>Ga0065711_1001972_pt1 | contig 37775 bp, 14 predicted proteins | sample Hoacrofraction12_FD_59098 | JGI IMG/M metagenome (GOLD analysis project Ga0065711, IMG submission 59098) | Hoatzin crop microbial communities from Cojedes, Venezuela - Epithelial fraction 12 v2 (version 2) | ecosystem: Host-associated > Birds > Digestive system > Esophagus > Crop | place...
GGTTGTGGAGTCTCCTTCTCTGGAGATATTCAAGACCCGCCTGGACATGGTCCTGTGCAGCCTGCTGTAGGTGACCCTGCTTCGGCAGGGGGGTTGGACTAGATGACCCACAGAGGTCCCTCCCAACCCCGAACATTCTGTGATTCTGTGATTCTGTGAGTGATCAACCAGCAAATTGTTGGGGGCAGGGGGGATGGAGGGAGCGGTTGCCTCCACAGAAAATCTTAGAGGTGTTTTGTTTTGTTTTGCTTTGATGTTTTCCATATTAAATACCCCAAAGTGTCTATTTTTTCACAGAAAGTTATTTGCCATTTCTTACTTAGTCAAACTTTTCCCTGTTTATCAGTAGATGACAGCAGAGCTAATGATCTTGTAGAGCATCAAGCAACCGAAAAAGGGGCCCCACTGAAAAACTTTTAGCATAAAAGGTTCAGCCAATCGTGGTATTAATTCCAGTTGTTAGTATCTGCATGCTTATTTTGAAGGAGGAAGTGAGATACCGTTATTTTGCCTGATAGGATGCTAGAGAACATTTCTCCTAGAGGACTGTTTTTTTCCTTATCATGATGTAGCTTGCACAAAACAGCCTACTTCGTTACGCAAATAAAAAATAAATGAAACAGAGATGTGCTGGTCACAAGATGAGAAAAATTTTGTGTCTTGCAGTATGTGACCAGCCAGAGGAATGCTCCATTTGTGCCAGTCTGCCTTGTGTTTTCAGCTGGGAAAGACACTGTGCAAACCGATAGCAGATGGTGGAGCTGAAAATAGGTGCTTTACATGTTTGATTGAGAGCCAGTATTTTGTCATTTAGTTGTCTCACATCACTGCGCTGCGTTACGTTGTGCAATCATGTGTGCCATGCTGAAATCAGCCTTACCAACACAACGTTGGCTGAAACAGGACTCTTGCCCTGATGCAGTGGACAAGAACTTGGTGTGTTTACTGTTTACTGTTCTTGGAAAGGCTTCCTTTGTTGGAAGCCACCCTCTGAGGAAAATTTCTGCCAGCTTGTCCTGATGGGAAGGGCTGGTGGTGGCACTTGGAGAAATCTCTGTTCAAAGACTCTCGAGGGAAGAAATCCATAGCCTTTGGCAAAGGCTGGTGCAGGGAGGGGGTCTGTGGAGAGAGAGAGAGGGTGGTCCCTGCAGAGCGGTCGTGAGCCGTGCAAATCCAGTGCCACCGGCTTGCCTTGCAAAATGAAAATGTTCCAGCTCCCTGCCAAAAAATGTCATGTGGCAGCACGCTGACATCCCCCTATTTTTAGCTGCAAAGGCAGCTATGAGTTCAGTTCTTTCTTTCTTAGCTGAAGCAAGGCTCTTAGACTGCTCTGCCACAAGCATGAAATGGTGCGCGTGGGTGAAGAATGAAGCCAGATTTCAGGGGCTAAATCTCTGCCCTAGTGCATGATAACTCTATTTTAAGCTGTTGAGGTTTTTTATTCATGAATCTCAAATACACTCATTTCCATGTTGGTCAGGCAATAGCTCTTCTTTCTTCTCCACTACATTTCCTCCTCAGAGCAAGAAAAAGGAGCAAAAAGGAAAGGGTAGAAGACAAAGATCAGTGCATATAATAATCTATGATAATCTTCTTCCATGAGACTGTTTCCATCATGCTGCATTTGTCTCTTTCTGCACTTTTTAGAATTTTCTTTGCATATCAAAAAACCTAATAAAGCTAAGAACAGGAAAACAGGGCTCCAAAATTTCCAGTTAGAAGCTAATGGACGCAGGTGATACTTTCTAGTTTAGGCTTGCTGAGCTTGTTTTGCCTGGGAGTTGCTTCCCTCAGTGATGTTTTACTGATTTGTGATCTCTCCTTGTTCTGCTTTCCAAACTTCCTGCAGTCAGTGGATGCCATTCCCATAATTTCCGCATTTACTGGCATTTCCAAACCACACTAGATGTTTTCCCACTTTTATTGTTGAAAGCTGCATACAAGAAGTATGAAGTTGAGAATGTAACACAAGTCAGGGTAAAAAGCCTGACCACAGTGCTTGAAGTGTCATCCTTGAGTTTCGCTCATCCATAGAGTTGTTTCCTCTAAAAGGAAAAGCCAGTGGAAAAACATCCCTCAGCTCCAGTAGTGTCAGGTGTTGGGACAAGAAAACATAAAAAAGTAAAGAAATTCTTGTATTCAGTCCATCAAACCTGGTGATGAGTGTGACTGCTAGCTCAGTCCTGCTTCCTGCCTCCTTGCTGCTTAATAAATCTGAAATCAGTTAGAGGAGGAGTAGAAAGGTAAGCTGGGTGCTCTGTCCCCTTTACTGTCACCCTTCTAGAAATAAATGTAACTATTTTGTTTTGATTAAGCATTTGTGATGAAATCATTTAATTTATTTTGACAAAAATATCTCAGGGAATTATGGCAACTCAAAGTAGCTGAGGATGTTCCTCCCAAAACGGTCAGTAGGAGCCCATATGTACGGGCACACTTGCTCAAGAGGATAAAGAAAGCATGTTTGGTGGGCTTTGCTTTAGAGAGCAAATATATTAATGGCCATTTTACTTCCAAAATGGTGAGGCTATGGCTGCTGAATTGCAACTGGAATGTAACATTCTCTAGAAACAAAGACTTGCTATGTTTTCTTAGCTGTATATTAAAATAACAGAAATGGTAAGCAGCAAGATATGGAGACTTAAATTTCCCGATTGAAAGTTGTTGCATGCATATCTTTGGTAGATGTCTTGGCTAATTAAAGAAATAGAATCAAATGAACCTTAACATAAAGAATATTACCATTGCAAAATTGTCAGGAAAAGATCCTTGTTTAAAACACTGCAGTTTTCTGTACATAGGTATTTTCAGAGGGAGTTTTTTCTTTGCATTCGACACGGCTTTATGTTCACAATTTGTTATGCAGTTTTAATTCTGGTTTTTGTAGTACTTACAGTAACGGTATGGTTTTGTTTAATTTTTAAACTACACTGCTTATTTATTGATTTGTGATAGAACCTGGAAACAAAACAAGAATTAGAGAAGTTTTAAAGACTTGTTTAAAAAGTTTGTCAGTTTTTTAGGCTAGAAAATTCAGAACATATGGCACAAATGTTAAAGATAACACATAAATTACCTATGACATAGAAACATAAATCCTTCTATGTAGTTTCAAATAGATTGAAGTAATTTTTTTTCCAACTGGATTTTCCTTGAGATTTGCATCCAAAGAGTCCAGCAGCTTCAGTGGGAGTTTGGAGTGGTACCTTATGGCACGATCACTCCTTCCCGCCAGCAATTTCTGCAGGACATGCCCTCAACGGAGAAGCAGGGCCAGCTCAGCCCCTCGTGGCCTCAGCTCCCGGGTAGCTCACCCTCAATGCCTGGAAGGGAGCTTCGAGTCCCCACAAGAGATGGGGCCTTTCTGGCACACTTCTTCTAAGAGCTTTTCAGGTGTAGTCTGTTGGGGTCCAAAGACCTTAAGAGCAAGAGCCAAGAAACGCAAAATTATTTAATAGGTTATAAGCTAGGCCTTCAGCTGACACATACATGAAGACCTTCCTCGCAGTGCAAATTTTCTTGCAGTCACCAGTTCCAGTTCAATGGGAGCACATTCATCCATTTGCTATTTATTCATTTTCTAACATTTTACATTGACATGTACCAATAACTTGTCCAATACCCTTAACTCCTATGGGACAAAGAACCGGTACAGGTCTGTGGAAACTACTGAAATCAATAGGGCTACTTCAGATGTGGACAGGTTTATATGGAAAAGAGATCTTGCCCATACCTCATACAAGGGATCTTTGTTGCTGGAATCTGTGCCATAATTGCGGGTTTGTTTGTTTTTTTCAGCTTTCTTACTGGCAAGTGCACCATCCTGACCTCTCTCTTTCTTTCCTTTGGAGGCTTTTTGCATAATAGAGAGGTATTTGGCAGAGGTCTGCTTTCTTGCTTTTTTTTATTTTCTGGAAGAACAATGATCTTTCGTTAGGGTACACTTGGATGCCGAAGCAAATGTCCTTCCAAAAAGCAACTTTTTTTTTAAGGATATTCACAGGTTTGATCAAAGGCAGGTTTTTGTCTGAGAGGATAATTCTTTTAATGCTGAGCTGAAATGTCAAATGCATTATTTACTAGGAGGTACACTATTCTGTACAGGAAAGTGAATTTGCTTTCTAAAAGTGTAGCATAATAAACCATGCTGTTTAAAGCAAAACAAAACCAATATCATACATTTGATGAAGGAAAAAATGCAGCTTGCATATTGCCAGAGTAATATTTTTATCTCAGCACAGAGCTAGTGGCATTCACAGACCTGCTTCTTCTCCTGTTTGCTTCAACAGTAACAAATGGAAGGTTTCAAATAATATCTCACAATTTGAAGGCCAAACCAGTGCTGAAAATGGATTTGAACTACACCATTGTTTTGGTGATGTGGTGGTTGAGCTACAGTTGGTGATACTGTTCAGCTACACTGTGCATGGAAAAAACCTTTCAAAGAAACTCCTTGTAGTTCTCTGCCATGCACACAGGCTGTAAACTCACAAAGTAAAGTCTAAGGAAAAGGTGAAAAGTGACATTCAGACAGCTTTCTACAGTGCACAAATCAGGACTGAAAAGCTTTAATCCCTCCAAAATCCGAGGGAATGATTCAACCAGCTCCAACAGCCCTCCAGGGCTGGTGGCACCTACATTCATTAGACGTAGCTCACGTTGGATCACAGAGTTCCTGGTGGCTGTGTTTAAGCTCCCAGCCATGCACGAAAGCCCTTTTCTATGGACCACATAGCAAGCTTAGCTCCCGCGTAAGCAACATCACTGCGTGAGTCTGTGCAGGATGGGGCCGCAACTCTGCCTTCTCCTGGCTATCAGGTAGGTGGCCCTGGGCGCAACTCATGCACTTGAACAGCAGGCAGCACAGTACAAAGCAAAGTAGCCATTGCTGCCTTTGTTCAAAATCACAAAAGAAATATGTTGATGGTGCCAATCCATGGCTGGGATTTTAAAATGTTCTAGAATTGTCATTTCAAAGCAACCTTAGTCTCCAATCAGTGCTCAGCATCAGTGGGGGACATCAGGTCAAGATAAAGCCTGGCAAAAAAGAGATCTCAAAACCAGGACACTCAGAAAACAGAGCTAGATCTATACCTTCACTCTTGCCTCCAGAAGAGCCTCTCAGAGGAAAAGATCCAGGACAGAACCACAGGAAAGCTCAGAGATTGCCCCATCTCCCCCACAAGCTGTATGGGGGTTATGTAGTCACATCCCACTCCCTCCCCTGGAAGGATGGAAGTGACCCTCAGCAGACACCCCCAATGGCCAAAATATCAGCAAATATGAAGCTGTGACACACAAATTGCTCATGGTTATTTTCTAATTATTTGAGATATCTCTTCAAAGAAATTCTCATACCCTCTGGTGTGAAATTCTAAAATGAAATTCTGCTGGAAGAATTCTAAATCCGGGAGGGATTTTTACCATATTTACATTTCTATCTTCACTTGCCTATTTTATGGAGTGCACCAAGTAATGTATATATTTCTCTAAAATGTGATGGAGATGAGAATGCAAAGCCATTGATTCAGATTAAAATCTACCTTTTGACTCATATACAAAAGGAGGAAACTGAACATCAGGTTCTCCTGGTGCTCCCTGTCATATCACATCATCATAATAAAATGCCTAAGTCTGGAAATGGCATATAATCAAACATTCACAGTAAGACAAAAAACTGCCAAAGCAGCGAAACATAGCTATGATGAGGTCTGGTTTGCAACATTCAAACTGGTGTTCGTGGAGCTTGGGAAAGAAGGAAAGCTTTGCTTTCAACGTTTTGGAAAAGTGGCAATCTCAAATCAACTCTGCTAGCTTTGTCTGAGAGCTGGCATGGATTTACTCAGATAACTTCATCCAAGTTCTGTTGGTTGGCCAAGGAGATCTTAAAGTTAAAAACCAGATAATCTAGTAAAACAAAATAAAAGGCCTAATTAGTGATGGTAGCTCTGGCCTCATAAGAAAATAATGTGATGGATTTGGAACACAGATCAGAGCACTAGCTCCACAGAAGTGTTATTCCAGCCACAGAAGGTCTTAAATACACCTTTTAAAATGTATAATATAATGCCAGATGGTTGAGCCACATCTGAGGTTTTCAGGGCATTCAGTGTGCGATCAAAGTTAGGTAATCACTGAAAAAGAGTAATGTTGCTAAGGACCTGGCATTATAGTTAACGTGAGCACTGATAAATTGATTCTTGATCTTGTTCAGAAAAATTCTTAGTGGGTGGCATTTCTGTGAAATAGGTGTTAACTGGAATAGCCCAGTTTCAGGACATGTTTTTTTCAGCTGAAAATGTAGTGCTTTCAAGTACTTTAGTAAAATAAAATTAATATAACGCAATAGTTTGTCTAACTAATAGCCAAACTTCTGAAGTCTCTTATTATAGCCAAAATGACGTCCAACTCTGAATCAAAACCCAGGCAGTTTCACTCTTGAACACAACCAGTCTCTGGCTGGACAGTTTGGCTGCATCTTCACTCTCTTTTGACATCCTTATGTGGGTGGTGACTAAATTGCTGAAGTTCTCTAATCTAGCACCTATCAATGCGGCTGTCTTCAACCAACCTATCATTTACAGGGTGAGATTCAACTTTACATTAGGACACATAACTTCAGATATGTGCACGTAGGTGTTGAAACTAGCACTGTAGCTAACGGAGATCAACTCAATGCCGCCAACAGTGTCTGAACGGAAATTCACCTCAATCCAGACTAGATGCTTGGGGTGTGGCTGATTGCATTTAGGTGTTCCATGCTACTCGAGATGCTCTAGGGTATCTGAAACACGAGTAGGGGAGGTAAAGGTAACTCACGCCCCACAGGAGACCCATGATTTTCTAGACTGGGAGCTAGGAGGTCAGGCAGGACACCCCAGAGCATATTAAATGGTCTGGTTAAATGACATCGGCGCATGGACAGATGAATTAAGTGACTGGTCAACCAAATTTCTCTTTAGACCCCATAGACTGTACTGAGAAGCTCTCTGTTGACCAGACTGAGATTCAGACACCTAGCCCATGTGCAGACAGACAGCTAAATATAGAAGCCTTCATCGTGTAGAAGCCTTGATCCTACCCAAGCTGTTAGTCTGCAATCTGTAGGCACATTCAGCTCTGGCTGCCTAGGAGTTCATGGTCCTTTACATGGGCTACGTGGGTCCTCTGTAGGTAGGCTCCTGGCTTGTATTATACCCCATAATGGTTTCCTAACAAACAAATCCCACAAACATAGTTGATAAACACAGAGATGTCAGAGCCAGATGACAAACAGCTATCCATCCAAAGGTAAACATCTGCTGAAGCCTGCACTAAGGGACAATGTGGGCTGAGATCCCAGATTCTTCCCCTTCGCACGGGCCTTGAAGATAGCCTCAGCCCACGTCTGAACACCAAAGTGCAGCCATGTGGTGTGAAGAGTCTCCACATGGACTCGAGCCCAAGCCCACTCTAGTTTGCCAGGATTATTTATTCCTCTGTCCCTGAAAGCCACTGGCTACATGCCACACTGTGGAGTGGAGAGAAAATTCATGACAACCAGAGAGGACTGCCACAGTACGAGGGTGCCATGGAGCACATCCTTGTTCATCACATCAGTGCTATAGAGGAGGAAGACAGAGGAGCTGTCTGGAAAAAAAAATCACTTAGAGCAGGGACATCATGAAGATCTTGCTGAGTGGATTTTATGTTGCCCAAGTTAAAACTGCCGGAACAGTTACCCTGGTATAAAACTGTAAGCAACAAGAAATAGCACCCATGTTTTGCAAGTAACTGTGAAAGGTAGCAGGTATGTTAAGTAGTAGGGATACAGGTATGGATATACCTTTCACAACAATAGTATAATTTTCCAAATCACCAGTTATAAAAAAAAAAACACACAAAAAAAGTGAACTGTTTTGTCTTCAGACCTTTATCCTTCCTTAATCATGGATCAGGAAGGAACTAATGAGAAACCATTATTGGACATGGAAATAGCTTGACAGCATGTTATTTATTTCATGCCCCTGCCCCCCTGCTGTTTAGCTTGTAAACAATTCCAAGCACAGGCTGGTCAGCAGAGCAGGCACCGAATGTCGACTCCACAGCCCAGAGGCTGGGTGTAAATATGTTTAAGAGAGATGTCCGACTAGATCCTCAGCAGGTGTCCTTCACAGTAGCTCCATTAAGGGCCTCGCTAATGCCTAATTAAGCCTCTCTATATGTCTAATCCTGGAGTGGATTTGATTGATTGAAGATTTTTCTGGGCATATCCCATGAAATCATGAGTTGTTGCAGTTCTTTCATACAGCCCTAAGATTTTGGTGGTTCATTAGTAGTAAACACAGTTGTTATAAAGTTATAGGAGTTACAGCTTAGGACATGAAAAGCAATTTGGGAAAATTATGTGTTTATTTTTCACTCTATTTTTAATGAGATATTTATACAAGCCCTTAATATTAATTTTCCCCATAACTTCCAGTTTTTAGTCATGCAAATGTGTCAAATATGTAGCTAGGACTTTTTTATTTCTTTCTTTCCTTAATAGAAAACTTAATTTTTAAATAAATAGTAACATACAGTGTTCTTAGACTCCGTTTCTTCCCCTAAAGCCTTTTCAACTTTTCACCAGAGAATAAATAACTATTTAAGAATCATGCTTTTGAGATTTGAAAATATCTTTACAGTTTTAGTAAGAAGGAGAAAAAAAAAAGATTATTTCCTCCCACTATAGCAAATAAAGCTAAGTTGCTTTATTATTAAAGGCTGCTTGAGGTGCCTATGCCTCCCACCTCCAGTAAGATATCTTAGGTATCTAGATGAGCCGCTCTGGACATGCCTAGAACGCATTAGCCTCAGCAATGCTGAGCAGCTTGGTACCTGTGTCAGTGATATCAGGACCACTGTCAAGACCACCCTGCAGGACCTGACCAACTAGATGGTCTCAGAGCACCACCTCAGACTGGTCCCTGAGCAGCAGAGAGAACCTGGTATAGCTGCTGACTCACCTCTTACCACTTCTGGTTAAAAACCCCACTTTCCTGCAGTATGAGAAAGTTGTTCCAGCTCTCTTTCTCCCAGGCTCTACAGTATCCAGGGTTATGGTCCTCCCTGTCTATCGTCCTCAAGCTGTTAGACTTCTTACTGACCAAGTAATCAACTGCCCATTGAAGAAGGGACCAGCAAAGCCCTAGCTTCAAGGTCAGTGGTTGGGACAAACACCTGGGAGAGGGGAGACCTTTAAAGTCTTGACCTGTCCGCTCTCCTGTGTATCATCACCAGCATCTGGTTCCCTAATTATTGCATTAAAAACACACGGGCTTCAATTGGGGGAACTAAAAGAGATCCCCGTCAGAATGCCATTGGGGTGTGGCATTTGGAGAACTTGTCAAGGTGGAGGGAAATTTGACTTTAGGTGCATTCCCATGATGACAGAGGGCCAGGATGGGGGTGAGTCTCCTCCCCTTTGCTGCTGTTATCTCCCAGTGGCCAGTGGGAAGTAATACTCTCAGCCAGGACCAGAGATAGACATACGTTCCACACACGGCAGAGAGAACCAAGGCCTTGAGATGGGAAAGATGAGAGCCCTTTGGATGGGAAAGATGAGAGCCCTTGAGATGCGTCTTCAGAAAGACAACATTTCACCGTGCTCCCTCCTGGTGGAGCCCCAACTCCAGTCACTGTGTGGTAAGGCTGCTCTCACCACATACCAACACTCCAGTTTCCCAGATCCAGCACATCTTCAGTTGTCTTCAAAATGTGTAGGGCTACTGCCAAACCCTTCTCCTGCTTTTCCACAAAAAGCAGCAGAGCAAGCTGGGGGCCATGCTGCAGCTGCTTCAGCCACACTCCTGTCAGCTCTGTGCCTCAGTCCATGCAGCCATCTGCTACTTTCTCTGCCCCTCTGGAGAAACTATTCTACAGTCTAGCGGTACAAGGGTGCAGGTCAGCCTGCACCTACATAATTTGCAGATACCCCTCAACATTTTTCTTCCTCAGGGCATTGCAGTGTGTTTAATGAAGTCTGCAAGCTTGCCAACTCCCCAAGCCTCCCTAATTAAGCACTTGTGATATGACAAGCTTCTTAACAATATTACTTACTTTCCCCGAGACATAGCAAGGGAAGGTTATGTTTCCCTCCCTGCAGAAACCAGTAGCATGATGGATGAAACTTCAGGAAATATTATACTGGCTAGTTATTTAAGTTTTAATATAAAACATACTTGTGTCTGGGCTGGACCTGAGTTTTTCAGCAACCTGAATTCCTGTAAGGATATTTTAATTTCCTTACTTTGATGCAATTAGACTTTAAGATCTTTCAGCTCTGTTGCTTGGAAAGAAAGATCATTTTAATTCACACAGCTCCTTTTGATACTACACGAAGATGTAAGAGGGGAGCTCTCTCTTCCACCGGTGGTGTTTTACCTCCAACAAAAGGAAAAAAATCCCAAACCAATTCAACTATCTTGTCAGCCACGTAGATGAGCACGCACACAGTAAGGCAAGGGGAAAAAGGAGAGGGCAGGTACCTAGGTGAGGAGACAAGCACCCTCGGGGGTGCCACACTCTGCAGCGTACTCCTGTGAGGAAAGCAGAAATCTCCCGCCTCTCCCACTGCTTTCTTCAAACTGAGAGAAATGGTGCTCTTCCCTGCAGCACCCACTTTCCTTAAGACCTGTTCAGCAAAATGAAACCCCGCAATGTTTGGAGATTTCCTGGGATGGAGCCAATCAGTCTTCAACATCCAGTCCCTGAAATGGCAATAAACACAGATACAGCATCTGAACCAGTAAAGTCTCTGGGGGTAGTGTAGAGCTGCTTCTTGCTTACCAAACTGAGTGGCTCCACCAGTGCCAAGGAAGCTAGCAATGCTCTGCCGGTCACCTCCGCTACAGCCTTTCCAGGGCTTCAAGCATGTGGGCATCACCTTTACTGTGGTACTAAGCTGCTGTCATAACTAACAGCTTCTTCCAATAGTCTTTTAATTTCTGAACCAAAATAGTAGTCTCAGGAAAAATATAAACAAAAAAAAAGTCAACCATATTTCTTAAACCTCAAACAAAAACCTTTAGATTATGAAATTCAGAACTTTATTTTACACCTGTGGATCAACTTTAACATCAGGAAGTGCTGGGAGTTGCCTTCTCTTACATTATTTGGGGAAGGGGGGAATATATCCCAAGCAAATTTAGATAGATAGATAGATAGATAGATAGATAGATAGATAGATAGATAGATAGATAGGAATTGCAGGGACCCTAACACTCTTCAACACACACTAATGAACCACCAGCCAAATCAATTTAGTTATGCAACAATATTTGGTTTCTCTCCTTTGCAGCACCTCATGCCAAGGAAGGATTATAGCAACAGCAATTTGTTTCAGATTTGCTCTGTCAGATCAGCTGCTGATAGCTTCAGACCACCCTAATCTGGGAGAGAAAATGAAGCTATCTGTTGACAGAAGAGCCGTTGGTGAATTTCCTGAGGCGCTTCATTTACGTAAAACCATTAAGGAAGGCGGGGGTGATATGAGTTCAAACTACTTTTCAAAAAGATAACCAAAGAGACTTGAGATTTACGACTCTGTCTCGGTTCTCCTCAGGAGATATTGCAATCTTCTGGACTCGGACGAAATGCAAGTCTAAACAACAATTGTGACCACAGTGCCTGCCTGCTACTACAAAATATTTGGTTTCTTCTCATAGAACACTAAACAGTGGCTTAGCTTTGGGAGCTGTAAATATATGAACTGCATTTTGAAACAAACTTCAGAGTTTACATCATCTTAACTATAAACTGTAAATGAGGTGCAATGGAAGTTACATTAGATCTTTATATGCTACTTAGAGGTGAGGCTTTCAAAGATGTCTAAGGAATTTAAATTTTCAATTCCTATTAATTTTAATAGAAAGCTATGCTCAGCTCCCTCAGGTAGTTTCAAAAACTTCATCTTAACAGACTGTGTTATAAACTCTAAACCTATTAGATCCTTGGACAGATTCCCACTGAGTTTAGGAGATTTGGATCAGGTTCTTGTTGCCTTTCCAGGCCAGGGATCTCCTCCTTGGGGCATCAGGGGCTGCAGTACAGAGGCAGACCTAATTGCAATCCCCTAATATGTCATTGCAACTCTTTTTCCCTAGAAACAGAGTGAAAAAGGCCAGCACAGTGCACAAACAAATTTAGAAGGACTGCATACGACTCCTGCACCCACCCAAAGAGTCTGTAAATTTGCAGATTTTCTTGGCTGAGAAAGCCAGCAGCTGCTGTAGCCTCTTCGCATGTCTGGAGAGAGTGAACCCGGCAATCTTGTCAGATAACTCCAATGCCAGGAGAGAGACCCAGAGGAGAGTATTACATTATTTTATACCAAGGCTGGCAAGACTGTCAAAGGGCTTACATCAATGGCAAAACTCCCATTGCCTGCGCGGGTGCTGGATTTCCCCTGGCCGGAGCGCCTGAGCTCTGGGGAGAAATGCAAACCCCCGGGCAGTGCAGGCACCCTCATGGCTCAGGTTTGTCTCTGCATCTTCTCACTGTAAACTCCGACCAACACAAGGAGGGCACATCCTCAGGTGCAAGATGTGTCACCTCAGGACCTTCACCCCAGGACCAAGCCCTGGCTGACCAGCATGTGTCCATTACCTACACCGTTTTTTGAGGGAACCAGTTAATTCTCCATCTTTGCAGGACTGCACTCTTTTTCCACAGGACTCACTGGAAGCATAAGTTAAACTGGAGTTTCTTTCATACATGGGATTTAAGTTTGTTTTTTCATCATAGGAACAATGCTGTTTGAGAGTCCAGATGACATAATGCTGTATATTGCAAAAATTAGAAAATAACCACGGGTAATTTTAAACCAAACACAAAATTATATTAGTTGCACTTGAATTTAAAGCCAAATTTTGGATTAGAGCTCCATTTATTGGCAATTCTGGGAAAAGGTTTCAGTATAATCCCCAGTTAATGAAACCTTTGCTAGTGAATTTCCTTTGTCAACACTGCATTTAATGTGAGAAGTGCTTATACCTGCTAGATCATCAAAACCTGCAAAGCTAATAGACTCAACTGGAATGTAAAAACCAGGGAGGATTTTCATAAAACTTTAATAAAAGGTTTTGGCCTAGAATGGTGTAGGGTGATTCCTTTAAAAACAACTCTACTATTACAATTCTCCAGTTTCCAAATACTTTTTTGCCCTGAAAATTGACAGACAGCTACGCTAAAAAAAAATATATATTGTAAAGTATTTCTTGGAAATGTGGCACAAGAAAAAATTCAATTGTAAAACCCCTAGAAACCTAGCCAAGCTGAGCCTGAGTTTTAGATCCTTTTGGTCTTGCGCAGTGCCTACAGAGTCGGACAGATGCCAAGACCCAAGCAAAGCGGTCGGAGAGAAAAGCAACCTTGAACACTGCTAGAAAGAAGCGAGAGGCTGGTTCAGCTCAGTGAAACACCGGGGCTCCCCTGCTGCAGTGCCAGGTCTCCCTCGGAGTCAAGACGCTCGGTGACTGACAGGAGCGTGACGGAGAGGAGATCTAATCCGATCTCCATCCAGCACATCCATCCCACCCACCCGCAGGAGTAAGCACGGGGCAGGCTGGGTTTAGCCCGGTAGGGATATCTGTATCAGAGGCGAACGAGCTGTGGTGTTTTCCTGCGCATTTTTGTGAGGCTTCTGTGCCAAAGGTGAAGCTGTTGATTCTGTTTGTATGTCACTCAGAAATGCTCTGGGGCTCTCTCTTGCTGGTAGCATTACTTATGGTATGGGAAAAGTGTTTCCTCTTTCAGGAATTCAAAGTAAAAATGCTTTTAAACTCCACTACATGGCTCTTTTTCCCCTGCAACTCGGAAAACTGCTATTTTGCAGTCAGCCCCAAGACTGTTTCCCTTCGTCCCATGAAACGCCTCTTGCGCTATAGTGTCACTCCCATAACTGGATATCCACCTCAGGTTCAGGCACTCCCTTCCTCTTTCTCCTATATGAAGCCATCTGCCACAAGAACTTGCGATCCAACAGAGAGAGACTTTTTTAAAGAGTCCTTCCCACTGCATGTAGCATGTGCTGAGACAGGACTTTGAAAATTCAATTAATGCTTCCATGAACACAAGTAATGTGTGAACGTGCCTGTGGCTGTGTACTTCCCTATGAAACCTTAGAACTAGGATTAAAGTGACTTTCAGGTCAAGCTGGATGATTGCACTAAAAAAGAAACGCTTTATTTTTCCTCTAAAATTTTAAACTCTTCATTTCAACTGTGTTGACTTTGTGTTCACAAAACCAGGAATGCTCATGGAAACAGTATTAAAAATATTTTTAAATACTCAGGAAAAGCAAATTTTGAAGTCCTACAAAAAATATTTGCAGTGGAAATCTCATTCCCCTCATCCAGTCAGGAAACAGAAATACACCATATACACTGTTCAGCCATTACAGCTGTTTGAAGTGTGCCAAGAACTACTCATAAATTAACTACAGACATAGAATTTTGTAAATAAGTTTGATTAATAACTAATCAAAATCTTCTCAATGGCAACTCAAATGAAAAAAGTGGAAACATTTGTGGAAAACAAGGTATTACAGACTGCATCTCTAGTTTGACTGCCCAGTTATCTGAACAACTCTTACTTTCTGCCAAAGGTATCCCAGCTGACTGGTAAGAAACACTTTTGCTTTATTTTTCTTCCCTTTCACTTGCCTTGTTGCTAGCTGAGTTTCTCACGACAGTGCTGCCTGAGCAGGATCTATGGGGCTGAGTAGCGAAAAACCTAGGAAAACAGAGCAACTGCCCTTCACCAAAGACTTATCCCTGGGTAGAATCCTACACCAGCACACAGACCTCGTCCTGATTTCTTGCAAAATCCCCTTCTCACATTTATGCTTGAAGTCTCCCTTTTGAAAAACACCTATACATATGCTTAAGTTTGTCTCTGTTTGAAATGTGCTTTAATGTGGTGCAGACCTGTGACTGATGTTAAGCATGCTGTAAGCTCACTTTCTGTAGAAACGCTTTCCTGAATTTAGGCTTAAGCAGCCAGTTACCAGACAGAAAAACAGCTTCATAATCTTTTCTGGTTCTAGTTTATTACAGTTATAATCACCATAGTGCAGCATTTTCTAACACTGTACAACTGATCATATCCTGAAAAAAAATCATATCATTAGTTTGATATCAAACATTAGGTGGGAGAAAGCCAAAGACAGGGTATCTGCATTTGGAATTCCACTTGAGCGTAACATCATCCTTGTCTTCATTCTTCTAGAAGAAGGGGTAGAAGAAACACAAGCAGAACAACAGATTTCAGTGATAGATGGGTGATGTACACATCAAACTTCATAATTACTCCTTGAAATATGGCTTCACCCAAACCCCCACTGAAGCCAGTTGGATGTCAATGAATTAGGGGGTTGAATTCCAGTTCGGCAGTATCACTCTCCTGGTTGGTGAGCAGAAATCAGCGTTACACCTGCCAGCAGCTAATGCCACCTAAGAAAGCAAGGTTAAAGGAAAATTACTATCTATCCCAAAGCTTTCTAACTGCAAAAGTTTTCTTCCTTTCCCATGTAAAAAGAGTTTTCAGTGATACAGTAGGATTATTTTAAAGGTTTTCTACTGCCTGAAAGTTCAGCAATAGTATAAACCGCCTTTTTGAGCTGTATTCTGGTGAATAAAGGTAAACCAGTTACTGGACTTCAAAACTAGAAGCTGTCACAGAATCAGATTAGATTTCACAAACAGAAAGAGTTGGTCCATCAGAAAAACTAGCTTTCAAAAGTAAGGAATGCTCTAAGCACAAGTGGGAGGAGAAGATTAGACGGCAAAACTTGGAAGTGATTCTTAAAAATAATTCATTACGTTATGAGAAAAAGGCCCAAGAACACTATTGCACAACTGAGGATGACAACCTTGTCTACAAACACATTTTGACTCAGTGGCAAACAGGAGGAGAAAAACAGAAACAGAGCCATAAAGAACAAATCCAAGACAAAGATACAGCAAGCAATATACACTACAAAGTGTGGAAAATTGACAGAAAAAGCCAAAGATATTCACCTGATCGGGCTGGCAATAAAAACAATTGTAAGAAGAGCAAAAGTAAACATAACACATAATGAGATGACAGGGGACAGAATATGTAATAAAAGTGCTGAAAAAGAAAAATAAACCATTCTCTTCCACATTTTAAAGACCCAGAAAGATGCAATAGTTTCCAGTGCGTTTGTTAACTCAGAATATCTGTAATGGAGGAATGTTTTACCCCTAGATGGACTGCATCCCTTTTCTTAAAGGAGACATTGCAAGTGGCCACATGCGAATGGGTGCATCTGGAAAGATGGGGCACAAGCCACAGACAGCAACATGGGAGTCGCAGTCCTGGAAGGAACCGATGCTCCTGGGACCTGAGGGGTCAGTCTGGCTGACCCTGTGTGGCCCTCATTAGAGCCACAGCACGAGCCCTCAGTCTGATTTCCTAGCAAAAGGGGGGACTGTGGGGGAGCAGTATAAGCGGGTGAATAAAAAAGGCAAAAGACGGCTTGAAACCGCCAAAGCAGGAGGTACAAAGGGGACAGGGAGCAGGAGGAGGGAGTCCCGAGCTCTCTCCAAAGGCGACCAAGTCCCACCAGGATGGTGAGCCGAGGTGGGGCCCCCTCCATCTCCTATTTCTTGCTGAAGACAGGGACCTCAAGGGGGGGCAGAGGATATTTGGGCCAGGGAGTCCCCTGCTAGGTGATGTACCAGCTTGCAGCAAAGACAGGTTGCCTCTTCCATAAAGGTCATGATCCAGATACTGTCCTAATATTTCTTTAAAATACTTACTAGCCAGTTATTTTACTGCATTTCTAGAGCCCACAAATCCATCTGTACCTCAAGTGCGATGCCTGGGCACCCCAGCCCTGGGGGGCTCACAGGTTTTCTCCGCTCCCACTGAAGGAGGCTCCTCTGGTCCAGTGCCTTTTTGGCTGAGGGGACAGACCCCTTTGGTTTACTTTCTGAACACTGGGATTTATTGTGATTTCCAATGATTCAGCCCTCAGCACTTGAAATGTTTATGACATTTTAAAATATTAAGAAATATAATAGTCAGAAGTATAACATAAATAAATTTAAATATAATAAACTCCTCTTGCTTCCAGCCAATGCAAACTATGAAACGAGAAACTCAGGGACTGTCTGAGGAAAAAGAGACTAAATACACTTACACAAACACAGAAGCCAAGCGATTTCTCTATCCTGGGAAATGTCCTGAGGCTTAACCCCATATATCAAGTGAAGTTTTTTGCTGTTGGTTTAAAGCAATACCATCCTTAGGACCCTTTTTACAGAAGCTCATCACAGGTGACCCGAGTGAAGGAAAGCACACCCTCAGACACCCCAGTAAACCACTGCTCAAGGTTTGGCCTTTCCTAAGCCCTGTTTTTAATCACTGAGGGCTGACCAGCATATCCCCTGCTCTTCTGGTATCTCCCATGTTGGTGTCTGTCTCCCCGTTTTACGCCCAGTCTGCAAACTCCCCACAGCAGCTACGGCACCTTGGTTTATGTTGGCATCACACTTGGCGCCGCGAGACTATGGCCCGTGACCATGCTTTCCAGGTGCTATTGCAAGACTGGAAAGTAAAGTCTGCAGGTGCGGTACTGCTACCACTAAGTGCAGGTGAGAAAAACTAAGAGTAAAATGAGCATAACTTGGATACTGGCTATTTCAAAGGAAAATGTAACTTACAAATGTTTAAAAGATCTACTATTTCTCCAGTAGAGAGAAATTACACATAAAAACACACAACAGTGGATATGATAGGGGAACATTGGAGCTAACATTGGAGAAAAACTACTTATCAGAGGCTGAGATACTGTGTACAAAAGAATTTTCTAGGAAAGTAATATTGCCTTCACCTTTTAGGCTGTTAAGTACTCTATTGGACAAAAACAGTTATAGATAAGCAACAAAGCACAATCTTGTACTGTCAAAAAACAGAACAGATGATGCAGAACAGATGATGCATCTCCTCTAGAGGTGATAAATGTAAACAGCTATCTCCTTTTTCCTTTTCGGTATAATATGATGTGAATCTCACTCTCCTTTGAATGTACTAATTCATCAGAAATATTGTCCAAATAGTCCAGAAGTATTTGCAGCATAAAAGCTGCCTTTTAATGCTTCACATTGACTAACCTATGTTCAAAAATAACAAACTTTTTTGGCTGTCCTTCTATTTCAAGAAAACATTTTACACTTAGAAAAATAATAAATAAGCAATAATTATTCTTAGTTAGCCAAACACTCCGCCTGATTTTTCACCCTTTTATCCACAAAACTTGCAAGAATCACTGACATTTACACACACACTTTTAAGACACACTTTGGCTCAAGGAAACAAGCAAAAGAATCCTGTCTTTTTGTATGACACTATTCAAACTTAAATTCACTTTAAATTCTAATTTTTATTTTCTATAATCATGATTATTTGTATCACAATATTTTCCAAGGAAATATCTCAATAACTGCAGTCACATCAGTAGGACATGGGAAACCAGTATTAAACCCTGTATTTTATGACTTGAATATTGACATTTGATGCTTTTGGATTAAATTTGCATAGTACACACTTAATTACAGTCCAATCATTATAAGCTCTTTTCAAAAAATCTAATTTCAGTGTTTGACATAAACAATTTCACTGTTAGACTAGACAGGGTTAAGCTTGTCCATGAGCACAGGACTAGCACAGAGCCTAAATCCTTCACTGTCCTCTGAAATTCTCTGAAATCCTCTGAAATCCTCTGAAAGGGCTAGACTTCTGGACTGCAACCTGTGCATCAAAGAGTGACATTGTCTTTGAGTGTTTTTAAATTTGCTGGCTTTAAAAAAAAACAAAGAACAGTCTTTATTATTTTGAAAAGTGAAAGCTTTTATGAGTGAAATACCTGCTTGCAGTGCTCAAGCCCTTGAGTTCAACAGCCTGAACTAATGCTTCAAGCTAAGAATGTTCTCGCAAACGCCCAAAGACGTGCTTCGTGTCTCTGGCTGACAAGAACCTATTTAGTTGAGTGAAACCTAAGCCAAATTTGTTTTCTTCTCCAGAGAGGAGAAGCAAAATGAATCCTTGCACCCCTTTCTCCCAGTGCATAAAATTGTGTAAATAAGTTCTCATCACTTCATTTTGCAGATGTACAAATAATTCTTCATAGGTGAGTTTCCCATTTATATTCAGAATTGTACAGCAGTCCCATTCTGTTTCATGCAGCTGTTAGAATACTGAATTAAGTCATTGTCTACTATTTCTAATTTCAGAAAGAGCATGAAGTATTGCCCAGTTCTTCTAAATCAGTCTACTTAGAAGTGGCTTAAAATAAAATCAAAAAGAAGTACAAACAAACCCTGGAAAAAATCTTTGTGAAACATAAAGAATTTCAAGGAGAGCTCAGAATAAAATTATTTTCTGTCTCCTACTGCATTATTTTTTTAAATCAGAAACAAGGGAGTTTCTAATCTAGAAGCACATTCTCAGCAAAGATTACTTCACATTACAACAATAAATACATTAAAATATTGATAAAAATGACAGAATATATTAACAATTGCTACACAGAATTTCGTCTTTGTGAAGAAGGGATCTTCAAAGAAAACAACTTACATCTGAAGTATTTTTACATAGTTAAACTAGAAGGTAAAAAAATGAAGGCATATTGAGTTACAGCTGCTACACTTATTAAGAGCCAGCCTCTCTGCCACGTTCGTCCCATCAGCTAGTACCCGAATTCCTTAAGTAATCCCACTGAATCCAATGGGAAAGCTCACAGAGTAAGGTACAACTATTGTGATTAACAGTGGCAGAATCTGACCTTAGGGTCATTTTAATAAGCATTCTGGTGACTTGCTATTTCCTAAGGACCCCTTTTCATAATACATTCCATAAAAATAAGCTCTAGAAAGATACGGTTTCTCCTGCTTCAATATTCCAGACATTTGGAAATCCCGATGAGAGCAAAATGCTGCCTGCTTGTCACAGTGATGGAAATGCCCAGCAGAACATCTGTATGCCAAAGGCCATGTAAATGACCACGTGAAACTGTCCCTTGTGGGTCTGTCCTGGAGCTTCCCTGGCTTTCCACCACTGACAAGCCAAGACCACAGGTCTGGTGTTGTCCTCTTTGTCTGCACATCACAAAATTCCCTGCCTGGCTGGCAGGTACCCTCTTCAGACAAAATGGAATGATAAAAACTAAAGGTGAGGAAGCTTTGTTAGATCATTTTGTTCACGGTCATCCCAGTGCAAGACTATTCCCTACAGGATATTTTTCAGTACTTTGTGTAGTCTGGTTTAAAGCCTCTGCAGCAGAAGGAATACAGCCCAAGGCCGAGCAAACTTGGCAAAACTGCATGGGGAAACTTACATTATCCCAGCTGCAAGCCAAAGAGTATTAGTCCATCACTTTTAAGAGCACAAAACCTCCTGACATTTTAAGCACCAGATTCGCTTCAGCTAACATCCGTCCTCAGCAGGGCTGCGGGCGCGCCAGGGCCGTGAATACCACACATACCTCCAGGACCAGAGCCCAGCCGGGGAGCGGCCGCGCACACCAGGCGGCAGAGCCGGATCTGTTTTTGTGTGTGCACGGACACGAAGGAGTTCGGTCAAGCCTTTAGAAAAGCACAAAAGAGGTGTTTAATCTTCAATATCAAGAAGTAAAGAGGACGTTAAAATACACACTTAGCTGCAGCATAAGTCGCACGGCTGCATTACCAACTGACATTTACACACACACTTTTAAGACACACTTTGGCTCAAGGAAACAAGCAAAAGAATCCTGTCTTTTTGTATGACACCATTCAAACTTAAATTCACTTTAAATTCTAATTTTTATTTTCTATAACCATGATTATTTGTATCACAATATTTTCCAAGGAAATATCCTTGGCTGGCAGCCAGAGAAGTGAAGCAGCTGCATCTGCTGCGAAGCTCCTCTAAAGCAAGCGAATGCTTGTAAAGCAGAGACTTCTTTCCAGTTCAGTGTTACCTTACTGGGTGGGAAAGATGATGCTGTTGGCTTTGCCAGTGCAAAAAGTTCCCAGGTCCCTAACTTAGAGACTGTTGCAGGGAAAGAACCACACGATCTTGGAGTAACTTCTGCCCTTGCAGTTTCTCACTGCCAATGGATGGCTCCTGTAGCCAGTAGGCTCTGCTGGATCAGCTACTCATGACGGAGGACATCCACAGGGAGTTAAATACAAGTCCTAAACACAACAAGTCCCATCCGGTATCTTTACTGATGTGTCTAAGCCTAAATGCTGAAGTTTAACTTGCTCCTAGTTAACAAGCTAATTTTTGCCCAATTTCATGAGTAAGTTGATACTCTGAGATAAAGGTAACACACCAAAATGTCCAAGTACTCCTTAAGTACCAATTTGAAGTTCTGGCATTTCAACAAAAAGTGCCTTCTACAGTATAGAAATATCTTGTGTAAACAGAACTTGTTGACAGCATTTCAATAGCAGAAGACATAAATGTGGTCTGTTCTCACTCTGCATTATCTTCTAGCTGTTGTCTCCATGCAGTAAGAAAATAGCACATGGTTTATGTGTTGACCTGTCTAGCATAGAAGAAATGGAAAAGGCACAAACCAACCGGTGCTGTCGCTGAAAAAATACTTCAGGTCTTGAGTGCAAACTGTAATATCCTACAGAGATTAATACAAGCATTCCAGGTTTATGGTTATTCATTATTAAGCTTCTGGGAAAACAGAACAATATATCCTGATAGTTTTAAATACATATTAGATCCTCTGAGTTGCTGCTGATTATTTAGGCCATATTTCTGTCACCATATTTCAAAATGACCTGAGAGAGAAGTCTGAATTTGTAAAGTTACAAGAAAAATTGGCAAAAATAACACTTTTACCCTTAAAAAGGACACTTAAATGCTGACTGTAGCAGACTCCCATCAAGACACCAGCCAGAAAATGGAAGGCAAGAGCAGGAGACAGCTAACAATAACTTTGAACTGACTCTCAAACATCCGCTACCAAATGACGCTCTCAGGATCACACGGATTGTATTTCCCATAATGGGAAATAAAAGCCCATCGTGTTCTGCTCAAGTGAATGATTTGCTTTGGTCACAGGACTAAGCAGCTAAATATTTCTAGCAAACATAGGTACTTACAAAGTCCTGTTTTAAAGTCTGCTCTTATATTGGCCTTGGGAGGGCAAAAGTAACCTGGCCCGCTCCATTTCAAGTGTAAACAGATCCCTCCTAGACAGAGAGGAAAGGGTAATTAATTAGCCAGCTTTTCTTTTGTCTTACAAAGCTGTTTGTTGAGGTGGGGAGGAGAGGGGAGGGGGACTGCAGGAACAAAACAGCCCTTGCATAAGAGCCTTTATCGATACACCTGAGTAAGAAAAGATGTCAGTTGCATTCAGAGAAATAGCCAACACAAAAACCCTGAGAAGAATTACAGCACTATTTATGTTAACTGAGATCAATTTTTATGCATATCAGAGGAGCACAGTCCTAGCCTGGCTGAGATCAGGCACTATCCTGGTACGTAGGGAAAACTCTGCTGAGGAGTTCACCATTTCAGTAGGCAAGATAGAGCAAAAGTGAGGGAAAATGAGTGTATAAGATGAATTTTGCCATGAAAAAAAGAGCATTAGGTAGACCACAAATGGGTGGTTCAGAAGAGGATTAGGAGACCCACACCGGAACATGTGACTTTCCAGTATGCTCTTGTGCTGTTTGGGTGGGATGGGTTCAGCTGGGGTACCTGAGAGTTAGTCCCTTTTACAGACCCTGGTCTAGTTGCTGGTGAAACCCTTTGGGCATGTAACCACCTCTGAAAGCCTGAGCCTGTGCTGCCCACAGACGTGGCTGTGGAGAAGAGTGAAGAACAGCCTGGTAACAGCAGCATTTCATAATCTATTGCCTTCATTTTGCACTCACTCCACCTAGTCCATCTTCCCTGCTTCCTCAGGAAGATGTAGCTGTGATCACCAAAGAGCTGATGATTATTTTGTTTACCACACACAGCAGCTCTCATTGCAAGGACACAGCCAGCATCCCTCAGCTCCAGTTCTCCCAGGATTCATGCTGCTTTTATAGCCCTGAACCTTTCCTCTTCCTGAAGGCAGCACTCGTGAGAAGCACTGCATGCTTTATATGCAACATTGAGGTTGCTAAAACAGTCCACCACAGTTTTCCTCTTTAATGTATGCAGCTGAATAATCACCACAGCTTTAGGTTTATAACTCAGCAATTCTACTGGAAAAAAAAACCCAAAACCTGTATTAGGTAGAGAGCCATGCTTTGAACTGAACCGGTGGAGCACATCCAGTTTTATATAGCCGTGTCCAAGATTAGAATCTGATTCCAGCATTACCTTGAGCTTAAACAAAACCTCAAGGTGGGACCTGCCAGTAACAATGGGGGCTGAGAGGAGCAGACGTCGCTGGCTGCAAGCCTCCCTGCAGCATGCCCGGCATCCTTGGTAGCTCCTATGGGGAATCTTATGTTCAGATCTCCATCAACAAACACTCAGATCTTTTGCATGGGTATTTTGTGGGACCTTTTGACAACTGTTGACATGCTAGCCCACAAAGAGAAGGAGAATGAGAAGGAGAAGGAGAAGGAGAAGGAGAAGGAGAAGGAGAAGGAGAAGGAGAAGGAGAAGGAGAAGGAGAAGGAGAAGGAGAAGAAAAGAGCAACCCTGGGTTTAAGGTTTCTCAAAATATAAGCCTGGAAATTGCACAGGGGCCAAAGAGTCAGCCCAGGCCCCCCTCCATCCTCAGCCAGATCTGCATCCAGCATTCCTCTCTATGTTTACAGCTGGGGAGAAATTGAATTACCTACATAGTATTTTTTTAGCATAAACGAACAGGAAGACTGCACCAAAATTGATGACCCAGCGGGTGTTGCCCCTCCCTGTCTGTACTATATATGCAGAACTTTCTAGACTCCAATTCATTGGTTTGTCAGAAACTTCAGTTATTTTCATCAAGTTGAGTTTTACATTAAACATTCCTCCACTTAATTGGAACCATGCGGATACATTTGGGCAGTATCCATATTCCTGCTCAAATAAAAGGGGTACTTTGTTACAAATTCAGCATACTTTGCTGTTAAACTATATTTTGCTAGCAATTACAATTAAATATGAAGTTCACACTTAATAGCAGACCTTGTAATCATGTGGGAGTAGTTCTCCTTCTGTGAACATCCTGCGTGGGTGGGAGAAGGGAGAGCCCTGCAGCCTCATTTTAATAATGAAATAAACAGTTCGGCTGGTGAGTAATTCAGGGATCTTAAAACAGGGCAGCAGCAGGATGGAAATTGTTTAAGAAGCTTATTTAACCCTCTCACCTGCTACTTCTGGCTCTCTCAAGAATTACCCACTACCCAACTGCAGGCAGACAAGAGCATCACCGAGAGATTTGGGAAGGGATCAGGGAGTGGGGCAGGGGTTTGTGTCACACCTGACTTTATTCTTGCTTTTAGTCCCCTTGTGAAAGTTGTTGAGACTAGCAAAGTCATATTTGCAGAAAGCTTTTAAAGTTCTCTTCTTTCCCCAAGTTGAATTCTGAATTACAACAACATTTCTCTAAATATATTCTGCTTTTATGGCATTTGTCTTGAAAAACAGGTAATGTTCTTCTGCAAATTGAGATGTCATTTTAAATTATATTTGTGGTTTTATATTTTTAGGCTTATTCCTGTTAGCCATAAGCGTGCCTGTTACGGAAAGGTATCAAGTGGTTTCATTAAGATGAAGACATTTGCTATGGAAAAGAAGATTTGATACTTCAGTCAGTACAAAGCAGGCTCTTTCAATTTTAAAAATGGAATGTGAAATATTGCGACTATTGCATATTATGGTGGTATTTCTACTATCCTGAAACATGTTTCTAGTGACATGTTGTGGAATTGCAGAATACAAATTACAATGAAAAACACAAAATATAAACCTTACAGGAAAGCTTTCTCAATGTAAATCCGTTTGTTTTTTTTTCTGAGAACAAAGCTTTAAATTTGGATTTGTACATCAGGAAAACTTATGAAAGAATCTAGAGGACTAGGTCTGAGGAGGCACTGGGATGAAATCTGCTTTACTAGAATAAAGAAAACCCAAGATTAACCTGATTAAAACATTCCTGCCCGGCTCAAGCTAATTTCCTAGTCTTCGTCCTTAAAATATCTTGCTGTCTTGCAAATGAACCTAATTTCCATGCTGCCCATTTAGAAGCAATTGCAGCTTGTCCTCCACGTACAGTTGATACTGCCCAGCTCCTGCCACCCATCATTCAATCCAAGGCATGCCCTGCTTTCCCTCCACTAAGCCAGGTTCAGACTGAAAGACAGTTCCATGTGTGTCCACCTCAGAAGAAGAGCAGATGATGAGATAGATGCTGGGTCAGCAATTCAAAGAAACTGTCCTACCTGATGACGGCAGCTGCTCGCACTTGTGGTCACACATTAGTGGCCAGCTGGAGAGGTCTACGTATGATGGGGGCTGTGGGGACAGGATTTATGTCCCCAGACACACGTCTTCCACACTGAGACTTGTGGTGCAAGAAATCTGCACTGAGAATCTCCTTGCTGCAGTGTGGAATTTTAAGGAGCGTGTTCCTGTTTAGCTCACACGTATATCCCATTTCTTTCCACCATTATTGCTCTCACATACTGCGCACTTGGAGGAGCCAGCTCCACACAGGCGTAAGCCTTTCAGTTTTCTAGGATGGGCGAATTAAATAGCTACAAGAACTACAGAAAGCACCGTCCTACAATGCTATCACCCTATTTCTGATATTGCACCAAGGAATTAAATCCACAACAACATACTGTTCTCACTGTAGAGTGCATCTTACTGTTTCCCTGGAGTGAATGGCTGAACTCTTCTGGTCACCCTCAGCAGTGACATCTCTCATGAGGGTTGGCCATTCAAAGAGATAACATCTCTCCTGGGGGTTCTGAGGGATGGCAAACCACTTCCCCAGGTTCAGCTTCTTCTGCTTTTACCTCTCCTCTCTGCCCGTGCAGCTATTACACCTGTTAATACTTAGAAAGTCCATCTGTGTCAACTAAGGATGGGTGAACCCTGAGGAACTTGAAGTACTGAAGATCCCTTGAAATACTTTGGGGATTCCCAAGCTAGTTCCAACGCAGAAAACACTTTTACTTGGTACAGTTTAGCTCCATGTTTCTCTCACTGCACTGTTTTCCAGTTGCAAATTCATTTTAAGCTGGGAAAAAGATTTTATTTACACTGGGGCTTTTCTAAAAAGATGACAAACATGACAGCACATTGAACTTAGAAATCTGTGATGTTTGACTTGTCTTGAAATTTAACAAAACAGTGATCCTTAAAACATCCTAGAGGTGCCCCCACTCTTAGGAAGTCCCCACGGGTCCCAAAGGACTTCCCTGGCCAGTGCCTCGTGGTTTCTTTCCCAAAGATTCTCACAGCTGTGCTCCAGCTCACGCCTTCTCTGGAGGTGGTCAGATTTCCCGAAGGCAGACAACACAAGAAGATTGCAGCTGAAGAGACAAAACCAGAAATGCTCTACCTGAAGTACTGTACGTCTTTTAGAGCTTGAATCAAAGTTCCCATCATCCTTCAAATATGCCTGAAAAGGTACTGCACTGAAAATGACTCCGCTTTGCAGCGATAGATGCCTTCTGCTCTTTACACAAGTCTCCTTCAACAAAACATACTCTCATCTGTGCATTTTTCATAGAAGTATAACTTTTGTCATATGTTATAATGAATAGCATACAACTAAACTGTGCATGTAAGGCTGTAATTCCATCTGGGAGTTTGCTGACATTGATAAACCACTTGTGCTTTGCTTTTGTGGTTCGTGCCATTACGGCAGCTCAACAGGATTACAGTCCTGTTAGGTATAGGTTATAGGCATAATGCCATATGATACTGACTGTCCGTTTTACTGAAGGAAAGGTTTAAATTTAAATATGTAATTGAAAATTCTCATCAATGGTCTGATAACCTGGTGTTAAAAAATATCTTTATGTTATTACCTGAGTAGCTTGTTTATTTTATTTAAGATTCCTCATCTCAGGCATCAAAAATACTTTAGTTAGATTTAATTATATCTATACTGCGGGACCAAAGCATTTCCCTTCTAATTTTGTGGCATCGCTACTTTTATGGGATATGAAAACCAGAACATTGCACTGCCCATAAAGGAAAACAAACCAGACAAGTCTAGTAATTTCATAGTCTAAACCGAGTTAAACAGATACACACAAAAGCACATAAACAGTCAAAACTGTGGGTTTATTCTCTTTTTTTTTGTTTTCCCAGACACTAACAGTGATAGCAGTGGCACTGCTAGGGATTGTTTAAAATATATAATAACATTTTCCTTTAATGTGATTATAATTAATAGATCAGCCAACCCATTTGTGCATTTCCCTCAAAATGAAGTTTATGTTAAGACACATTTCCCTCTTGTCTGCAAGTAAAATTATGAAACCTGTGTGAACAGGAGCTTTCATTCTTCTGCACTTAACTCCCAGGTTGTTTGGATCACTACGGGATTTAAATATTTCAGTCATGCATCCTGTTTCTAGTGTGGCCTCACTCTGCTAATTGCCATTTAGTTCACAGTGAAATAACTGCACTAATGACTTCAGCAAAGTCCAGATGTTCTAGGCTGGACAGAAGGGAAATATTTCTCATCGGAATTTTTTTACTTATACAAACCACTGGAAATGGCCATCACTGCCGGAGAGAAAACTGGTGGCACTAAGTCTGATGTTCTGCTGCTTGGCTCTGCCCAGTGTGCTCTGTGGAAAGGTTATTATCTGCAACACCCCCTGTACTGGATTTCCAGATTTCACCTTTTGCACCAAGTAAATGTTTAGCAGGACCAGCAGGAAAATCACTGGCATGGGTCATGGCAGCCCACAGGTGCAGGGCACAAGGGACAGAGTGCAGCTACTCTCCTTCTCCTTCCCACCGGTGGCTTTACGGAGCTGCTGCTCGCCCAATGCCTGCATACCAGCCTTGGGTGAGCCACCACTGCTCTCAGATGTTTGCTCTGTTCAGCCACAGGCACTCTCATATGCTGGGAGAGAGCGGAGGTACTCACACCGTCTCCAGTCAGCAAAATTAGGGGAAGAAACTAGAGGGCAAGGCTGCCAAAAGAGTCAGTGGAAGCTCTTCTGCTGGAGCCCGCATGCTCTGGACCATTGTCTGGAGGCTCTGCGGGTGATGAGCAGCTTCCAGGCAGAGACATTTGCAAAGCATCTGCTCTAAAGGCAAATCTATCATTTAAAGTGTTAGGAGATATTTGGGTACGTTTGCCAGTTTATCCCAATTTCAAGTAGTTTCAGACTCCACTCTAGACTAGAAAAAATTAAACGTAACTTTCAACGTAACGGTTCTTCCACTAGGGTCTTCTCTGTAGCACAAGTTCTTTGCAGACGTGGCTTTCACAACAAACTCTGAGTGGAGGTGTGGTGCATACTGGTAAGAGATTTTTGCTAGCGGTGTTTACACCAGCTGCCCAAATGACCTAAGCTATACCTCTCCATACAGCTTTTTGCTGGTACAAGAACATTTACCAGAACCGGTGATTTAATTAGTGGTATGTTTCTTTTCTTCTCTTCCGGTGCTGTTAGCTGCCAAAGCTGTATATGCAAAATGTTTGAATGCAGACAGACCTATTACTTCTGGGGAAGCTGTGCAATGGCCAGCAAACGATTCCAGCGCTGATGGGGGAGTGGAGGGGGCTGAAGCGATACAGCCATAACGTGCAGTGAAGCAGCCTTCTCATGGACCCTGGGCAATGTCCAACAGCAACACACAAAAATCTGGAGTGGGATATAGGGCTGCAGGTTGTTCTTACAGAAGTTCTCCAGAGTCAAGGTGGAAGGAAACAGAAGACAACCACGAATGAAGCTAGTTTCTCAGTGATTTCAGATGCCTAAATCCTTTCACTCAACATGTGTACTAATTTCCCATTACGCTTAAAACATCACAATGATCAGAAAACCTTCAGTATGGCACCTTCCCACCAAATGCTATCTTTGTCGTTCAGATATACCTCCTCACTCGACTAATTAACACAAATTTTTCCTCTGTTAACACCCTACAATTACGATGACTCCTGGGAGCATGAGATGGAAAGGAGAAAGGCTTGGGGGGCCACACTCTATTCTCTCTTGCACATCGTTAATAACATTGTCAGCTAAATAATTAAATTAACCTCATTATAAAGGCAACACAGAAAGAACACAACTTGATCCCAGGTGGGATCTGCAACACTGTCAATTTTAAAAAATATTGTTTAAAGTAGGCAAATTTGATCTGGAGCCACTGAAAGAATAAATTTGGAAGACCACCAAGTCATTTCTACAGAATCCCTTTTGTAAATGTAGTGGCACTTTAATGGAAGTTACACTATATACACACATAAACAAGAGAAAATTAGTGTCTATCGGTTATGATAATGTTTTCTGCTGAGTACTGAAAAATTACTGGAAAACCACTTAATAACTACGCAGTGTTTTATAATACTGTCAACTGAGTGATTTCCTGTTTTACGGGGAGACACAGCCCGGCAGTTAATTTCTCCGGGTTTCATTCAAGGACTCTTCCTATGCATACAAGCACTCCCCGTAGTTACCTGTTTGTGACGACATAAAACGGGGTACAGAATCCACCCTCTGCTGTGCCAAAACCCAGAGACGTGAGATAGTTTTGGTATTACAAGCAGGCAGGAGAAAACAATATAGAGAAGTCTTTTGGTATTTAATTTTGAAGCTTTAGTTTTACACTAGGATGAGGGAGCCTGAGCATCTCTGCCACAGCTGAATCAGGAGTGCTCCAAGCTTTATGGACAGCACCACTACTGTAATACAGCTACTAATAATTTTTTTAACTCGTGATTGACATATTGAACAATTCAGAAGAAATTAATCAGGAACCACAAAATTAAGACTGGGTAAGTCAGACACTAGGGCAGATCTGTGGCATGGGTACATCTATCAGAATTGCTGGGCGATTTGCAGCTGGCGTGGCCAAGCACAATTAGAAGGTGGTGTCACCTCAAAGAGGTTCAGCCGTGCAGCAAACCCCCTTTAGCTCTTTCCTCCTTCTTCCCTTCGTGTGGCTTACTGTTTGGATCAGAGATGCATCTTCCCTGTACCACACTGATATTGGCACTGATTTGGAGCGAGAAGAGTTTAGACCTTATCTGTTCCACATTTTGTAGGGTCACTTTGTTTCCTGTATTCGGGGAAAGCAAAATTGTGCATCTTTCCTAGAGTTAGACACATTTGTGGTTTTGCCCATATTATGTATTGCTATGGCTAGATACAACTCCAAGTCCTAGCAGCTGGTTTGTACAAAAGGTGGGCACACAGTTCTCATTCCTCATTATGAATGACTCTGTGTCTTTCAGAGTTTTTCAGAGTGAAGGAAACACCCTAGCCATTACTTTTTAAAACATACCATCCTGAATAAACATGCTGCAGAAGAGGTGGCAAGGATCTTCAGTTGTATTAGGTGTTTCCATTCCAAGTAGTTTTATTTCTAGGACTAAATAATCTCCAAACCTGAGTTAAGAGTTTCCATATCACCTTCCACTGAAGCCAGTAAGGTTGAAGGGCCCAACTGTGTACATCTACTTTCTAGTTCTTCCTTTAAAAGTAAGGGCCAGTTACAGTGTGCTCGCATTTACTGGGATTCGTTTAACTGACTTTCACCATACCTTACCAGCCACGAGGGTTTGCAGTCTCATGGATTGCAATTTGAGCTTTGGGGTACATCCAGCTTGAAAGCTGAGAGCAAAACTGCAACTCTGAACACTTTTTAGGTGGTTGTTGTCAGGGTAAAGCAGCCGTTTGGCACTTTGCATGCACTATTTTTAAGCACTGACCCCACCTTTGATTCTCTTGCAATGCTTTCCCCCACATACAGCTCACTAACACAGCACAACACGCTTCTTTCTCTTTGGGAATTCCTGTATTTTTTATTTTTTAAGGAGAGAGATTCTCCCCATTCTTATCAAATCTGGAGAACTGACAAACATTAGTGGCTGCTACTAAGACTGCAGCAGAAAAAACACGGAAAAAGAAAACTAAAAGTCATTCAAGTCAGGCTTTTTCTGTAACATATTAAGTCAGGGCTACTTAAACGGGGGACTCCGACCCACACCTGGCCTGAGGTAGCTTTGTTCACAGCACCACAAGGACCCCTGCACCAGAGGTATGCAGGCATCTAGGTTGGTCATCAGAGGCTCCCTTTGTGGTTCCCAAGGAGTAAGTAGGTGCTTCATTTCATTCCCCATTTTAAACACCTACTTTAACATGAGATTAAGTGACCCTCATTTTTTGTTTGGCAATGAGGTGAGTCAGGGCTGATAACTGTATATTGTAGATACAGGGGTTTGATAAATCAGCCTTGAAGTCGTAGACAGAGACACCAAGGGAGAGATCAGGGCACTTACCAGAAGGAAGTCAACAGCATTGCTGCCATTTGGTCCCATGGACTGCTTCTGCATTTTTTCTTTACAGAGTCATCAAAGAAAAAAAGCCCCATAACAAAGTCCCAAGAAATTACTTGGACCCCAAGAATCAAATGTCTCTCTCCTCATTCCCAGTTCAGGACTGTATCCACAGAACTATTGATCAGGATCCCTCCTGCCTCCTCTCCTTCTAGCCCCAAGGCTGTAGCAATCCTGGCTGCACAGGTCTGCCTTCAGCAGGGCAGGGAGAACACTACCTACATAGAGAGACTGAAAGAGGTGGATTAGTTCGGAAGAGAAATCAATAGAAATCGCTACTACAGAAACTTCCTAACACAGGAAACAGCTCACATAATGGACATTTGCTTGCTATAATGAAAATATGCCAAATTAAAGTATTGCACATTTAAAAATTCTTAAGGACTTCAGATTTTTAAGCACAAATGAGTGTGAAACTCTGACATCGTTACTATGAAGAAGAAATAAATGAGTAGAGATAACACGAGTATCTGCAAGTACCTTACCCCCTTCCGGGAGGGAAACACGAGCGTGTGCACATGTGCCCCTAAATGTGTGCGAACACATGTAGTGGGGGAGTCAGGAAAGGAAATAATTTTATTTTCCTAGACTCCACAGGAAAAAGAAATTCAGATTATGGTGTATTTTTCCTTAAATAAACAAATTAAAAGTTGCAAAATAACAATGTAGAAATTTCTCCCTTGTATCAGCACAGATTTCTAAAGTATTAGGCTACAATATATTTTATATAATGATGAATTTGTAAATGTTTTCAAGAGTAAAACAAAGAATATTATCTGAATATAATGTAATTATTTTTTTTTAAATATAGCTAAAAGAAAACATTAACTGCTTGATGCAAATGGTAGCTGCTGTCTTGACTTTATGCATACAACAAATTAGCTCACGTTTAAAGCTGTAAGGATTTGTTTGGACTTCTCATAGTCTTTCTGTTTGCCTTAATGTTATCCTACCATACTATCTTCTAAATACAGGAAGTTACTTGGAAACATTTGTTTATTTTTTTCAGTTGACCACAATTCCTTGAGATAATTGTTTTAACATTGCCTTTATGGCTAGGCTGTTTCAAGTCTATGTAGCATACCAAAATTATCTTCCAAGAACCTATTGAATTTCTTTGTGAGTTTTCTCTCAGGACCCAAAACTCTTAAAATGCTATTCTCTCCTTCCTTGCGGTCATTTTCTGAAGATAAGAGCTAGTGGGCTTCTAAGCTCTCTACTCGAAGCATCTTCAATGCATTTTCTTCCATCCTGTTCCTTGTTTTATGAATTTTCTCATGGCTACCCAAGTAATTTTCACCAAGGTTGAGCACAACGTTTCACTAACAACTGCTCAACAACTATCAGTGAATGAGCACACTCCATTCAGATGCCGCAAACTGCCTTTGGACCTGGGAACCGCTGCAGCCAGGAACAGACAGCCCCTCAGAGATGGAGAAAGTGAGGGACCACTCGGACTCCCTACATTAAGCAGGGAGACATCACATGGGTGAGACTTGGGTAGGTCTGAACAAAACTAATTCACGATCCAGTTATAAATCAGCTCATCACTTACACAAACATGTTTAGGAAAACAGAGCTGGTATACACTGACACTCTCCCAAATCCAGACATTACAGTTGTCACATCACAACCATGTATCTCTAGCTGGTACATCATATGACTACCAAAGTGCAGGATGATGGCAAGTCATTTGTATTTTGGGGGACTCTTTACCAACTATTCCGTAGATTAAATTGCTGTTCCGTTATTACCTGCAATTTTGTGTACAGGCCTCTCCAGGACTGTCATCCATGATGCATACATCTAACACAATGCAGTCCATGTCCTAAAGAGCTTCCAAGCTAAGTAGATGAAACACACAGCAGAAATAAAAAGTCATGCTATGCTCACTCTTTGTAGTTGGTGAGCCGAGGGACAGATTTGCTCCAGGTTTCACAGTCATCACTGGCAAAGTGGGAAATGATCCAGGACCCGTGTCTTAACCATAAAACCATGTTTGCTCTCCTGGCATAGAGAGAAACAGGAACTTGCCAGAGAAGCAAAGCAAACGCCAAGCTGTAGCATGGGCCCCTGAAGTATTTTGTTCCCTGGAGAGAGATTAAAGTCTTGCAGTACATATAAACACCTGCCTAATGATGACAGAATTGAATTTATTGCTTCGTGCAGCAAAAATTCCTCAGAAATAAGATACTAGACTTACTATTGAGATCATCCAAAACATACCATGTGTTGTAGTTATCACAAACTTCAGGTGATCAGCCTAAAACATCTGCAGCACATGTACTATCTGGTGAACACCAAGGCACAGCTCATAGAAACTCTGCCTGGGACCCTCCAGGGATTGTGAAGTAGCTGAGACATGATAGACTCGAAAGAACACCTCGCTTCATGATCCTCCACCACCACTTCAGCACAGCAGCTCCAGGGGAAGCACTGCCAAATGCCTAAGCTGCGCACCCTCTCCTTCAGCTTATCACACACTCTTAGGTTAATGGAAACACATTTCTGAGGCTGGGATAAGAAGTTTGAACAGAGAGCTTAAAATGGAACTGCTGCACCTTTTCCTTTGGGAATCAACTGTCTTCTGTAAGTACTTAAGCCACAAAGTGTTTCCAAAAGAATAAAACTGGGCTTCAGAAATGTTAATTAAATGAAACATTTTAAACAAATCTTTCTAATCTCTCTTGATGCATCCACACGGTTGAAAACCAAAGCTATATCATAACCAGCACCTGTTGGAACAAGTAGTATCATGTCCATACAAAAAAAGCTTTCTAGCCCCACCGGGTTTAAAGTTGGTACGAGTAAGGGTAATTTCCATTAAACTGTCCATACTAAATCTGACAGTGATGTTAAAGGTGAGGTACTGTAATTTATATAATGGCCGTAATACGGTCAAAATCCCAGTATAAATGGCAAAACAATCGACACTGCAGTCATCTGATATTGTTGGATTTATTTCCTCTTATGAAAAAAAAGGTTTCATGGCTTTTTATTGATAGAAGATGTAATCAAGACAGTCAGTCTTGACTGAAGAGGGTTAATCTTGCAGGTTGAGGAGGAACCGTATTTGCAGATCGTAAATTAGATGAAAAAGATCCATGTTTATTTATTTTCATTTCTTCTCGTCTGGACAAAAATCCCTATTTTATTATCTGGAGCAACTGGCAAATATTTTAAAATACAGTCCTTACAAATTACAAATTTAGTTTCGCTCCTCAGATCTACAGCCAACAGCAGCTAAGAGAAAGAAAAAAACAAATAAATCCTTGCCCCCACTCACCCTTTCACCACCTTCACAATTCTGTTCCTTTCAGAAAAACTTAAGAGAACTGGTGAACTTTGCAGTGTGCCAAGGAAGCTGGTGCAAATGGGCTATTTTAGATCAAAGGGAGAAATGTCTTCAGAAGTGCCAAGAGCTCCCTCGCCATTACACCAAAGAAGTGCCAGCTCACCTTTTTTGCTGGATGAATATCATGGAGAGAGAAGAGCTGGTGTCTAACATGGGCAGACCTGGGTCATTAAAGACTCTATGGAGTGGAAAAAAACCAACTTTCAGCTCCTTTTGGAAAGAGCCCACCCTGGTGCATAAAGGCAATATACTCGGCAGGGCAATAGCCGACGTGTGCCAGATTCAGCCCTCGACTGAGTTCAGGTTCTGAGCTGGCTTGATCAGTAGTTCCAAGCGACGTGCATCACAGCAGTGTAATTCCCAAGATAACAAAGGCGCAGGAGGTATGTCCACTGCAAAACTGGAGCAATCTCAGAGGGAAAAAAACCCAAGAGCTTTTTAATAAGGCTACCTACAAGTGAGTATCTAGAAAGCTAACTGGATTAGGTATGTTTACAGTTCTAATATTCTCAATTTAAATGATGGTTAAAAGGCTTATTGCTTCTTTCATTTCTATAATCTACCACGCTGAGCCACCTTCAGTCTCCTCTAGCCTTCAGTTTTGAGCCGGCTGCTAATCAAGCAGATTCCTGAAAAAGTGTAGCTCCTTCACTTCCACAGGGTTGAAGTCATCCCCTCCTCTCTGCTTCCCTTCTCTGCAAGTGCTAATGATTCCTTTTGTACCTTTTTATGATTGTGACCATGAAACCAGAGGTTTTAGGCATCCATTTGGGCTCTTTTAGCACTCTTGGGAGCCTGTCCATCATAGCTTTTCCTATCAGAAATGCCCCACAGGGTGACACTGATATCCATTGCCCAGTTTTCTGTCTCCCACAGTGGCTGTTGCAGAAGTTGCTCAGGGGGAGCATGTGAAATGAACCACTATCTGAGGTCCAATCCACACACTCCTCCTGCATCCTGCTATTAGATTTCGGATGTCAGAGGGAACATTGCTGCCTACGCCCGATAGTATCTGGTTTGCACCTTTTATCCATTAATTTGTCTAATCCATTTTGAACCTTTTGACGTGTTCTAACTCCACACTTTCTTGCAACAGCCAGTTGTAGAAGTTTATCACGTGCTTTCAAGAAAGACACTTTTAAAAACCTGTTTTAAATTACGTCCTATCAGTTTCAATGCATGATCCCTGATCTACGGTTGTAGGATTCGGTAAACAAGTTTAGCACTCATCTTCTGCACTGCCTTCTTGATTTTGTAGATCAGCTTCATCCCCGCTCAGCCTGCTCTCTAGACTGAAGTGAGGCCATAAGCCTGCTATTACTTCCCCTTAATAGTTTTAGATGTCCTTTTCCACACCTTTTTTCTTTTTTTAAAAGAAAAAAACTATGCTTTTCTTGAGGTGTGGAGACCAGTTCTATGCAGAACTGAAAAGGTGGAGGCAAGAAGATTTTCTACAGTGGCAAAATGTCATCTTTGGTCATGTTCTTGTTATCCTTCCTGATACGGGCCATTTGGGCTGCAGCTGAACACCGAGCCAACGATGACAAAGAACTGCTAACTCAGCATGGCTTGGATTATTCTAAAGCACCACAGAGCTGTTTCGGAGATGCCCACATTAACTCAAGAGAAGAGACCAGATCACACAACAACACAAGATAATGCCACGCAAAGATACTTGCTTAAGCCCTGGAAGATTTAGAACTACACAAACGCAGTGCACAGACTCCTCCTAGATCTGGCAGTAGCTTGCCCAGCTAGGGTACCTAAAATCACACCACGTCTGACAAAAAGGAGAGGCCAACAGTCCCTCCTGTGCATCTGAAATATCTTCAGAACAGTACCTCTCTCTTGGGGAACCCTCTTCTCTTCCCCCAAGATGTCCAGAGCTCTGTATCTGATGACAACAATGTCTGAAGTCCACATACTACAAATTTAATAACTATCAATAAAAATCAGACTAACAAATTCTTCCCAATTTAAAACTTATTTTCAGTCACTGAGAAAATTTACCAGTACCCCATTTGAAGGTCAAGGCATAGCTGTTATGTGACAGAGCAGGATGAAAAGTATGGACTACTTCCTCTTCACCCAGTGCTGCACGCCTTCTTCCTCCCTACATACGCCACCGATGCACCTCAAAAAATATTTATGAGTTCTCATTCAAATACTTCAGCTGATAAATTTAATATCACGTTCCCTGGTGTAAGCAAAAAAGTAAAATATTACATCGGCCTTCGCACATGTGGAGATTATATTACTTTACAATGAAACCCAGCAAGCTGCACATTACAGGTTTTACCACAATCTCCTTGGTAGGAATGTTTCAAATACGTTGCATATGTGTGAATACAATATCAGCATGCTGAAATGCCTTGAACTGTAATACATCAGACTCTTGGGGGGGGAGGGGGGGGGAAGCCTTCACCTCTCTTGGCTCTGATCTTAAGTCTGTATTGTCCTTTAAGCGCTGAGTTTGACACTGGCGTTCTCTCGTCTCACAGACGGGGCTACTTGGCAGGTACCGAGCGAACTTCCACACAAGTGACAGCTCAAACACGTCCCCCGGCCCTCTGCAGGCTGGTGCCTTGCTGGTGAAACCTCCCTGCGAGGGAAAGCAGAGGAGAGGCCTTGCTGGGCGCGGTACAGCCCTGCCAAAAGCAGATTAAAGGGCTCGCAGCTGTACAACAAAGTCCTTCGGTTTACGCCAACACGTTTCTACACGCCGTAAAAGCCTGCAACATCTGACTGGCTTGGATTTTACAAGGCTACAATACTGGAAAATAAGCGTAGAAATCGGCAACATCCGAAGGCATTAAAGAGTTTCGGGCTCGCCTCCGCTCCCTGCGCCGCCCGCCCGGCCGCAGCACCTGCTCCTCCGGCCCCGCCCGGCCCGGCCCGGCCAGGCCC
>Ga0065711_1029077_pt1 | contig 37762 bp, 23 predicted proteins | sample Hoacrofraction12_FD_59098 | JGI IMG/M metagenome (GOLD analysis project Ga0065711, IMG submission 59098) | Hoatzin crop microbial communities from Cojedes, Venezuela - Epithelial fraction 12 v2 (version 2) | ecosystem: Host-associated > Birds > Digestive system > Esophagus > Crop | place...
AAAAAAAAAAAAAAAAAGGATAAAGAGAATAGCCTGGAGAGAGGATCTTCCTCCTCCTCCTCCTCCTCCTCCTCTTCTTCCTCCTCTTTTTTTCCTTCTCTCATTAGTCTCTTGGTAGTGGTCATGTGAAAAAGGTACATTTTTTTTTCTTTTTAAACCATAGGCAGCACTGATTTCTTACATGCTCCCACTGTGTCTGAACTCAGAGGCTTGTTTACAGCATTTCAACTCCATTATTTAATCCATCGAAACACAAAGTACAACCTGTCGTTTATTACCCACTGTCCATTTTGCCCTGGAGCTAAAACATTTTTGCCGTTATGGAACTTGTGCTATAATCCACTGGAAAATTCAAAGTCACTCTAACATTTTAAGTCCGCAGTGAGTAGTAACTAGTGCACATAATACCTGAAAGCCATCTTCCAGAATCTCTAAATTCTTTGTTGCAGGGAGCTTTGGTTTTCTCAGATAGGTCCGACATGACTAGAGGTCCAAGGTTGTGTCTTTACAACAGCCTCATGTCTGTGGCCATGAAGCAACAAACGCAAACTATGTGTCCACAGACACTTCACGATGCTGTCAAACCTACCACATTAAAAAAAAAAAAAAAAGTACAATTATAATACACTCCCATGTAGCTAGATCATTCGACTCCTTCCTCAAAAAAAAATTTGAGTTTTAGGCTCAGACAGAATGCTTCTGGGCCCCTGGCAGCAGGCACCCTTATCATCAGGATAACAACAACAGTGTCCAGATACATCTTGGGTCAGTCTTTCAAGTATTTATTCTTTTTAATTTCAAAGATCCCTGAACTCACATGAACGGCTTAAACAGCTTAAACCTTCATTGGCAGATTAATAATTTTCCATCCTACTTGCCTACAGGACTCGGCAGCTCATTGGAAAGGCCAAATGCCACCAGGTCTCCTACATCCACTCAGGTGTGGTACCTCGGTATTCCTCTCATTCATAGACCCACACCAGATTCAGAGGTTGGCATGTTGGCTGTGACTGTTTTCATCATTAGCAGGAACTCTACAATCTGCCCATGCTTTGGAATTCATTCATTTATTTCTAGAATTGGTACATATTTTGTCAATTTCATTTGCCTGTGATCTTTCTGGATCTTTAAAAGCTTTGCTGGAGTCAGCTCCAGTTACACTTTACTAACCTGTCTTTCTGCTTTGAAAGAAAAATACACGCATGGGCCAGTTCCAAATGTACTGTTATACTTCAGAAAATTTCAGTCTATAACTCTCCCAATGACAGAATCTCTTCTAGAGGCTTCAGCAAGAACACAGTACCTCATGGAAGCCTGCATGGAGCTGCCATTGTCATGTTTGCAAATATCAAACTGTGAAGTCCATAGAGCTACCTATCTCCTTCCACTTAATAAAGTCCTTCTGAGTAGGTCCGATACTTCCCATCTTTCAGGCGTAAGTAGATGGCTGCCTGTACTACAAGACAAATGTCTCCTTCTAAGGGCTAGAATAAGCCAGGACTTTTTAAACACAGCAAGAAGCCACAAAAAATGTGGGAGTGTTGCCACTTTCTTTCAAAATGTAGTCAAACAAGCAAGTTTAGCCAGAAGACTCCTTGACCTGGGAGACCAGAGTCACCTCGTGAAGGAACTCATCTGCTGTCCCCTCAAGGACAATCATTGATCGTTCTGTCACACACTTTTCATGGTCAGATTTACACTTTTCGGAAAGGTACATTGTTTTTCTTGTCATGATGATGTTCCACTGAGCCACAGGGGCCTACAGTAATTTGTAGTGTACTAAGTAGGGTACTCACATTGGAGGTCTCAGTTCGGAGCTGCACACTTTACTCCCATAGCTGTTTTTGCAGGAGGTTCTGGGCTTCTTCTTTCTTAATTTTCAGAAGAAAACAGAAGCATTTGCCAAACATCTCATCTCTGCACCAACCTTCTGTGGAGGAGAGACAACAGCAATGGCATACTCTTATGCAGGAGTGGAGGCAGGCTAATGGTACACTGTGGTGTGTAGTAGGAGTAAATAACAGATGAATAAATACAATCCTGGAGTTTGTGCTCTAGGAACCACAGGGAAGCACATCTCTTTTTACAACAAACTCAACGTTGTGGATCTACAGAGCTCTGTTTCTACAAAAACTGTTTTCCTTGCCTTTTTTGGCCATATGCTCTGGATCATCATTATTAAATTACGAAAAATAATAACTCTGTGTTAGCTTCAGATTACGAGTGCTTGTTTTGGCTATAATACACAATAAACCACTAACAGTACAATAAGCATATCTTGTTGGGTTCCTATTTTACCTCTTACCTATGGGCCTCAAACAATTTTACTGACATTTTACTATTCAGAGATCTAGGATGAGTATTAATTTTTCTGTTTAAAATACGAAATGCATGGAATTCCAAAGGCAAAATTTATTGACGTTTTCATAAACACTAAGTGCCTGCAGTCCTACATGCCCCAGCTAAGATATTATCTGCTGTTCAGGGAGTTATAACCCTCTATATTTCTTAAGAAATTTAATGAAATTTGTGTGTTAGTTGAGTTTTACTTAATTATCAGTCCTCTCTAGAAAAAAAACAGCTGCTAAGAGGTGACGGTATGTACGTATCAAAAATAAGATGGAGTCACATCATATGCCATGTATCAAGATTCTGGCTGAGGAGACAGTTTGGCTGAGATAGGCTGGAGTCCTGTCTTGCAACTCAATGAAACACTATGAAAAGGAAACACAGCAAAATCAAAGAAGACGCACTCCATTTCCAGCTGACTTCTAAATTGTTAGTTATTCAAATATGGACAGACATAAAGCCCCAGAAGCACTATTTGATTTTTTCCCCATTATCTGCAGCTTTTACCCAAAGAAGTCTTGGACCTGGATTCTCACAGCAGCCATATCCCTAATCCGTCTTGACTGCTGCTTAGTATGCTTGAAGCAAGTCCTGTTCAGACATACGTCGCACAGTATCTAGCTAGGAAATAGGATAAGGACGGTGTACATGTCCCACCCATGAACAGCCCAAAGCCCAGCCATCAGACTTCTTGATGTAAGGAGGTCATCAGGCATCGCACACCTGCTCGGAAGTCCACAGCTTCAGCCATAGTTCAGAGATGGCATAATCCTCCATTCCCTGGCAGCAATGCAGGAACATCTCTTGCCTCAGCAGGTCATTGCTGACTGCCTTTTCAAAGTTCTTTCAGATCTGCCGATGGACAGCAGTGCAAGAGAGTTGCTGTATATTTCCATACACAGAGAAACAAAGAACAGAAGGTCCAGGGGTGAAGTCCCAACCCATGACCTTCATCACAGGGTGACTTCCTTGAACTATACGTGACCTCCTTCTGTCTCGTGAAGTGCCTAAGGTTTCATTGCACAGACTGCATCTAGCTACAATGATGGATGTCTTGGAGTTACCTATGCACAATATCTAAGGATTCTATAGGTGTTTCAGCTTCCTTGTTTTTTCATTTAGATGAAAAATCATTTTTTAAATATTCTCTTCAGGCAGGAGGCTGGAGACGACAGAAACAAATGCAACCTACTACCCACTTTCTCAAAAGCTTACGCACTACGTGAGCTGTGTAAATAATACACATAGAGATACTTACAAAATCCTACCTTGATTCTGAGCACCTTGCACATGTACATGTGCAAATGATGTTCCTGACTCTCTTGTTTGTGCAGTCATATGTTTTACCTGTGAAAAGGGAAAGGATTGATGAAAGGAGAGGGGCCCCTATAAACTTCATTTACTACATGTTTTTCCCTTCCACTTGCCTTATCCCCTTGATGGCTATTGAGTTGTGGTGCAAGATTTACTCTCTGACAGTGGAAGGGAAATTTTACCTCCAGTCCACCTGGTATCAATAGCAAACCTACGAAGTAAAGACCCCCGAGTACCTGCTTTCTCTCTTTACCCCATTGCAACTGATGGTGGAGCGATGGAGAGAGCATACACTAGCTGTGTTATGCCTTGACATTCAGAGCAGCGGCTGTCTTTCCTGCTGAACAGTTTCTGTAAATAGCTGAAGTGAAATAATGACTAAGTGAAGAAAGCCAAGGAAATCAGGATCCTGCCTGGTGTGATACCTGACAGCCAGAAGGAAACGTTGTCCCAGTCTTGTCACACCACATTGCACTGCCTGAAATTGAGGCAGTGGGAGCACTGGGTGCCTTCAAACACAGGAATAAGAAAATTAAATGTTTTGAATAATGCAAATCTTTGCTAGATATCTAAACATATGCAGCTCAGGCTTCCTGCACTTAGCCTGTCATTTCCAGTTTGGGTCAGCATGTTGCATGTGAGTACCAGATTTCAAATTTGTAATAGTCATGAAAGACTTCAGGCTGGACACCTCTTGGTATTTGAAACGGGACTTCAGCGGAGCTATTGAGTACATTCGGTTTAGGACGTGTTTTCTGCTTTTTTCCAGTGTGATCATTTTCACAGTGACATTTTTAGCCACAAGACTGAGAATCATAACTCACTCTGAACTTTTAGTAACGCATATGAAACCATGCTTCTGGGAGAGCTGTGTCTGAAGCTTGCAGATTTAGAGACTTCTTGCCATGGCAAAAAAGGTCTCGTTGTTTCCTTCCTCTAAGGACAGAGAGGGAAGGGCATGATCTTTGCCTGCAGGTTGTTTGGTTGAACTATGACAGCAGAGCATTAACAATGTCTTTAGTATCGACTGTCGGGCTAAAGCTATGTCCTTTGTGCACTCGGCTGAACTAGCTGGTCTAGAAGACATCATGGTTTGCCTGTGGGAGAAAAGACATCAGGTTATGCTGACAGGAGGTTATTCTGCTAAGCTAAGTGCACCAAATCAGTAAACAAGACGGTTGTATTGCCATGGTTTGAAAACCTTTTGTTTCTCTAGGTAACCTAGGGGATCAGGCAAATACCTAGGACTCCAGTCACTCTTTTTTATTTTGTCAGAATAGATGGTATTCTGGCTTCTTTAAATTACCCTTAGCTGTTTCCTGTTCTATATTGCAGAATATGCCTGGGCGGGTGACTGACTTTTACTAAACCTGGGAGCTGAAGAAAATCAGGTCTGAATAGTGGGGCCTGTTACCAAAACACGACCTGTTACCATATACCACAGGGAACATTGTGGTTTCATAACAGCTACTTTTGGATCCATCTTTTCAGCATCAAGAGCATTGTATTACAGAGCTTCCAATAAACACTGTGTTACATGGCTAAATTTCTAATAAGGTGCGTTGTATAATTCTGAAGATAGGATTGGACAGGATGCTGTTTAATCAAGGAGCAGGTACCAAAGAAGACAGATTTTTGTTCAACAGATGTCAGTCTGCCATCCAAGAAAGTATTTAATTAGTTCTCCAGAAGAAGATTGTGTTTGATTATTTATATGAGACATAGAAGTGTAGACCTGGCTACGCCTTGGCAGAAAAGATCCTATGACATTCAACGAAGGTTATCTAACCCGCTCAAATTCCGGGTTCATTAATATCTTAATATGCCGATCTAATCTGCCTTATGATTTCAGTTGTATAGCACATTTTCATTTTCTGTCTCCATTTATACTGCTAAACAGTACATTTCATTTTTCTTAGAGGTAGCTAAAATCAGCAGTGGGTGCAGTGATCTCCTACGGGAGATTAGAAGTTGTGCCTAAACCAGAACAGCTTTTTGTCTGTTTGCACTTTGAGTAACAGAGAAGACAAGGAAAAGGAGATCCAGATCTTCCAACCGTTGTTCTGGGCAGCAATATCTGGCAGAGAGAATGTCACCGTGGTTTAATTTAAAGCAACCTCTGGCACCAAGGAGGTGAAAAGAAGAAAAAACATTTGACACAGGGAGGACTAATCTGACGACGAATTGCCGTAACAGCCTCCTGTCTCAAACACAATTTCCTTATCCCTGAAGATAGGAAAACGAACAAGGGCTGAAATTGCCTTGGCGAAACAGTCTTTTATGAGCTAATTACACGCCTCTATATTCCTTAAATGTACATCGATATCTCCCATTGAAGAAATAGGTAACAATCCTTGCAATAATGCTCCCCTTTCTTACAATATTGTGCAACACCATACACTGCAGGTTTAATTGGAACCAGAGACTTTTGGACATTTCTACCCACTACCGATTCACATGGTGAAAGTAAATCAAGCCCTATATAAACAAAACAGATGGAAGTGACGCTAATAGTACAATGTCAGCAGTATCCACAGATTGACAGAGCTAGTTATGTTGCCAGATGCACAGAATGTTGCACTACTTGTTCCTTATAAACTAGACTTGATGGAGTATGTCAATGTCAAACTCCTTGCTGATTTACACACGAACATACAAAGACATGCACACTCACAGATACTCACGTTCCTGTGATCTATATCAACCATACCATCTGCTTTCTGCTTTGCATGTGGTAGCTAACTAACTATCCTACTGTGCACGGGTATCACTGAGTACATGCTGTGGCGGCAAACAACAGTTTTTTTCCTTCCTCTACCCTATTTAGTGTTATAAAATAGGCTCGTTAACATTTGCCATCTAAGCACGTATATTCCACATGTATTTTTGAATCTTATTTCTCATTTGTATTTATTCCTTTGGCCAGTATATCTTTCCACATACCCAGAAATTTAAAAGCCTCACTATTTTTGTGGAAATTGTACAGTTTTAAGCATATAGCATAGCCTTCATTTACACCTTGGAAGAAGCATAAAACAGTGAGCTCCAGACAGGTAGGAGCACATAAAACAAAGATAACGTTTCATTGGTCTTTATAACAGACACACTCAGCTGAGAGTCTATTGAAACGTCTTCATCAGGCAGCAGCACTAACTGAGAGTGCAAAATGTCAGGAGAAGGATGTGCTGCTTGGAGGGACAGAAAGCTGACCCAGCTACAGCCAGCGCCGAAAGTCTCTTTCTGACCCATTTCATTGTCTGGCACCTGTCATTATGACAATCTTTCCAAAAGATCTACGGAAATTACGCTTACCCTCTGGTAACTAGGTAACATAATCTCCTGGAGGCCAGCTAATTGCAGCCCATGATAACCTCACATACAGCAACTGTTAAATTTTTCATTTCTTTCAAATTATTATGGATCAGTGGAGAGGGTATTGATTTGATTCATTAACTGATTCCCAGTCTGTTCCAAGGTTAATGATTACATGTATCTCAATTACATCCTTAACAGGTTATACTCTATGATTTGTTTCAACTGCAATGTACATTGCGTATCTTCCACAGCTGAAAGCCTTCTTAGCACTTGATGATTTAATAAGGCCTTTTTTTCCATTTCACTGAACATGCCTACAAGGCACAAGTACATCTGGGACAATGGCAAAAAGAAAGCTTTCCCCAAATTCTTTAAAGAGCATGTGCAAGACACACTCTCAAAAACAGTCTTAGAAGGCCGCAGAGATAACCCGGGATTCTTTCGAGTTTGAGATATTTGAAGACATTTCAGAAGATAATGGAAGTGATGATTGACTCTCTCTGGTTTTATTACTTCATCACCACTTGAAGTTCATATTACCTGACAATTAACTTTTAAGCTGCTTTGGGTTACTTCACTGAAAATAACTTTCCAAATCTTGGGTGATTGTTGGGAATTCTTAGTGCTCTGTTGAAGTGGATTGTGTATTTTACTGGTGACACAATGATTTCACTCTTCTCAGCAGAATCCTTCTGGCTTACAAGAGCTCCCCATATTTTTACACGGAGATTACCTCTAGTGCAGTCACAGAAAATAATTTTTTTCGTCACGTTACTCCTAGTACAACATTATTCTTGATATTGCCGTCGGATTGCTGCCTCATTTGGAGCTGAGATTCATGGTACCAGGCTGTGTACAAACTGCTAATGCTAGGAAATGATCACAGGAAAAAGCAGGTGTGTGAGAAGTTACACAACAGGGCAGTGAGAGACCTGTCAGACCATTTCAGGTCTCCTGTGCCTGTGGTTAAGTGTTTAGAGAACAACAATCTGATGCTTAGAGAACAACAATCCAAAGCTTTCTTTACCCATCCTTTTACTTTTGCATCCTGTTGCTTTAACTGAGTGATACTGTTGTCTTAGTTGGACAACACAGGGTGAGGAGAGAACTTTTTCTTCATGATGTAGAAATTTAATGGACCTATACTTCACTTGTCTGTGCAGGGCTCTCAAAGTGCAAATACAGTCCCTGCCTGTCTTTGGATCTGGTAGGTACTGTTACCCCCCCTTGCAGACTGGTAAATTGGAAGCTGGAGGAGCTGAGTTTAATAACCAAACGGAAAGAACAAGTCAATGTCAGAAACACAGCACAGAAATTCTTGACTCTTGGTCACTATTCTGACTCCCGATCCACATTGCTTCCAGCAGTTTGCCTTCTGCGCACATAAAGACCCATTTATCCTTTCATCTCTCTCCTTCTTAATGCTTTGCTTTGGAACTCCGAGATACTGTAGTTCAGTTTGGAAACTAGGAAGCCAAATGAGTATAGTCATGAGGAAAGACTTCAGTTATACAATCCATTAAATAAAACAATAGAGCTTGCAGCTGAGCTATTAAAAAGCGTAGAGCAATTTTTATTTCAATGGCTACATTTTATTTCCTCTTCTGAGTGATTGTTAACAAAGGGCTGCTGAAAGGACTGGATAAAAAGTAGACGTCAGATGCAAGATCCATGAGTTAAACAACATTATTAGATACAATTTCATAAAATCTAGTTGCTTTTCTGCTACTAGAAATCATGTCCTTTTGTCAACTTGTGGTCACATCAGCACTTCTGTTGATATAATTTGCTCCAGCTGCAGAGCGTAGCTGGCCTGCAAATCAAGAACTAGAATAGGGACAGTCAGGAATAACTCAATGGCTTGGATAATGTGCAAATCACTACGCATCTTGCTATTAGTATAGTTTATTTTCTCTCAGAATATTTGGAACATGAAAAATTTATCTTTAGCAAAACAGCCGATCTGACACTTTACTGAGAGCAGAACTGGCTGGCTAGCTTATTGTAACACCCCTCCTCCCCTCACAGCTCACACACACATACACCCCCCACTCTATAATCATTTAAGTGGGATTATCATATCAAAACCCTTCATTATCTTTCATTGAATTCAGACCAAACACCTAATTTCATATATTGTTTGAGGTCTCCCTATAATATTGCTTACAGTCCTCTACATTCACTTTTTAAATGTTTAAAAGAGGTTGGTTTTTTTTTATTTCTACTTCGTTTCCCACTTTCACCCTTTCTACCTTTTGTGCAAAATGGCCCGAATAAGTAGTCCATCCTCATAGTAATGAGATCCTTCAAACTCCAGCCTCCTGGACAGATGGGAACCTGGTTGGAAATGAAACATAGCACATCTGGTGGAGCATAGAATGAATGAACATTGTGCAAAAACAGAAAAAGACTTGCTAAAGCAACCATTCTCTTTTGTCTCTACATGAATAGGAAGCATATAGAACCAAGATGGTGTTAGCATAGCCCTTATTTCATTCTACGTTTAAAATACACTTTTCATTTAGTGCAAAGCAGACAGTTGGTACCAAGAATCTGCGAAAGTCCAAACTTTTTAAGTTCACATTGCTATTGGAGATTTCTGCTTGTGATAAACAACTAAGGAAAGCAAAACAATAGGAAATACAGCTGGAAGTGCCCGTGTTAACAATAGTGATTAATCATCTGTGAAAATGCAGCAGAAAGTTTGTTCTTTCCCAATGCAAACAAACATTATACCTTCTTTGTGCAGAAAGGAAGCTCCTCAGCACAGGTGTTAGGAGCACTGCAGACCTGTCACCAGTCCTGATGAGACAGGCATTCTCCTCTTTAACTTACTCACCTCAATTAAAATCCCATTTAGATCCAGTTCGACATCATTTAACACCAATGGCTTGATTTTGCTTGTGCATTCTTTTTGTCAGATTAGGACTATAATTTAGCCAATGACATGCTAACTGTGTGAAAAATACAAATCCGCCTGCTTTTACCAAGGTTTTACTTCTGGGCAATGAAAAGAAGGCTAAAGCTTTTCTTGGCACTGTAGGAATGCCCCAAACACCTAAGGCAGTGTTCGGCTTCACAGTTATTGTATACTCAAGTGTTTCATTGTGTACACGTTGCTTCAGCCTGTAAACTCACTATTGCCACATAAAAGGTGCACCAAAGGCAAGACTGAAAACAATATTGGGTAACTGCAGTCAATAGCTCTCTAGATGACGTGTAGGAAACTTCTTTCTTCAAGGTGCAAAGTGATGGTTCACTCCTGACCTCCTCTAAACTGCACGTCACTAAGTTGGTGGATTGTGGAAGTCTTTTACTTCCTTCAGCCATTGACAGCGACAGGACATGACCGTTTCGTAGTTTGGTTTGCAAGGCAAATCCTGTACTTTCTGTTTTGAAAAACCTTTGTCTCATAACAAGGCATTAAATCTCTTGTTCTGATCAGCACAATCGAACAGGGAATAAATCCTACCTTTTTATCTGACATCAGCATTTTTTGGTGACCAGTATCCCAAGCCAAAATGAAAAATGTTAAATGCATCTTCTGTTTTATCATGCAAAGTGCACTATAACATCATTTCGTCATCTTTTCTCCCTTACACTTAGTTCTCTGTGCCTGCTTGATCTCTTCAGCACAACAGACAACCTCAGCTCGCTAGTATCTTACAGCATACATTTTAAAAAGACTAGAACAGCTTTGGCCACAAAGCTGCTCTGAATCTCATGAACAGCAAGGAACTTTCACAAGTATGCTGTGCTAAAATAAAGTCAGACCATTGCCACAGATGCTGCAAAATCAAGATTCAAAATAATTTTGAAATGTGAATTACTTAATCAACTATATTTTCCAAATTTGATTCATTGTTTCTATCAATGAGGTATTCTTTTATTTTGTTAATAACAGCAAGTAAATACAAAAAAAATCCTGAGCAGTCTGAATTTGGTGATCTTGGCCTAAACAATAACACAGATTAGTTAAGCTAAAGAGAAAGGGGCCCTGGAAATTATTAGGCAGATCTAAAACACCACATCTTTCATACTTTTGCTAAAGCAAATCTAAGACTTCCGCTCTCCATCATCACTTTCGAATAAGAAACCAGCAATTTAAAACTCGCTGATGAATTGCCGTTGATCATTGAAACGCCTTTGATATTTTGCCACTATCCAGCCACTGCGTCCGGAGGCGTACCAGTCCCAAAAGTGCCTGCCTGCAGCCAGAGTCCTGGATCATTTTAGACATAGTTAGACTATGACGCTAGCTGGTGGATGATAGCTTCTTTGTGGGCATTGAGTAAAGACACGCTGCTGTTCCTGAGCTGTCAGCCTCTCGGTTTGGTTCTGCTGGTGTGCTGCTGCGTGTCCCACCATGATGGGAGGATGCTGTGGCTCTGCCTTAGCCTTCACTTACTCCAGTCGGACTGCCTTGTTCCAGTCAAAGAGTTTGCTTCCAGAAGTCGTATGCTGACTTCTTGAATTGTCTCTTGTTTTCAGAATACAGAGGGATTTTTTTCCTTTTCAACTGAAAAAAGCTAGTAAGTGAGTCACACTACAGACGTGTGAATGCCAATCTGATAGCCTTCTATAATGAGATGACTGGCTTGGAGAATGTGGAGAGAGCAAAGGATGTTGTTGATCACAGAATCACAGAATCACAGAATGCTCAGGGTTGGAAGGGACCTCTGTGGGCCATCTAGTCCAACCCTCCTGCCGCAGCAGGGTCACCTACAGCAGGCTGCACAGAACCTTGTCAAGGCGGGGCTGGAATATCTCCAGAGAAGGAGACTCCACAGCCACCCTGGGCAGCCTGGGCCAGGGCTCCGGCACACTCAGAGGGAAGAAGTTCTTCCTCATGTTCAGATGGAAAAATATTCAGTAACGCTTTTGACTCTGTCTCCTGCAGCATCTTCATTGAAAAACTGATGAAATACGGATGAAAGAAGTGGACAGCAAGGAGGACTGGGAGCTGACTAAACTTCTGGGCTCAAAGGGTTGTCATCTGCAACACAAAGTCCAACTGAGGGACAGCTGTCAGACACGTGCCCCAGATGTTGATGTTGGGTCCAGGACTCTTGTACTTCAGCATCTTCACTGATGGGACAGGATGTACCCTGTGCAAGTCAGCAGACTATACAAAGCTGGGAGGAGTGGCTGATAGACCAGACGGGTGTGTTGTTATTCAGAGGGACCTGGACAGGATGAGAGATCTCAAGGAAATCCACAAGTAGAAATTCAAAGTCCTCTACCTGGCGGGAAGCACGTGCTCATTGGGTCTTAATAGGCTGCAAAGCAGCACTGCGGAGAAGGCCCTGGTCATCTTACTGGACACCAAGCTGATCATGAGCCAGCAATGTACCCTTGCAGCAGAGAAGGCCAATAGCCTTCTAGGCAAAAGCATGACCAGCAGGTTAAGCGAGGTGTTTCTTCCTCTCTACTCAGAACTTGTGAGACACCTTTTGAATGCTGGGTCCAGTTCTGGGCTCCCCAGAACACAAAAATCAGCACTGCGGAGAAGGCCCTGGTCATCTTACTGGACACCAAGCTGACCATGAGCCAGCAATATGCCCTTGCAGCAGAGAAGGCCAATAGCCTTCTAGGCAAAAGCATGACCAGCAGGTCAAGGGAGGTGATTCTTCCTCTCTACTCAGAACTTGTGAGACACCTTTTGAGTGCTGGGCCCAGTTCTGGGCTCCCCAGAACACAAAAACATGAACGTCTTGAACAGCGTCCAGTACAGGGCCACAAAGATGATGAAGGGACTGGAGCATCTGACACACAAACAGAGTCTGAGAGAGCTGGAGTTTTTCAGCTTACAGAAGAGGAGACTCATGGAGATCTTGTTAAAGTACTTAAATACCTGATGGAGGAGTAAACAAGATGGAGTCACACTCCACAGTAACCAGTAACTGGATATGAGGTGATCCGTACAAATCAAAATACAATATGTTCTATTTCAATATAAGAAAAAATAATTACCGTGAGGGTTGTCGACCACTGACAGAGACTGCCCAGAGGGGTTGTGGAGTGTTCATCCTTTGGGATACTCAAAAGCCATCCACAGTCCTGGACAAGAGAGATTGGAGTAGATCGTCTCCACAGGTCTGGTCCAACCTCAAACATTCTGTGAATAAAATAATTTGTTCCACCTCAAAAAAGATGAGATGAAAGTGACATTCAGTGAGCTGGCCAGGAAATAAGCCTTATCATTTGCCGATGACATCTGCTTAGCAGCCATTAAGTCAGCAAAACATTTTCAAAAATGGTTGTCTTGATCTAACAGTAAAAATTCTGAAAGCCTTAATTAAGCAATGATAATAAGACCAAGCTTAATCATCTTTAAAGTTTATTGTAAGCCCCACATCTTAATCAAGACTTTCCCACAAAGACAGGGCTAAAGAGCACTTCACTGATATGGACAGATGAAAGCGTAGCAAAAAATGGTGGGTGAGAGAAGATGAAGGAAGGAACGCAGAAGATGCAATATGAGAAGGATACCTTATAGACATAGAAATGCAGCTAGAAGGAAACATCTGTAACAGCGAGTCTTTTTGTTTTACACCCAGATACCATGTTTACTAGCTCTGTAATTGTCTTGAAAAGCAGATCAATATACCTAATTACACTGAGAAAAAAACTGTTGTGGTTAGGTAATGTTTGTGGAGACTGCTCCATTTCTTCAGCCACAGGGACTCTGGGACACAAGGGAACGACAATGGTTCTGCCCAGCAGCTGTCCCATCCAGAGGACACTTCCCCGGAAATCCCCTTCTTCTCCCCACCACACCAAGTAAAGAAAGTCAGAATCAGAAATTAAGAGAAAGAAGGGTGTGTCTACTGGATCTGTTGCAAAAACTCTTTATTCACTATTCTCTGCAGGAGTCAGATGAGATGAAAAACTGCTACAATGCCTAGGGATCTATTTAGGGCTGGAATGCATTTCCCTGTTACTTGGCTGCTCAGTTTATGAAGAGATACATGTGGAGAGAACAAAATGTCTGAATACAAACAATTTAAGTATTTGCATCCAAATTTCAAATCCTCAGAACTCCTACTTAGCAGTTTTCGGCTCTAGAGGCATCTAAAGTCTTTGCATGCCTGTGTTTTTGTCAATGAAGTCCCATCAGAGAAAACGAGCAAGTCTGGCTTCCCTGCGTATCTGCAACTGTGGTGGGGATGAAAGGGGCAATGAACTCACCACTCCTATTTTCCCCATTTCTCTTCCCAAACAAGTCTCGTATTTACTTATTCTCAAATTTCTTCTCTTAGCCCAAAGTCCATGCTACTCACAGTCAGAGGGCGAGGTGGTGCCCCTAACTTCTTAGCCAGTTTCCCAGTGGTTAGAAAAACATGTTGGTAGCAAGGGAGGGTTTTCTGGGGGTGGAAGAGAAGATGTGGTTTAGACAGTGCAGGAAACTGAAATGAGGTCTTCCACATCCTGAGTCCGCTGGTCGACAAAGGCAGTATGACCTTCTGCTCTTGCTGCACTTATTAAAAAAAAAAAAAAAGAAATCAGCCTGGCTTTCCACCCTGGACTTTTAACTTGGAGATTACCAGTTCTGCGAGTTGGCTAGATCCATACAGGAACGTGCTGCAGCACCCAGCACTGTGCCACCTAACTCCCCTTCGCAGACCTGGTCCTTGGACTTTCCAGGTTTTGTAATAGCAGCCCTCACATTTCTTTTTTTTGGGGTTCATGCAAGAAGGTCGAGAGGTCAGTCATCAAACTGCCTTTCCCAGAGTCGAACAGCGTGTAATTTGTGAAGTGCCTCCTGAATGGGGATCAATTACTTCCATTCTGCTTCTATGGCCCTGTACTTGTTCACGTACGGATTGAGCCCATGCTTTATCATCCTTAAACAAAGAATTGGTTGTAGCAGTCAGCAAAATGTACAAGGCTTGTCCTAAGTGATAGTGCAAACACACATGCTTCACAGGCCACCAAATTGCTAAGTCTATGTCAACTCTTAAATGATTATCTATTATCTTCAATTTGGTCTATGTCTAGACAGAGAGTGGTAACAAAAGTATGGTTTTTTTCCACAGTTCCCTCTATGTTTCTAAAAGGAAAACATTTTTTCTATACAGCTGGAAAATGTTGTGTGGGGCAGGGGGCAAGGAGGGAAGACCCTGTTTTTCAAAACGTCATTTTTCCTTCGACATACCGTGTTTTTCGACAGCCCCTCCAGAGCTGGCAAAGGCACAGTGATCTGTAAGGTCATTTAAAAGCAGAGGATTCTGCAGCACACCCTATAAAGGCTGGTTTTACACAGTGAATGAATGACCTGCTGCTGGGGTTCAATTTCATGGAGTGTCAAACCTCTGGTGTAAAGGTGCTTTTCCATCACTTCAGATTCAAAAGAATCTTAATACGAAAGATGAGAATGAGAGGACTGCCAGGTTGTGTGGCAGCTGTGCAAGTGAGGGAAAAGCTTTTGCTGGCAATAGCATTTTCTTGTTAAAAAAAAAAAAAAAAGGAAAGAACAGAAAAAAGAAAAATAAAACAGGAAAAGAAAGAAGAAAACCAGAAAAGGCACCCTGAACAGAATCTATTTTGTGCATTTTTTTAATTCACATGGGTTTTCTTTCTGTAATCTCAGGCAGACATCTGCGGATCGCGGGGACATGTTGGGGGAGAGAGGAGCCCTGGTGACATTTTGGAGGTGCAGAGAAAGTGAACTAGAACTGCAACAAAAAGCTGCCTGGGCTAAGTGTGATCCCAGATGTGAAACAAGAAGGGTCTAGTATAAATGGAACTTGGAATGCTTTCTGCTGTTCACTCCATGTTTTGGCTGGCTTAAATGGTTTATAGGATTGTTCTCATTTTGTTTTGCCTAAAGATCCATTTGACTGGTGTGTTGCGAGCGAAGCAGAGGCACTCACAGGGCAAGGGAAGGGAAGAATCAGAATGCTACGACTAACAACAAAATTAAAAGGCTAATTTCAAGGAGTGCACTTGAGATTTACACAGCTGTCAGACATGCAAGGAGTTAAGACCTAACTTACTTCTGTTTCATTTTCTGGATGTTTTTCCTGGAGTTTGATCCAATTACTAGAGTATGTACATGGATCTCAAGACTACAGAGCTATATTCCTGCTGTGCCACTGATTCATTGTCTGACTAGAGAGCAGCCTAATCAACTTCTTCTGTCTAGGTTGCCTGCTTTGGAGAAAGGATGATATAATTATTTCTCTGAGACTTCAATTTGAGAAGATGGTCTGATATGCTCTGATTTAACAATGTATATTAGTTCGAGAATATTATTATCTTCTTCCTATTCTGCAGAATAAACAGAAGTCACAGTGTTCCCTGAATAATTCTCAGTCATTCTGCTCTTGTTGCCCCAAAGTAATGCATGAATAAAGATTCCCAAATTTGCACGAGAATATTGTGTGTCATGTCCTAACACAGAATCATCTACAGATACTTGCATACGCGTGATAAATCTAATCTGTTTTGATACCATCTTAGAAATCTTTTTTTTCTTTATTTTTCCCCCCTGTATTTATTCTGTATGTATCTTAGCTGTATCGTAGCTGCTGTTTCTTCATTGCAGCATGGCATTAACTCTCTCAGCATCTGAGACTGCAGGCAGGTTTGCAGTCACGAACCATTTTTTCCTGTTGCAGGGAACGCTCCTCTCCCTGATCCCCTCTGCAGCCCCTGTAACTCCAGTGCACCGCAGCAGGACTGTGTTTGGATGTTGCATCTAATCCTACATGGAAAGGGCTTCAGATCAAGAGATGCTTTGGCAAATAAGGTCTTCGTAGCTGTTCTTCTGACAGAGTCAAAGTAACAGGCTTACTGAAAATCATAGCATTGCATAACTGGGGAGAAGTGAAGTAGCACACTATACCAAATTGTAAAAAATAGATATTTTTGTGTATTTAAACAACAGTACTGGAGAAAATAGCCTTTCATCGAACAGAAATGTCAAGGCATATGGTAATAAGACAATGGTGGGTAAAAAGACCAGTTTGAAAAATTCTGAAAAAAAAGAACATTAGCATCCTGAGAGCAGTGAGTTTTTCTGTATTTCTCCTCTGGCAAACTTGCCTGACACACTGGTGCTGCCAATTAGGTTGTCTGATCTCTGACAGACAATGAAGTTGTAGCCAGAGCAACCAGGAATAGCCAAGATTTTGAAAAAATTCTGTCTGTTTCTCCTTTTTCATAATAAGATAGGACTCGGATTATGGTGGATCAGATTGCAGAATAGAAGAGGGTTAATGAGGAATGTCAGGGAAAAGTTTATTACCAGTGTGGAAGTAATGGTGAATATATTTGACCTCAAGCAGGGCAATATTAATGTTCTGTAGGAACCAAACTCCAAACAAATTGCATAGTCCTGTCCTCAATGGAAACGTATTCCTGAAAGATATCCAAAGGGTCCATGTGTTTTTACACATTGGAAACACTTGTAAAGTTTGTCATGCCAAGTATAATTGAACCAAACCCAAGTGAAATTGTAACAGCAAAACCAGCAGCAGGAGAGGTGATTTGTAATTTCTTTAAAACATTTGTAATTTATAATTTATGAAACAACATTTAAATGTTGTTTAATTCCACGTCTGCTTCATGCACTAGAGTTTCTGCAGCCTGTTGTTTGTTACCATCACCTTACACCCTGGGCAGAAAGAGCCATGAAGCACAACAGACAATCCCAATGTAAGGACCTGGTCATAAACATATTTCATAACACTCATAGGCCTGCAAATCGCTTCCACTGCCCTTGGTTTCATTCCCATCACCTTCAACTCCACCATGGCTCAGGTGCAGGGAGAACAAGGAAACTCTTGAACTTCCCTTCAAAAGTGCATCTTCAATGACAGGTCTTTCCAGAAAGAAAGAAACCATGATATTTGAGGGTTCTCTGTGAATACTGAGAAACACTGCCAACCCAGTACTGGTTTTCTTTGTGCTGTGCACCCCAGGCAGCTGCACACGAGGTCTGGTCAAGTCTGCTCAGTCTTCGTCTGGACCAAGAGCTGGGCTACCACATTCATTTGGTGCGTACATGCAGCAGAACTTAGGCTGTGCCTGAGCAAGCCTTCCTGACTCAGGGCTGTACCAACACATTCATACCTCTCTTTGGTCAACCCAGAGCATGATATAGTAACATTATAGCGTGTAACTCTCTTACAACCAGACATCATTTGTCACGTGGGCTTATGCAGACAGTCGCTACGGCCCTACATTGCTTTTTATGAACCACGCTATTATTTTAATGCAGTTTATAAAAAAATCTTTTTTTTTTCCTATCCAATCTGTGTATTTATTTTTGCATTTAATTTTAGTCCGCTCATATTTCTTTTCAAGGACTAAGGAGCTGAATCACTATTTTCTTGAGAGTTCCTTGATGAAATAGAGTAAAATAGGTTTCCAGTTTCAATACTGTTTTACTGAAAGTGCTAGCAAGTGTAACTGTCTGAAATGCCCCGCGCATTTAACTGATTGGCATCAGCACTTCAAAGGATATTTGCAAAGGGTAACTTTAGACTGGAAAAGGCCCATTGGTCTGCAGGCATTGCAGAGAGAGAAGTTCTCCTTCCCAGGAGGGTGATAGTGTTGGGTGCTCTGCGGCTCAGAAAAGAACCACTGAGTGTAGAGGGAAACCTGGAGAGTGTTTCAGGGCTCAAGTCAGATTTTGTGCATATGTTTAGCTGGCATCAAGCTTAAAGACAAAATTTTGATGTTTAGGCCTAGCAAAAAAGGGACCAGAAGTAGATACACCATCCTGCAGGGAGTTAAAACCACATGGAGAACCATGAAGACGTGAAGCTGGAACAGGCAGAGCTATCCCTCCTGCTTCTGCAGTGCACCGAGTATGAGAGTTGGTAGACAGATCTGAAGGAAAGAAGCCACTTCTGAAATATGACGTGCTCATATGATTCAAGCAGAGCACAACATCTAGGTGGTCACTTAGCTACTATAAACTGGGGAAACGCTGAGGTTGTTCTTCTCTGAAGGCCAGTCTCACCTCCCTCACTGTAAACAGATCTGTGAAGGGAGTGAAGAGCTTCTCATATTTCCTTTCGATGCTCTGTGGCTGGCTGAAGCACACCTAGGGATCAGACTTTTCTGTTTGTCAGCATTTCTTTGTACTGAGGCAGCATTTCTGTCTCTCACTGCACAAATAAAAAAAAAAAAGTCTTTTGGGATTAGGTGAAGCTCACTCACATTGGTGACCATGATAACTCTTCTCCATTCAGAAGAAACGTAAGGGGCAATTAAATGTCTTTCAGAAACAAGACAGGAGAAATAGTAAGAGCCATCACTGGGCAGTCTGTCTAGGCTTATGCACCCACAGGTAAAAGTGTATATATATTTTTGTATTAACATGTGCATACTGCCATACACAGAGTTCAAATGGAATTACGAAAAAAAAATATTTAACAGCTAAATATCCATTTTCATCACTGTTCTACATGGCTGAAAGGTGAAGTTTATCAATTGAGTTTAAAATGTATTTCAGGAACTACTATATTTTATGCACTGATGAATATCAAATGCTTTTCTTTAAATATAGACCTAACTTCCATCTCTAGGATATAGCTTGATTGGAAAATTATTTTAAATAGATTGCGCCAATCCGTTCCAGAAACATTATGCTCATATGAATGGAAAATTGTAAGCACGATAAAACACAGAAGAAACAAAACAGTAAGGCTGTTTGCTATATATATGCTACAAAAAATAAACTCTTGGATATGACGTTTTAAGATTCTTCTTTTTCCGTCTTTTCATCACAACTTCTGTTTTCTCCTAGCAGATCCCATACTCTGCCCTTGCTTAAGGACCAGCCCAGGGGATGTCTCCTGGACTGCATTTCTTCACACTCATTCCTGTATGTTGTTACAACAACTTGCTCCCATTTTTTTAATCTCGCCAACTATTTTTCTGAATTTTTTGAATTGACCAGTCCAGTTCTCCACTTGTAAACATGTGTGTGGAAACACCAGTGTTGCTTTCCAGTCTCATGTTACATGTCTTGAACCATGAATGCTACGCCTTCCATTGTGAAACCACAGCAGCAGCATCTGTCTCGTCATCCCTGTCAGATTCTGCAAGCCCAGACGCTTCATCTCTCATGGACAGTGAAGGGGGCTTAAACAGAGTGAGGCCAGAGCAGCAGAGCAGATGTGTTTGTACAGACCTCAGAGTACTTCAAAAAATTAATAAACGAATAGAAAACGCTGCCGAATTCAATCATGAGTTAGCAATGGTGTAAGTTACACGTCGTGTATCTGTCGGTCAGGAAACAGGTGTATGTGGGTGTAAGTGCCAGAGCTGTTCGACTTGCAGCAACTTGGCATTTAGTGGGAGTGCAATATGAGTGTAACTTCTACTCCCAGATATGGAAGAAGGAACAGGGGGTTGCAGTGCAGCCATCAGATAGCAGCAGGGTTAAGCAAGTTTGCAGTATCCACTGAAAGACACATTTCTCCAAGATGCCTGCATATTCCCCTGTTTTTCTTTTCTTTCTGTACCCGCAGGGTCAGATCTTCTGCTGGTTTCAAGCGGGCTACATGAGACCTCTACTGCTACGCTTAGCTTTTTCCCTGTTGAATTGACGTGCAGAACATCTACAAGCTATTTTGTGAGCAGGCACAAGCTCGGTCTTCCTGTGCTCTGAGCCAGCCAGATGCGAGCTGGCCTCAAACGAGCATCCAAGGAGCTGCAGTTGCAGGCACACAGCCCTAGCTCTGGAGCCCTGCCAAGAAGGCAGGACACGTTTGCTCAGGCTCAGCACTGTGCTACTGCGACTGCAGAGCTTCCACTTAGCTCCGGGCGCAGGCAGCGCACGCTCGCGGCTGGTGGGGCTGCGGGCAAAAGGAGGTCTCCTCTGCTGCTGAAGACCAAGGTTGTCCCTTTGCTTCATGTATGTAGCCTAAAGCATGTCATCGGTGCTTGAAAATAATTTTAAATTATGTCAGTAACTGGTGATGTCACTATGGGAAAAAGATGAATTGTCTGAGAGGTAGAGAACTCACAAGAATAAATAGGCTCTTTTGTCTAAGAATCCAGTGGGTCCCTCGCACATTGCTTTTTAAGACACACATATTTTCAAAGACTTTTTTCTTTCAGTGTAGCAGGAAGACTGCACAGAGCTTAGTTCAGGTTTCAGGAACCCCTCAAGGTAGGAGGCCAGGAAAAAATCTAGAAAAGCTCCGTACCCGTTTTTGTACATATGGGGCAATCTTTTATGCCTCCTGAATCATCTCAACAGCCTTCTGAATGTTCTGTGCACTCTGGCATAAATAATCACCTGCAGTCAGGGATGCTGTGGGTGTAGGAAGAGCAGCAAAAAGAAATCCACCTGAAAATCCCCATACTGCCTCTGAGAAGGAGGAGGGAAATTGAGGGAGATCTCCAAAGGTTTGAAAATGCATGTAATAAGCACTTCGATTTTTCAGTAGATTTGCCCGTCACTAGTCAAAGGTCTTATTCATGTATCACGTGTATTTTCCCTGAGTAAAATTGTCTTTTCTTCTGGAAGATGCATCTCGTTTTAAATTGCTGCCAACTCTAATCAAAACCACCTACGCAACAATACCAAGCTTTTTTTTTTCCACCTCAGCCTTAGTTTTTCTTGTAGGATTGCTGAAAATTGAACACAAGCATTTCAATAGACAGGGATAAAAGAATTTAAACTAACAAGGCCTCTATTCCATGCATTTGTGTTGCTGTGCTCCAGCACCTTTTCTGACAGAGACCTGAACATTTATCCAACAGCTGAGGTGTTCTTCTGCTGTCACACGGATATTTTGCAGCTGCATTAGAAACCTTCTTTCCACTACTAGTCTCATATTGGGTTTAATCAATTTTTCTGCATGGAGTAATGTGATCAGCAGCAAATTATTTCTAAAATTCCCACAAGAAGCTGTTGAGGTCTTGGTAAAGTGTATCTTAGTGGTATTGTACACCATGTAATAAAGCTCTTCAAGTATTTTAAAGAGGAGCAGGTGGTATAGAAGTTTAGAGGAGGTTGGCTGTCCTGCCTGATCTAAGGGATGGTACAGGGTAGACATTCTGTCTTTCCAGCCCCAAGGTGCAGCAGGGAATACCTCTGCTGGTAAGGGGTGAATTCCAGTACATGCTGTCCACTCGGTTCTTGTCAGACACCAGGTTTACACACCACCTGAGCATTCAGACCTCTTTACTTGTGCTCTTCCATTTGGATTTTTTCCTACAATATCCACTTGTCCGAGGTCCCACCACTTTCAACAACTCCTCCATGATAATGGTTGAAGAAATTTTTTGAAGAAGACCTCCATCTGGTTTACTGTTTTCAAATTAAACTCAATGTTCAGTTTTCTGTCCTGTACTGAACAGATGACTTGAGTTCTTCACGTAGTTTTCATCAGGAGGGATGGGAGCATTCATATCCAGCCTGTGTATGCTGGAGCAGTCACCAAGCATGGGCTTGAGATGGGTAAAATTTGGCCGTGGTTAAGGATTTCCAAGACTGAAGTCCTACCTGATTGCTGATGTCTCCCACTGGGTATGACCAGAGAGGATTACTTTGCTGAAAAATCACTTGCTGAAAACCTGTGACCGACTTTGTCATGACTAATGCTGAGGATAGTCCCATTTACTGCAGTGTAAGAAGAGCTACACAACACATTGTAGAGCAAAGCTGATTCCTAGTCTCCTGATTCAAAAACAACAAATCTTACTTTTCATCTCATGTACATTGGTTTTATGTCAGAGTAAGTCTACTGATAAGGGGGGTTACTCCTGACAGAGCATCAGGGCTCCCTTATGCCAGCTCTTTTGAAAATGCTGCAGAATAAGTTATCTAAAGTAATTTCCTCCCCACCAAGTTCTTTCCTCTAGCTTAAAAAGAATGACTGCAGAAACTATAATTTTTGTTGGATTGTTCTTTCAATGGTGTCTGCAGTTAAGAACCATCTCACTAAACAAACTGTAGCTACTACAAATTGTAGCAAGTAGTGGTAATTGATACGCTTCAGTAAAGCTGGCTACATGGCCGTTAAGGACACGAAGTAGTGAATTTATGACTTTAAACCATGTCACTTCAGGTCTGAGCATACTTAAAACATGGAACACAGATATTTCTTGTAATGTAGAGAGCGGGCACCTGTAATGAAGTGATTTATGGGAAAGTACAAGCACGTTACCATACAGCTTTTGTGCAGTCAACCCCTATGGAAAGCTGCCACGTCCATAATGTGCTCTTCAACGAGGTCTGTGTTTAGCTCCTGGTTCCAGCAGCTTACTAGGAAGCAAAGAATTCTGAAGTAGCACCACTATTTGTAGAGAAAGGCTGAGTTAGGCCATTTGTAGATGTTTTTGACATTTATTACTCATACTTCTCCTTCTTTGAACTTAAGGCCTATAAAGCTGTACTCTCAGGAAAGTGCATTAATTTTACAGAGAGAGGTTAGGAAATATGCTCCGGGCAGCATTATTTAAACACTCTAAATCATTTCCAAAATATTTCTCTGGGAAGTACATCGTTCAGTGCAAGGCAGCTCAGCAGGTGTATGAACAGGGTCACCTAACCATTGTGCACCACGTGTGAGTAGACTGGGGATCCCTCAGCTGAGCATCAGACTCTCACTGGATTTCTCACGTCAGCAGTCTCTGTCTATGCCTACACGAACGACAAAAGTCACGATGTTACTGCACTTCTCTTCAGTGAGCAGACTTGTACACAGCTATGTTTGTGTGGCACATAAATATGGCGTTAAGACATCTGTGGAGCTGTGCATAAAGACCGGTGAGTCAGAATTAGGAACTGCCAAAAGGCAGGCGGTAGCATTACCTTCAACCCATTCCATGTGTGCCACACAACTATTTAATATACATGTGCTTAAAAATACTGGGGGGTTTTTGCTCCTACGTTTTTGTTACATTCTTTTAAGCAATTCTGCATGGTATAACAATGGCCACAACTACAAAGGATGGACAGTGCAAGTCACTTCTCCTGGGTGTTCACTGTCCTTACCTTTATGTTAACTCACCCTTTTGCAGCTGGCCTGTGGTGATTTTTAAAGAATCTTTGTTAGGTTCATTAGAGCAGCCCTGAAAGAAATAGGCCATTAAGTCTGTGATTTCTGAATAGATTTCTAAATAAATAATTTCCCACGATGAATATTCATTGAAGAGGTAGAAAAAATGGAAAGCATTTTAATCTTTCTTGAGTAATGAAATCAGAAAATCATTCGAGATGAGGAAATGACTGTCTAAAACTGAGTGTGTTGTCTGGGACCCAGCTCAGTGGTGACAGGCTTGTTCAGGAGCCTGAGAACATCCCAGCAGAGTGCAGAGGAAAACAATCTTTCATTACTTAACTCCATCTCTGCTCTAATCTTCGCTTTTGTATTTCGGTGCAATTACTTATTCTGTGACAGAATTAAACATAGGACAATTCTTCCTTTTTACTATTTGCTTTACTGTGGCAATCTTAGAGTCATATTCCTTCTGTTGTGACGACTGGCTTTTTTTTAAATTTTCTCTTTCGAGGACATCTGGGGTGTTGCACAGCTTCTCTTCCAACCTAAACGTCTCCTTCAAAAAGATTTTCCCTTGCATTGATTATCTCCTGCCTCTTCCATCATAGCTCCTTGGAAAACACACCTCCACAGTGCAATATCGGTTCAGGAGGCATTTTTAACCGAGCACCCTTGGAGTACATGCTCAACCAGCAAAGCTCCCATAGCTACTGCAGCTACAATGCTTGAAAGGTCTTCACACTTTTGAGAGTTTTGGCAGAAAAGACTGGGTGTACTTTGCTTTCACAAAGCCAAAATCTTCTTCTGATGGACTTTCAGCCAGTATGAACTTATTGCTTATGTGTGATTGAATCTTAGTTTCTGTGTGGTATGTGGCAAAATACTACAGGGGTGAGCAGCTTAATGCTGTTGCCTGTGTATATGCAGAATATGTAAAGTATAATACATAATGAATGTCAGAAAAAAAGGAGCAAATTTAGAAGAACATTGTGAAGCATTGTGTAGCTGTGTGCGCAATGTGTAGCTATAATAAGTTTTCATTCTGCTCATCGCTTTAAATATACTTGAGTTACAGTTGAAATGAAGATATAATATCAAAGGTATGAAGGATTTAGGAGGGAGGCACCACTCCAATAAAGCTTTGTAATCCCCATATTTATTTTACTTATTGATTAGAAATGTTTATTGAGTTGTGCAAGTTCCAAGAGTGCTTTATTACACAACAAGCACTGGCTGGAAAATGTCAGTACTGATCTGCCTTGAGTCTTTTCATGTCATTCTAATCCTCCTCCAAATGCTTTCATGAGCTTCATCTCACTCTGTTATTTAACTGAAGATCTTTTTTTGTAAAGCAGTTTATCATGCTCAGTGATTGTTTGAGTGAGGGATCTTGGCTAGAATAAAGCATAGCATACTCTCTGCTAACACCTGAAATGCTGTATTTGCGTGCTATTAGTAAGATCTTCAATGTAGTTGTGCCATTACTCAGCTTGCCAAATGGATTAATGAGGAACAGAGGGGAGACCCTAACTTCCGAGCCCCGAAGAAACCAAAATTATATCTGTCCTCCTGTAGCACCAGGCATCATTTAGGAGGGAAGAGCACTACAGTGAATGAGTTTCCTCAACACGGGGTGGGAGATTCCTCCCTAGGAAAGATCTTCTTGTCGATCGCAGCCGTAAAAAAAGCAAGGGTGACTGCCATGATTTCCCCTTCACAAATTACAAGAATTCTTGCCATGAGCATTTAACACCTCATTATTTTCATTTGCCCCATTCTTGCAGACTGGAGATATTTTTTTGATGCTATGGCTGTCTGGAATGCTTGTTTGAATAGATGAGAATGAAATTTTTCTCAGTGAGAACTAAAATTTACAGAGAGTACGCTTTCAGGACGAAGTCAGTTAGTTTTCTTTTTTCTTTTTCCTTTGTCAGAGCATTAAATAGGCAAAATCAGGTTAAAAAGAGTAACAAAACAGTTACTGCTTCATTGGTTGCATTTTGTGACTAGTGTCACATGCACGTAAAAAGCTCTTTGGAAGTAAGTAAAATCTGGAATTTTGATGGTAGATCTTATAGCTATATTAAAAGGAAATAAATTTCTGAGTATCCACAACCTTCACCTCTGAGGAGGTGAATTTCTAGGCTTACGTGGAGAAAAAAAGCGCAACTGGCAATGTCTGCTTCTAGATACATGGAAATGTTTTGATGCAACTGTATGAAGCTCTTGGTAGTTACTTTCTGCGCAGCCTTTTTTCTATCTTCTGATGCCTAAAGGTGTAGATCAAAGAGCAACCCCTGCACTTCAGGATGATGACAACAGAACCATCACGCCATTCTTGGTCTTAAATCATATACTGGTTTTGATCTTGGGAAGTCATCATGCAGCCTCACTTTACAAAGCAGGATTAACTAAGTTATCGATTTTCTGAAAAAGCAACATTTTATTAGAAAATGCCAATTCACCAAACCCATACTACATGCATAAAAACATTGGTTTGTATCTGGTCCTCTTTGTCAATCTGTCTGATAGCTCCAGATACAGTGAGGTGGGTATCCACTTTTACCACCTATGAAAAAGACAAGAACAGCTACTTTTACTGAGCAGCTTCAGCGTCTGAGGAGCTGTTTTATTTCAATTACCTCGTTTCTTTGCTCTACTTAATAAAAATGGTTTTAGTGTGATTTGGACCAATTGATATGGAAAAAAGAAACAGCTTTTCTTGCAAATTGCAAACCCAGATTTCCAGGCAGGTTTGTCTAGCACCAGCTGGTCCCTACATACCACTGTGACAGTAACATGTTCGACTTGCCCCAGGTTCACGTTGCCTCGGTACAAGTAGTATTCCCCAGAAGAATATTAAAGAAATATTTGTATCTACTAGAATTCATGAAGACAGAGGTAGCATGGTTTAACTATGCAGAGCAAATGACAAGTTTAGTAGGACCATTGTATTTATCATATCTTCCTCATAATTGTTAATATTATTCACAGAAACACATGGTAGATCACCCAGAACCTGAGAATTACTTTTTTTTTTCAGTAGAACACATCATCATCGTCTTATACTTTATAATGATTTTTACTGCAGTTGTGCAGTGTGTGTTGACAGATATCCACAAGTTAACAAGTCTAACTAGTCTGTTAGTATGCAGATAAAGGCAACTTGTGATTGTTTGTCACGATGAAATGATTCAGATTGTTTAGATGGATGAATGAAACTGTCTTGGCAAGGGGCGTTCTTGCTTCCACTTACTTGAATAAACTTCTGCATGCTATTTACAATGTTTGATTACAGTCTGACTGATTAAATTTGTAAGTATTTGATCCAGAGTTTTTTGTCTGTATGAGATGATATAAACAATGACAGGCTGCAGTGATGGTGGGTCAGTTGCTTCATTCCAAAGTTAAGTGTAGAGTATAGGATCCCAAGACTCAGTCATCACTGAATAGATGATCCTGCCTCAGACAGCTATGCTACTGTCGGTGTTTCTCCTGCAACCATACTGCAACTCGGGGAAAAATTGACCCAGTGCCTAACTGTTTAGTTACACTAGATTTGTTTATGTGATACTGCTTCAAATTTAGGGCAAAACTCTGCATACATTTATCCTTTCTTAATCCTCCTAATGTAGGCAGCCCCAATAAGCTGAGCATACAAGAGCTTACCGCATCCATCCATAGAAAATTCCCAATGGGATGCCTTATTTGTAAATAAATAAATATAACCCATCCTATATTTCAATAAATTTAATATGTTTATCCTATTATACAAGTCTGAGTCTTGGGAATGTCGTTTTGGAGTTCCTATCTCTTCAAGTATTTTGCCGTAGTCTCAGAATTTTTATAAAAGCTGTCATCATCAAAACCTACTCTTATTACAAAAAATAAGGAAGACGAGAAAATGATTATAAGAAGTTGAGCAATCCCATAAGAAAGCTTCATAAGAAGGTGATCGGCAGAAGTGATGTATCCTAAGCCCAGCTTCTCAGACTCCCCCTTGGTTTCACCATTGCACTAAAGGATCCAGAGTTTACCTTACATTCAACAGGTTATAGGCTCCTCCTATAGAATTATACCCACAGAAATATAAGTTAAACTGAAGAAAAGTTTTGATTAAGTAATTCCTTTCGATTCTGAGATGGCAGATTAGGCAAAATGGCTCTGCAGGGGTCAGGTTCATTGTCCATCAGACTACTGCAGTTCATTGCACGAACTAGCCGAGTTTCAGTGTTTTCAGGTATCTGGTGTGTCATTGTATTATGAGATTGTAGAGGAAAGAGTAGAATTAAATGTGTTTAAAAAAGCCGAAACCATGCTGCTGAAACTAACTTCATACCAAGCAGGTTAAATTTCAACTGCCCAAGCCCAAAATGATCCTAAGCTGTAGCAACCCAAGCTCAAAAACCTGCAGACTTCCTGATAGCTCTGCATGTTGCTGGCTTTTGCTTGTTCCATGAGCAAACACTTAAAAGGAATATTCGTCTGACATTCTCTTCACCTCCTTGCTTCAGGGCCTCACATTCCGTAGTGAATAATGTTAAGCTCAAATGCAACACTGGCTGATTTTTGTTGTTTGTTTGTTTCTGTAATGAACACTAAGCAGTGCATGTCTTATCAACACCAAAACTGAAGCACCTAAACAGATGCACTTATACAAATGGGACTGATGACAAAACTGCAAAACTACCAGCAATATTTCCTTAAAGGAGCACTGAGAAGTGCCTTGCTTTGTTATCTGTCCGCTAGAAGAGTGGAGATTTTGGCTGCGCTTCTAGAAAGTACTCTCTATTCAGCTCTCCACCAATCCCACCCAAGAGTAGTGCTTTTGGTAGGGAAAGACTGTTGTCTGTTTGATGGGAGCAAAGGGAGGGCATTTTCAGTGGAGCAGCCTCAGCTATGGCATTAATTTTTTTGTTGGTCCAACAGAGCTCATGTCCTGACTTTCAGCGCAGACGACCAGCTGAACACTTGCTAAGAAAAGGGAGTAAATGTGATAGGTTAAGCTCTTATTCTAGGAGAAACTGGCAGCGGCCCAGATAATAGGGGTTGTCTAATACTTTCCATTATAAATTGCCTAATACTTTCCGTTATGAGCTCCTATGTAGAGAAGATTTCAGTTTACTACTTGGCGCGTGACTATTATGGTTTTGAGTATATTTGCGTATACATGTATTTTTCTTTCCTACCCTCTTTTGATGGTAAAACGTCAATTGATTTTGATGGGTCAAGGATCTTGTTAAATTTTTCAGCTAGTGTTATTAAACATTTTGTGTATTTTAAGGCCTTTATTACTGGAGGTGATATATCTCAAGAACAGCAGGCAGGTAAATGTGGTACCTCTTGAGAAGAGCACCAGCCATTTTTCTAACCAAGGTGCAGCCAAGAGGAGTAACTAAGCTGCTCACGTTGTGATCCGTAAGTATGGTCCTCATGGTACAAGATGCATAATAGTTAAAAACAAAGCTTGTGGACACTTATACCATACGAGAACCAGGCAATCGCCTGTCTGGAAAAGAAACTGATTTGCATGGCCATAATATTTTTTTTCCTCTGTTTTCAACACATATATTATTTTTCTGCCTGCTTGTATTTCCACTCTGTATAGGTAGATCCTACTCTTCTACCCACCACATCAGACTGAAAGTTCTTCAACTTGTGAAAAATGTACCCATGTTCCAAGGAGGTTTGGGCTCTGGAAACAAGCACTGCTAGAAAATCTTTCCAGTGTGCAGAAAGAAGGGTTACAGCAAGATGATGAGAATAAACATTCAAAGCCAGTTCATCTTTATTTCCAGAGTCTGTCCACTTTCTTTTACTGGAGGGACTCCCCTATTCACAGAAAAATCAATTGTATATTCTTCAAGGTGCAGTCCATGTATCCCTAGGTCTTACAAGAAATGACAGTGTCCCTCTTTCACAATTCTTCTGCTAACGTTACTCCAATATTTCCCATGATTGAAGGGACACAATCACAGCAGCTCATTAGTGGCCTCCTGACATGCACAAGCATTCACAAGAGAATGCTTTCATTCATGGTCCATTTTAGGGCTAAAGTTGAGCAGAAACCATTGGTACCTCTATTTCTACAACTTTCTGAAATAAGGCAGAAACTTTGCAAAAAAATCATTCATTGAGTAATTTTTTTGAAAACTTAATGTCTCAGCTAGCATATTTATAGCATTCCATAAATAAAAAGACTATGAAATAAAAATAAACACAACACTTGAAAGTAAATCAGGCCAGTGGTTTGGTGGCAACTTTAGAAGTGGGTAGTGGGCATATTGTATGCATTGATGTTTATTTGTGTTTGACACCCTCAGTCCAGAGGTAGGCTATAAAATATATCATTTCTTCAGAGGTCGGTTTCATCAAATATTGAGACATGAGGTTTACTGAGGTAACTTTCCCAAACTCAGTCGTGGTGAACATGGGGATTAGAATCTACATAATTTTAAATGTTCCCATTATGAATTCATTCCATCATTCATCCATTCTTTCAAAGAAGTCATAAAGTTGACATAAGTGATTGCCACCAAAAATAAAAGATTTTCATGCATGCACACACACACACACACACACAAACACATTTAGATTTTGTCCTCGTTATTTTCAGCCAAATGGAAAACTCATATTCTCATCCCAGACACTCTTCTGATTGTCTGCAGCCTCTGGCTGAGGGGAGGCAGAACAGTCTTCATTTTTTGCTACAGGTTACTGCCTAGGCTTTGCTGCCTAGCTCAAGGGCTAAATTTTTTTTGAAATTTCCTGCTATTTGGAGATTATTTTCTATGTTTGTCAGCTAGTTCTTAAAAGTGCAAAATTTTACCCAAGGTACTTTACAAAAATGTTCACCAAAAAGAAAAGACATTTAATTCCTGTTCCTCCTGTTCTCCATAGCAACACGTCCAGATTCATAAAAATCTGAATTAACGCAACACACTAAAGATATATCCCATTAGAGGAGAGTTGTACCAATGCAGAATATGTTAGGGAAAAATTCATGCAGGTTAAAATAAGACTTTCATAAGAAGCACTGAGTTTAATCACATCCATGCCACTGCGGCACTGGCTTTATTTCTGCCACAGACACACATTTTGCATAAGAGTCAATTTCAGAGAGGCATTTGGGGTCTACAGAAGATGGGGCATGAGGAGCTGTTGGAGGAGACCTGACATTTGTGGCACTCGTAGAAAATGAAAAAAATTAGGTCATCTAACACCTCTGTTGAAGAGATCATAGTAAATTAGTACAGCTGAAATATGGGTGAGTTCTCTCTTTTTTTCTAAGGAAAATGTTGCAGGCAATTCTGAGGGGCCAGGGCAGTGCTTTCTGCTATTTCTCCCGCCCAGATCTTGCGGGTGCAGGATCAGGCCCTTCTTTTTGGCTGCCAGAGACAGACAGCCTGGATGCTTTCAGTTTGCACTTCCCCAGCAGAGATGCTCATGCTTCTGCCTCCTCAAAAGGCCTCTTTTGGACGCAGACAGGGCCATCTTTGATCTCAGCTGGGGGTCCACTGTTAACTACTGCTGGGAAGCGGTTTCAAATCAGCGGGTCAACCAGATCTTTTGAAGATAGAGCCATTTATTCAGCAACTAGAACAGTAACCACAGGCAGCCGGAGGAGCATAAATTTAATGTCTGGTGTTGGCCATTAAAACAGGGCTTTACTGTTTGTGGTCACGAGCTGACTCAGTAGCACCATTGGAGCAGCGCAGTGATAAAAGTGTATTCATCGCCGTGGCATAACTTTGTTATTGAAGGACGTGTTCAGCATGGCTGTCTGGGGGTGGACACATGACTTCAGGTCCATCCTGGTGACACTGTGTCACTCAGCACGAGACGGGTGGGAAGGTGAGGGGGCCGTGGGGACAGCCATGATGGATCTGCCCGCGCTGGAGGAACCGATGTTTCCGCTGCTATTTACGGTTCTTACAGACGAGCAGCTCCAGGGTTCACGTGTACTTGCCTCTGCTGCAAAAATTTAGGAAAGAAGGTCAATGTATCCATATCCTGGACTGAAACTCTATTAATTATGCTAGCAATCTTTCAGTGAACGCTTTCAATAGCACTAAATATTCTTATGATGTAGGTGAAGGCATATCTGTGCCAGAAACATAGGGTCAGATGCTCCCTTGGTTTGCCTCCAAATTAAGCTGAATAGAGCTGCATCATGATCATTTATCCCTTGCTGCCCAGAATGAGGATATAACCATGATTTATGGAAAGAAGTAGCATTTTAAATAGTTACTGTGAAACTTGTGTTTTGATTCTTGGCATAAATGGCTTAAATATGTAGCTCTCGAAGGCAGTCTTACATATTTGTAAAGTTCCAAGATGAGATGGCTTCTAAGTGTGCAATATTTAGTAACAAAATAAGGCAGCTAGTCTTCTGGGATTTTTTTTCTTCTTGTTTGTTTTTTTTTTCCATGAGCACAAGCCAGATGTTAGAGCCTGAGGAAGGCTGTACTATCTTTTCAACCCTTGCCATAGGCCAAAACCATTCAGTCTTTAAGCAGATTACATCCTGTGGAAAGATACTTTTGCATACTAGACTTAGTGCTAATCCACAAGAAGATTATAAAAACTGGTAAATGAGCAGTGAAAAAAAACCTTCCCATTTGGATTGTATGTTTTTACTACGACCAGGAAAGTAAAGCAGAGCTAGTAGGAAATTAGGATTCTCTGCAGGTACTGTTAGTTTTGGAAGGCAGCAAGCACAAGGCCATGTCATTAAACACTATATTTTTGCACTCTTTAAACCCTTTAACAAAATTACATTTGGCAAGTGCAAGCACAGTGTCCCCTAACCACACAATTATCCATTCACCGGCTTTACCAATGTGACGTTTCAGACAGCTTTCTTGCTGTCTCGCGGTCCTGTTCCACCAGTGGATTTTATGGAAGTTCAATAAAAAGCATAGTCTGATAGCCTATAACATGAACGTAAGAAAACGTGCTGTTGTGGTAATCATGATGTCCACAGATTTATTAGGAAAGCGCTCATTCCTGGAAGCACCAGCTATTCCTGTAACTCACCGCCGCCAAGGATTTTTAAACATATTCTCTTTTCACGCACACATCATGGAACAGAAAGCCATGTCTGCACTCTGGCCGCCGGGATCTGTTCTTCTTTTGTTATTGCATCATATCATTTTACGGTTTGTCGTGTGTAAAGGGCAATGCAGAAAGCTGCCAAGAGTTTGGCTTCCCATGCCTGTTGTTAACGGCTAAGCTTTGTAACTGTAAAGGGCTTGCTTTAAAGTTTGCGTTGAAGTCATATTTTAATATGTAACTAAATCTACAATAAATCTTTGAGGCAACGAGAAAACAGGGAAAAAGGAGGACAAGAAAAGGAAATATTCTTTCTTCCGTCTTCCCTGTGGACTACTGGTATTTTTAGAAAGGACAGGAGCAGACCTGCATCAAGACTGGGTACAATGCGCAGCCATGGCTGGAGCATGGTGCTCCAGCCCAGTTCCAGGTACCCCATGTACTTCATGGAGCATGTTGGCTGTGCAGACAGACCAATAAGTCAAAAGTTGTGTTCTTCATCAGCTTTTAAAACTATATGTGACAGTCTAAATTGACTACTATATTCAGTGGTCATCCGAAAACTGTTTCTGGCTGTGACTTGAGAAAACTGTGAGATTAAGCTTCTTTATCCAGTATCATCACAATTAGCATGAAACCATATCACAATGTGCACTTACTGTAAGTAACATTAAATTTTCATAGTGGTAGCTCACAAATTCCCTGCTTTTCCCTTCCTTATGTAGATGTTTTTTCTTTCAGCATTTAGCTTAGTGAAGAGAGAAACCTTCAAACCACCAAGGGGAAACTACCATGGCTCCATATTTAAGAACTTGTCTATCTGTAGAAGTGTGAAATCAATGACATCTACAGCAAAATGCTCCATGTGCCATTTTATTTTCTTTGTTGTACATTTATACATATAATCAAGGCTAGGATTACTGATTTCAAGATACCATCAAACTTCTTCTTACAAAGGTATTTGGTATATCGAGAGCTTGTTCATCCACAGTTGCCATGTTCACTTTTCCTAGATTGTAGAGGAGCAGTATCAGGAGTGAAAGAAATTTATCCAGGAAAATGTTATGTGCTTTTATTTTATCAGGTTGACAAAACAGTAGTGTTTCACTGCAAAAAATCCCTTTATGTTTAGGAAAATCTTGGTGTGTTTTATACTGCTGCTGTATCCCATACTTCCCACATTATTTCATGTGGTCTCTTGTTCTGGTTTATGTTAGGATATCACAAATTGTCCCTTGAATTAGTCCAGCTTCAGAGCTTTTAACCACCGTTACCAATAAAAGAAATATTATCCGATTCATAAATCATATTTCACATTGAAAAAAAAAATTCTTACTTCGGAATCTGTAAAAAATTCTGAAAATTTAGCACCTACTCCTTAAAATGCTTCATTGTAAATCTGCCTTTTGGATAAGACACAAAGATCCAAGAATATGTGGAAAAGCAGTAATTCTGTGACTTTTACCTTTCTGCCTTGATTTAAGTTTTATTTGTAGAGACCAGACAAAAAATGGAAATACTGTATGTAACTGCTACTCACATTTCTCACAAATATTCAGAGATGCGCTTCATATTCAGATCTCCTGACCAAGATCTTATAATGCACAAAAAAACACTGCATATAAATATGTCACGTGTTTAGGAAGCTGAGATGAGTACTCAATGCCAGATTTTCAACCATGGACACAGATCTTTTCACAGAGAATACTGCTAAGACTGTAAAAACCTGTCATCTCCTGTTCCCAGGCATGTAAGGATGGGAAAATCCGACCATTACAATTTGCAGATTTATGACAAATATACTTTTTTTCAAAAGCCTAATTAATCATCATCAATAGTTATTAATATTATTTCTATCAAAACATCACACGGAACCTCAAGTATAAATTAATCCCATATTTTAGGACTCATAAAATATGGAATTTGTATTGTCTGGGTTAACACTGAAAAACAAAAGTCATGCAAAGGAGAAGTGAAGAAATAGGCAATAATTCACCCAAGCAGCTCAGCAGATTGGTAGAGAGGCTGGGAACAGAATTCAGGTCTACCAGTTCACATCATAATCGCTTTTTCCTAAGATCAGTCTGGCCTTGAAATTCCCTTCAGGTTTACTTGAGATTTTCTAACTGGAGTAACTTGAAATACTTGTGGTCCCTGTGGGAGAGAGGAGTGTTGGCCACTGCGCGGAAAACCAAGATTGCTGCCCCAAAGACATTAGGATTAAAAAATCCTAGTTAAATTTTTAAGTCCCCCTGCAACACACATACTAAGAGAAACAAATGAGGGTTCAGATAATTTACAAGATTTGCTTAAAATGTATGAATTGCGTGAAGAGAGCTTTTAGACAGAAATGCAGACTTAAGGCTTAGTGTTTAATGGGTCTTCCTCAGTTTCTGAGTACCTTGGATCTTTCATTTGGAAACCTGCAATATACATGTAATACCACATATTCGGGAACAGTGTTTGGATTTTTTTGGCTCAAGCGTATTGTAACTTTCATTATAAATGCAAATCTTCAGTTATAGCTCAGACATGAATATTTTCTCAAAGCTATAACCTGGCAAATAAAACCTTAGTTTGGGACTCACGACAAAAAATAAAAATAAAAAATATTCCAGTGTTTTCCAGTGAAGTCAGTAACAATTATAATGAATAGAATACTAAGAAATGACAATATTCATTTAGCTTTGTAGATTTATAGTCAGTCTAGACAAGTATAACCACTTCATTTTACCCATGCTGCGTAGTTTAGAGATTTATAGGTGTTCTCAGCTCAACTATCAATGTCAAAATAAAACAGACATAAACTGGCTAAAGAATTCCTCTAGAATTTTTCGGAAAATGTGGCTCAGTCTTTAACCTGAGAGTTCACGTTTGAAAGCAAAGCAAGCAGACATCTATAGCTCCTGTTTTCTTTTCAGACAGATTATAATGAAGTTTTGTAGTAAAAGAAGAGCTTAATGCTGGTGGACAGCAAAACTTTCTGTAAAACACCCTGAATCACGTTTCAAGTATTCGAAGTTTTATTTAAACAAAATCAGGAAAGCTGTTTGGTTTTCGTGCAGCATCCTGATGGCAATTGATATATATCGATTTGAGCTTTCGGTGCGATACCTACACATCTGCATTTCAGCACTCCCACACATCCTCTTGCAGAAACAGCATCCCATTTGCCTCAGTGCAGTCAGAGCATACAGACTTTCCCCTGTGTCTCTTAGCGCTCACACACAAAAGCGGCCTCCTGGTCCTTCCCCAAACACCCAAAAATTTGTTGTCAAATGAGTAGACCAGGACCCTTGCAAGCAGACGATTTCCCCCCAGCTGCTGCCAGGGGAGCAAAATCACCAGCCAAATCTGCTGCCTGACCTTTATAACCCACAGAGGAAGAAAAGCACTTTGGTTTCACTCTTTTGCCTAATTTTTAAGTGTCTGTATTACAATCCTTCACTCTGAGTGAGGAAATAGCTCCTCAGTCAGTACATCAGACAGGTACAAAAGGCTGAAAAAGGAAAGGGGAAAAGCTTAAGTGTAGCCAAGAGGAGGAGGACAGTGGGGTATGCTCAAGGCAGCTCCATCCTGGGACTTAGGAGCCTTTACCAGAGCTACCATTTAGATGTTCCCCCTGTTGCAGTTGCAAAGGATATGATAGTGCCTTGTCTTTTAAAAACAAAATATAACAAGCAAAACAAGCAAAAACCACAACAGAAGAATGGTTCGCTAATTGCTTGAGAAGCAGAAGTGGAAGAGGAGAGGGTAGGCTCTCCATCACACAATAGCTCAGTGATTAGAGCCCTCACTCAACATATGGGAGACCCAGATTCAATTAATTTCTCAGCTTCTGAGGTTTCCAGCCTGTGTCTCTCGTGAGGGTAGACGAACTGTCAAATTATAGGCAATTCGCTGTAGGAGGGAACAATGCACAACCAGGCTGTGCTGGAGCTGTTCCACTGGCCGTTGAACAGTGACTCAGTGGGCCAGGAAGAAACAACAAAAAGGGTCAGGATTATCCGGCACAGAGGCTGGGGCTTCTGTCGCAGAGCACATGCCAGTCTTGCCCTGTTCTGGGATTATTTACATGACTTTTCCAATGCGCGTTTCGTTCCCTGTTGTACATCTGCCCGATGAGCAGCGATGGTGTGGCTTTCAACTCATCCAGTTTCTGTGGGTTAATAATCATCGTGTACTCAGCCAAAACTCATTTTCTTGTGCCTACATTATCCGAGGTTTCAGGGACGTCTTGTTCAGGTCCCATCTGGCTCAGCTCCATGTGCACGCAGGCAGCTGCAGCAGGGCTCTGCAGGAGCCTATCCCAAAGCTGCTCCTTACCTAGCAGTAAGAAAAGCAACTGAAGGTAGCAGCACTGGAGGAGGTGTGATATATGTGACAAGTTATTTAGATCCTATATTTACTCCACCTTTTTTCATTAATTTCAGTTCAAGTACTTTAGTGGATGTACACTGAGATGCAGAGAATTAACAGACATATATAGAAATCATACAGATGCTGCCAAACTGTGCACATCTGAAGTGACTAAGAGATTAGACCATCAGAAATTATAATATCACAAAAATTTTAATACTGGATTCCTAAGAATCTCTTTCTACTGCATGTTTCACTTTGGGAAAATTTATTCAAACTTCACAGGATCACAGAATCACAGAATGGTCGGGGTTGGAAGGGACCTCTGTGGGTCACCCAGTCCAACCCTCCTGCCGAAGCAGGGTCACCTACAGCAGGCTGCACAGGACTGCGTG
>Ga0065711_1004828_pt1 | contig 37760 bp, 26 predicted proteins | sample Hoacrofraction12_FD_59098 | JGI IMG/M metagenome (GOLD analysis project Ga0065711, IMG submission 59098) | Hoatzin crop microbial communities from Cojedes, Venezuela - Epithelial fraction 12 v2 (version 2) | ecosystem: Host-associated > Birds > Digestive system > Esophagus > Crop | place...
CCCTTGCACATTTGGATTTATTTATTCAGCCAGCCCCCCACAAATGCCTGTTGTCTGGGGGGTGTTTGTGTTGCTCTCATGTTTGGTAAGGACAGAACCAAATAAGCTTCTGTCTAGCTACCCCATGTCCTGCAGCTGTGAGCTCTGCCTAAGCTTATCTCTGTGCCATCCTTTCCAGAGCAAAGGAGTTTTTATTTAAGCATTTTTAAAAGATAGAGTTAAGGGATGAGGAAGAAAACAGGCATACACTATAGGTGCATTTCCTTGGGCTCAGAATAGCAGTGCAGACAAAAGGTCTCATTTTCCTTTTGCTCAGCCTGGTCAAGGAGCTCAGTCGAGCGGGTTTCACTTTTCAAAAGACACTTTTCAGCTCTCACCAAGGAGAGCGGATCCGGCTGTCTGGGTTTGCAGCAGGGCGAATGTGTGGTGGAGCAGGGCCTGGTTTCAGGGCATTGGGTTTTTTAGCCAGTGAAAGGACTGCCATCAGATTTTGAGATGAAATACACCTCGCTTGGGGGACCGCTGGCCTCCCTGTGAAGACAAGGTTTCGGTCAGCTGCAGCTGCAGTGCTGCGGGCTGGGGTGTGGAGACCTGCCCAGTCGAAGGCTGTCGGCAGCGCAGAGGAGCAGCTGTGGTCAGCTTTCTCTTTTTGCGATTTCCCCTTTTTCGTTATGACTTCTTGGCCAGGCTGCATCCCAGACCTGCAAGGCTCCTGCAGCAGCCTGTGGGCAGAGGCACGTAAAGCAACACATTCATATCACGAAACCATACGGAGTGCTGCGATAGAACAGCCTTCCTGAGGGCTCTGCCTGTGAGTGTGTGTATGTCTCTGTGCATATACATATGCTGGTGTTTTGAAATGTGATTGAAGTGCAGAACGAGTGAGGAGAGTTCAGTGGGGAATAAAGAACGGGAAGGTTACAGGGTAAATATAATGAGTTTGAAATCTAGGACCACCTTACTTCATTTTAAGAAATCCTTGGGAACAGCATATTTCAGCTGCAGCTTAATATATATTTGCTGAAGAGTTATACTTAATTTCATACACCATATTGTTCCTGCAGAGCACCAAACACACTTTACAGAAAGGCAGCATGCTATTGAATCAGGTTTGAAGCCTGGAGCTGTATCCTTGAGACACTCTTTTTTTGAGACAGCCTTGGCCTAGACTGTTTTAAAGTGGCATGAAACTCGGATTGGTAATTTCTCTTCCCTAGCACAAAAGAGCTCTCTACAATAAAAGTGTGAGCTGCACCCGAGAGAGACAGAGCTCTGCCGGGCAGCCGATCCATGGCTGTGGGATCCCTCAGCCCGTGATCCTTACCCTGAAATCAAGAACTGGATGCTGAATATAAGACTGTCCCAAGCGAATCCCTGTTCTCTCTCGCCCACAGCCCAGAAGTAATGAAGACAAAGCCCTACGTGACAGATATTTGTTGTCCACATGAAAAGCACAGAAATAACATGATGAGTTGGCTGGTGTGAGAGCTCAGAAGAGAATTAGACGCCCTACACAGTTGCACATATGGGTACTGAAGTGCCTGGTGGTCATCCAGCAGCTGGCATCCAAGTTTCCTGACCATCATTTGTGGTGTCTGGGCAGCTTTCAGCACTGTATGGGGAAGCCTGTTCCGCTCATGAGAGCTTCAGAGCTGGAAGTAGGAGTCCTGCGCTGCTTCAGGGTGCTGCAATGTAAACTCAATGGGTTTCTGACACCTGCACCGTGCAAAACATGGCAGTTTCAGTTCACAGTGGCTTGGGCAATCACTTTCCATTGCCTTACCTTTATGCCCACTTGAGTTTTGCTTTCAGTTTAGGGTTCAGGCTCACCCAAATCTTTGAGGTGAAATGAGCTCAACAGAAAGTAGCATGAAAGGGGACACTACCCGGATTTCCTCCAGCCTGGGCCTGTGTTCTCTAGAAATGCTCATGAAACTTTGAAATTGGAGGCAGGTTCATGTTTTTAACAATATTGTAAACAAAAATATTAATTAAAACATTTACTACCTTCCAACCCATCATACAGAAATTGATTTCAACGCATCCCTGCAAATCTTTAAAGCATCTTGGCTCCTTTGCTCTCAAGCTGCCGCTGAATCCTCTGCATGGGCGGTACGACTGCTGTGACTTTTCCTCCTGAGCTGGAGATGTTTCCAGCATTTCTTCTTTTTGTTTTCAGTGTACCAGCAAATCATCTTTTCCTTTTGGAACCAGATATCACCCCGATAGCCTGAGGGGTGAAGGCTGAATTGAAGTAATAATTTAGCTGCTGTGTGATTTCCTGTTCTTCAGTATTTGTCTTGAGTGGCCCAGCAAACCTCAGATTTTCTTGCAGGCTTCCCACATCTGATCTGCTGTGGAAAATCTTGGAAAATTAGCTTGATAACTTTATATCCTTTGACCTTCACATTTTATTCCCAGCCTCCTAGCTGCCTCTGACCTGCTGTCTGCTGTATGTATCTTCACAGAGTCCAGGCTGGAGTGCCAGGCCAGAACTTGTGTGATCCAACAATAGCATTACCTGGCCTTTAGCAATACAGCTTCTTGACACCTTCTGCTTTCTAGAAGCAGGTTCATGCCCTGTGATTTTTACATGTATCCCTATATCACAACAATGGGCCCACAGAGTGATGCAGTTTTAATTGGCCTTTAGTAACTTTGAAGATAATTACAAACCCTTCTGTGCAACCTTTCCATGTTCTGGGTCAGAAAGATTAAAACACAAGCCCACACACACCCGGGGCAGACTTCTTGTTCTAATACCTTCTGATCCCAGTGAGACAGTTCTTCTTAATGCACTGACTCAGAAGGAAAAGCACACTCTATTGAATCAGCAACACCACTTCCTTCCTCTGCAGTTCTACCATTCACACACTTACCTTGCTCTTCTTGAGAGAACCAGCAAGAGCTGTCCTGAGGAAGAAAGGCTGGAGGTGCAGAGAAAACGTAGCAAAAGAGATATAGAGTAAAATGCACTGGAGGGGGGAGGCAACCTTAATCCTCTACAGCTGATATCTGTGATTACCATGCTCTTAATTAAGCAATGTAGCTTGGCTGGAATGGGTGTCACTGAGCTTAGCATCCTCCCGACAGCTGATGAAATGCATCATGTCACGCTGCCCGGGCACTAAGGGTAGCTGTGGGGGCTGCTGTGGAGAAAGGGTCTTTGCCCCAAGTGAAAGGGAGCAGCTGCTCTTACTAGGATATGCCATCTGATGACTCTCACACCAGACACAGCCACCTCAGGATGTTTGTCATGGCCGATCACAACAATGCTATGGTGAATAGTTGATTTCCCTTCCCTGCTGCAAAAATGCTGGGTAGCAAGACCCATCCACCAACTCAGCTCTTCTGGCACAATGATTAAAAGGTTTCCCTCTTTTCAAGACCTACCATATTATCATGTTGGGCTCTGCTGGCTGAGGGAGGGCTGGAGTGGTACAATCTCATATACCAAGGCAGAGTGCAGGGGTGGCAGCAGGGCTGAACTACCCACTGCAGAACGGTGGTGTTGGCTGGTGCATTTTGGTGGCCAAGGGTCCAGCTCTGTTGCCTTCCACTGCTTTCTGCTGGGAATTGCGCGTGGCCTCATCTGTGATGGGAAACGGGGATCTATAGCTCCAGATGTGCTTAGCCATGGTCGATACAGGTCATGCCTCCACATTCCTGGGTGCAGTCATTGAATGCTGGATTTCCTAACCAGTGAAGCATGGGACAAGGAACACCAGACAACCTCCAAGCTTCACAAGGCCTTGAAGCTCCTTCTGTTGCGAAGTTGCACCTTTCCAGGTACTGTTCTGGGAGATGGTGAGTTTATAAAGCTTTAGGAATGGTCTGGGCAAATGTCATATGATTCTCTCCACTTAATCTCAAACCAATGGCGGAGGCATGTGTGCAGTGTCCATTTTCAGCGTCAGTGGCTAGGAAGCACATCAGAGGAGCTGTGTATGAATACAGGGAAAGAAACCATCTACCCATTTCCCAGGCTAATAGCCATGGTTGGGATTTACATGGCACAGCTGGGTTTGAAGCAGTCACCTGGAGGCCAGTCCTCGAGCAAGCCGACTCCCTGCTCACTGAACAGGGTCACGCTGGTTGGAGACTATGTGGGACATGAATGCAAGAGCAGATGTGAGAAGGAAGGTTTGCTTTCAAGCTAGAGACACCCTAACAGGATCTGATTTTTACTTTTGCTAATTCTTTACTATTTTGGCACCGTTCTGATTTTTTACTTTTCTTTTTTTCTTTTTCACTACACCTCACAGAATCGTGTGAACCAGGGAGCTCAAAAGCTGGGTGAAATTTTTGCCCCAGGCTCTCGACATGTAAGATATGTCCGTGTGTGTGAGTATGCATGTCTTCATACGCACAGATGAGTCATTCTTACTCTTGCTCATGTTATTTCCGGGAGGGGGAAGTGAGGTGGTTTAATCCAAGGTAGGGGAAAGCAACACACAGACCTCCTGGCTTGGGGGGACCACATGCACAGGGAGTTTTCTGGCTCAGCAGAGGTGGCTGGAAGGGGAATCTGCTGCAGCTTTCCTAGTGGAAGACTGGGCAAAGCAGCCCTGTGCCCCCAATGCCTTGGCTGGTCAGAAAGCAGCAGGCATGTCTCATCTCCGTTCCCTCACTTTCTGTATGTCACTGTGGGCAGAGGCAAGACTCAGAGAGGAAACCGCAAGTGGTCCGGGCTGCCGAGTCTCAGCAAACAGCAGAATGGGCTCCAGGTGCAGCCTGTTTGCTTTCTGAAGAATCTGGTGCATTGCTGTCCGTCCCTCTCCTGGGGAAACATCACCTCCTGCGTGTTTGCTGGGACATGCTGCCTTCCCCTGCCCCGTCTTCCCTTCTCCTTCCACCACCTTCTCGAGTAGAGACTGACCTTTTTTGTCTCCTTGTTGTCCCTTCTTATTAAACCTGTCTGATGGCTGGCAGATTTAGGGCTGGCAAAAAGGTGCATGCCCAATAAAAACTGACCCAGATTGTCACCCATGATTTGTACTGAACTCAAATGGGACCGTTCCTGAGGATTTCAGTTTAATTCAGTGTAAGATGAATTATTTTTAATCATCTCACTCCTTCTGGATCCTGGCTGGGGAGAGTACCGTCTATATTATCATACATTAAAATGGAACTGAGGTTGAAAATACACATCAGCAAAGCAAGCTGTTCCCGAGGTAATTTATGGCTCATCCCATCGCAGAGACCAATGAAAATCCTCCAAGAAGGTGTATCCTGCAGAGAAGGTGAGCCTGCCTCTGGAGGATCAAAGAGTGCAGAGATGATTTGGATAAACTTTTTAGGCCAAGATCCATTGGTGCAACACCATGGGAGTCAGAGGAGGTAAATCAGGCCAGGATCTGGCCCAGACGTTATCACCTGTCTCCCCCAGCTGGGAAGGGGAAGAGCAGTGCTGCTGGCAGAGCTGGGGGTGGCATGCCCCACTTCCAGGCACCCACGTTGCACCCCTGGTTTTGTGATACAGCCTCTCTGTGTGTGGTGGGTGCCTCTGTGCTTCCCACCTGTGCATGGGTTTTGTGTCCCCGCATTGTGTGTCACCAGTGGAGGCTGTCCTGTCTCCCCGGCTGCACTCCTCTCGCCCCAGAGCATCGCCCTCATTACGACATGTGTTGTGTTTGGAAACATTCGCTGAGCGTTCGGGGCAGACGCACTTCTGTGGTGTCTTTTGGAATGTCTGTCTTCTGCGATGCCTTCTGTGAGGAGATGACACACAGGTCCCGTTTTGTCCTCACACCATCCTCCTTGCTGCTGTGGTTCAGGACTTTGCAAAAGCCATTGGCAGCTTCATTCTCCTGCCTGTTCCTGGACATCTCTTCAGAAATATCACAATCACTGACATTTCCAAAGAGCTCTCAGGCATCAAGAAGGAAACAAAGTCAGCAAAGACAGCTCCACTGGGCTCTGAATGATATTAAAGGCAACCCTCCCTCTTCCCTCTCCAGGAAGACAAGATTTTCATTGGAGGCAACTAGTGGTTGTTTCGGCCTTCTGGGAAAAGGGAGCAGGCTGAAGCTTCTCCTAGGCATCAGTATAAGAGCCATCAATGAGATGAGTAGTACAAAAACCATTTGTTGAGCTTGCAACAGGCACCTCAGTCTGAGGACAAACACCCCAGTTGCATCCCTCACTGCAGTACTGGGGAGCACTGGAATCCTCATGGTGACATGCATGACTGCCCAGGGCTGCTCCAGAGTCAGGCAGGGACTCTGCAGGAAGGATATCTACAGGCCTATGACCAAGAGACCGAAGCCAGTTGGGGACATCCCTCCTACATTCTTTCCCAAAGCAGGTCTGTCTCTGGAGCACCACCTGGATGCCTTACCAGCAGCACTGGGAGCTGCAGCCTGGGGTACCAGGCTGTGGCAGCACTCGTGGGGAGCTACCCAAAATGTAGGAAAGCCACTGGTGAGACTCATGTGTCAGCTTTGCTACCTGTTGTAGGGTCTTGCCGGAGAAGGTGGTGTTTCACCTGAGTTGCAGAGGCTTGGCAGATCATAGTGGGAGGCACAGAAACTTTGGTGCAGGGTGACCTAGGAAGGCACATAAAGTCAGGACTTTTAAGAAGTCCTAGGGTTTTTTTTTCCCAGTGACATTCAGAAGATTTTCGTTAGTGTGTAGACTGACATTAATGGTTTTGCAGTTTTTCATGTCATTCTGGAAAGTCCAGTTTACTTTCCCTTAACTAATGAAGCCTTTTCCAGGCAGATGGACAGGACAGAGGAATTATTTTCTCTGAGTTATTTCCAAACAGCATCAGAATGTGCCTTCAGAAGATTGATAGGGGAGATGGAGGTCCTTGACACGGTTGTGGTAAGCCATGGCTCTGATTTTTCTAGGCATTGTGAGGGTTAAGGGGAGGTCAATGCACACTGATGTGATAAGGACACTTGTGGTAGATGTTCTGAACACCCAGAGAGCCTGGGCTGATGCAACCGCACAAGAGCAGCTAGTTGTGGATGCATAGTGTTCCTGCTCTGAGCCTAGGGCCATGGTAAGAAATGTATATGTCTGTGCAGAAGGCCTTTATTAAAATGACCTCACCCATATGTATACATTTTAATTGTGTCAGTGCTGTGTTTATTTTTAATACAGCACTTGTTTTGATGTTACAGTTGTGACGGTGTGGATCTAATGGTGGTGACTCTTCGTCTTAGGCCTCACATCCAGAGCTGAAAGTGAAAAGACATTTTGCGTTACTTTAAAATACAAAAGGGAATGTCCCTGGGCAAATTAGTCCTTCATTTCCATTCTAGACTGTAGTCAGCTGTCTGCTACCTGGAGTCCACAGTGCACAAGTCTCTCTGGAGGTCACCTGAGGTCCCTTCTCCTGCAGCCTCCCACAGCCGACTGATAGGTGACAGAAAGGCAAACAGACCTTTGGGGGAAGGTTCACTTATACTCTGAACTTTAGTATTACCTCAGGGACGAAACACAGTCGTAGCCAGCCCTGAGTTTTATTTGAGGTGCTATTAATTCCATCTTTCTTGCCCTGAATAGCTCCAAAAATATCCCCAAGAGGAAGGCATATACCCTAACACCCAGGTCTAGCGGGGCTTTCCATCAGACACAGTGGTGCTGGAGTATCAGTTACAGTAGCAGTTCCCACCAGTTATCATAGATGAGAGATGTTAAAAAAAAAAAAAAGAAGTGGTGAAAACTGAAAAAAAAGATCAGCAGAGATGTTGGCATCCAGTCCATGTGACGGAACCTCAGGAAGACGAGGGATTTCTGACTTCAGACTTGCAAATTGTAGCATCATCACTGGGCCTGTAGAGATCTCACGGTTCTGTAATGCATGACTTGTGCTGGTGATAGACAGGCAAGCTAGCGAGCTGAAGGCAAGCTGCCAGCCTTCCCTTCACTTTGAACGCCCTTGGCCATCCTGAGACTTGTTCCAAAACATTTAAATTGCTTAAGTGTGCAGCGATGTGTTTTAATTAATGCAGAAGAAGGGGGCTGTAAAATACAGGTCCCTTCAGTAGTAATTTGGCCTTGTGGTTGAGGCACAGGTGCTAGAAAGCCAGGAGTGCCTGGATCTGCTTCTGCCTTGTTACAGCACGAGCAGTGTTGCAGTTTCTCCAGCCTCAGTGGGGCTGACGGTGCAAAGCTGCCTTTGCCAGGCGCCTGGGACACAGAGTACCGAGGGAAAGGTGAGTATAGCACACAGGTGTTCATGACATCTTCTTGGTGCTCTGTCTAGGAAACAAGCTCCACAAAATAAACAGCAGGTTTATTTTTAAACAACAGAACCTGCAGACTGAAGCCTTCCTGTGACACACTTTGTGAAAATATTTAGTAAGTGGCAGAATTTCCTCCGAAGTCCTCTCTCCAAAGCAGGGCAAACGATACCATCACATGAAGAGATTGCTGCTCCTGTCATGCAGGTGGGGAACACAACTGTCACACAGCTGCGCAACTCGCCCAGGAAATGTGGCATTGAATTAGGGCTTCACATACGCTGCCTGGGGCTCACACTTGTGATTTACCCCAAGACAATCTTTCATCATAAAAAAACCCAAGCCACCGAAGTGTAGTCCTGGAGAAGGGATATTTCTGGGTCCATTATTTTCCCTACGAACACAAAGGGAAAAAGCAAAGTGGAACACTTTCTGGGTCATAATTAATGTAAAAGGGATCAGATGATTTTGGAATTTTCAATGACACCTGGATTGTTAGGGATTACTTGTTGGCTCGTTGAAGTGGCCCAACCTCAGCATCTACATCCTAACCACAATTCTTTAACAGAGGATGAATATCTTGACTTCACCACGTGAATGTATAGTCCACTGCAATAACAGTGGTGCTTCCTTCTGAGAGACACTGGTATTTTAAGGAATGGCTCAGCCTGCAAACTGCTCAGAAGATCTGATATTAGCTGACTGGCCAGCCAATGACCCTACTGCATTTGGAAAAGAAAGGTCAAATTCTCAGCTGGGCTGCAATGGACTAGGACATTTTTGTGAGAGATTTCCATTTAGAAAGCCACCCTAACTGGATCTTCTAAGCTCCTCAGATAGCCAGAATTTGAATGGCAGCTAGGAATGGCTTTGATTTTGTAGAAGTTTTATTGGGGAAATTTAACCACCACCTGCAATTAGTCAGCGTGAGTCTTACCAGAATGGTCAGTTCCTTAATTTAATGAGCATTAGAACTGTGATTCATTTCAAAGTGGAACTGCGTTATATTGCTGCAGAAAGAAGAAATGACAGAGAGGAACAAAGAGAATGAGGAAATAGTTGTTTTAGGCTGAAAACAGTGCATTATATTCCTGGAAGTACACTTTCAGGCCCTATGCAGGCCTGGATCAAGCCAAGGGAGAAATCCCTGTATATAGTTGGCTCGTCTTTGCTTAGCAAGGTTGGCCTGCCCTCATCTCTTCAGGCCAAACCTCTGCAAGGCTGCAGGTTCTGCCTGACACCACTTGCCAGGCTGCTCTGCACTCTAGAGCCATGCAAGGAGCATTTTCTGTGCATTTGCTTGTTCCGTGAAAGCGCTAACAGGGTAAATACTTGCATAGAAATGTGGTAGTAATGACGAATGCATTCCTGCCCAGGCTCTGGCCATTCTTCTGTCATAATCTATCCTTCTTTAAGACTATAGATCCTTTGCTCATGCCGATGGGCATTCAGTTCTGCAGTCTAACTGAAGTCAGCAGGAGATGAAAGTGTCGAGGTTCTTGCAAGATGAAATCTACTCATTCTTGACCAAGTATATGCCTTCCAGAGTAATAAAAGCAATGAAACAACTAGGCCTGTAAATAGGAGATCAAGCAGAGGAATGAGAAAGCATTCATTGCCTTGGAAAAAGGCCTGGCAAAGCTCACAGTGGTGAAACCAAATGGAAATGTTGCAAACTTTCACCTAGAATAAACAATCCCAATCAGCTGGAAGCCCTTTCCATCCACTGATTCCCAGGAATGGGGTTGCATCATTTTCTTGACACAAGGCTGCCAAAATCTGTAGCGACATACTAGGATCCTGCTGATTAGCCAAGCTTTTGGCACACTTGTACAGCCAGAGAGTTTTATTTATTGTTATTTTTTGGGTAAGAATTTCTGGTAGATTAAAAATGGGAGGCAGGAAACACAAATACATACTTATTTGGGTGGAGGAGACTTTGGCTTTAGGGTAGAATAGTGCATTGTGTTACGTGGCAGCTTTCTGTTGGAGGACCTCAGACACGAAATACAATTATTAACCTCCCGGCATTGTCTGTGGCAGATGAGACACCCTCCATTTCTCAGATGGTCAAAAGCTGGCCAGAGATACTAAGCACCAAATGCTCTCAGATCCCCCTGAGTCAAGCCTGACTTGCTTCTCCTTGGTTCTGAGGACCCTGCTCTGTGTTTTTATATTAGCTTTTGAAAGCTGCCTGCGGCACGTGCAATTAGTAGGCATTCTGGTTGAGGAGTTAGTGCCATACAAACTAGGATCAGAGCTCAGGAGCTCTGAATTTCTAGCTGCTTTGCTACTTGTTGGGTTATGTTTGGAAGCAGGGACACTGTCCCTTGGTGTTTGCTACTTCAGAAATATTCTGCTGTGAGAAAATCCCTTTTTTCTTTTCTTCATGAATGTCACCTTTCATTTCATGTCTGTTCTTCAAGCACTGCTTAACCCATCTATTTCAATGGCTGTCTAGTCCTCGCTGCTTGCTGCTCTTGGTACACACAAACCAGGCGCTGGAGCATCTCCTTCACCCACCTAATCTTTACCACTTCTCCCACAGTGCCCACTTCTTCTTTTCACCCTTCGCTGCCTGAGCCAGCATCCTCCTGTTGTTCAAGGCAGCCCTTGTACACACTTCCTTTTTCTCTGAAACTCTAGCAATGCAAGAAGTACGAGCTCAGAAAAAAATAAATAGCAATGGCGAGGTTTCCCCCTCTCTCAGCTCTTTCTTCAGTGTGGCTTCCTTTGGGAATCCTGTTCATAATTTCTTGCCATTTGTAACAGCATCCCAGGAACAAAGTTGCAATGTAATACATCTGGGGCTAAGCTGGAACAGGAAGCCAGATGCGGACAGGCGTACTGGAGCGGAGGGGAAGGAAATAGTGAAAGTTCAGACATAACTGGACATCCAGCAAGGCCTTACAATGCCAACTGGCAGCCCCATCTTCCAGGGGGCTGTCTGAAATCAGAGGTTTGTCTGAATCAGAAACTTCCATCCAAACACACAAGAACTTTGAGAAGGGTCAAGTCCAGATTGGTTCCAGCTGGACTCCAGACCCTGATAAGAGAGCTCCTCCTCCCCTGGGCCTCCAGAGCATCTGAATTCTCTGGCAGCCTCTAAACTGACCTCTCCTTTCCAGGGTCTCCAGGATTTTTTACCCAGTTACTAGGTCATGAGCTTGTAGGAGGACACCAGCCTGCTTGGGATTGTTGGTTTCGCTATCCAGGGATGTTTTTCTTTCTTCAGGGAGTTCTGCAAACCAATTTTTCAGGACGGGAGGAGATTCAGCATGACTCAGTGGTGTTTAAGAAACAAGGGAGATCCTAGAGGCACTTCCTTTCTAAGTAGCTCAGAGATTAGTAACACTTTGCCATATCTGTAAATAGTTCACACACAGACGTGAATGCCAACAAGTGCTCTGGAAAGCTGCACCTCGCTGCCCCTTGTTTTCAAAGTGCATTTGTAATTTTTCAGCAACCACCTACCAAAGCCAAGAGAAAATAAAAAAATCCCTGACCTTTCACTGTTCTGATATCCTAACAATTTAGACACCTTTAATGCTTGGCTCAATCCGCAGGGCACTGTTGTGTAACACAGCCACAGTCCAGGAAGGGCCTGGCACAAGAGAAATGCTGGACCTGGAACATCCTCTTTGTGCAAAAAAGCAGCAGAGCTGCAAAGAGGAAAGCATGTCCGGGGGCTCACAACAGCATTAACCATATTTCTGTGGTGTTTGGGGAATCAGTCAGTGCGTGGAAGGTTTTTGCTTGTCACCAGGATGGCCATGCATAGTGGTCAGACAAGTCGGGCAGTGAACACATGCACATTAATATTTGCTGTCACTGCGGTTGCAAAACAAAAGTAGACAGATCATTTCAGGACTTGGCCTCCTTATCTCCACCTACCACAGCCTATAAAGTTGCATAAGGAAACAGAACTGAATGGGAAGCAGTCTGAGGTGGAAAGCTGAAGTGAAATGAAGCAGATGCAGCAATGGCAAAGCTCCCCCAGAATGCGAGTTTATGGTAATTGTGAAATGGTTCTGAGCTTGTCTCAAATCCTAGCTTCAGGTCCTGGCCAACTTAGGCCAAAAGAAGTTAAAATTAAGGAGCCTTGCCTTGTGGTTTGTCGTATACTCTGTGATTATGGACACTCAAAAAGCTCATTCTACTGAAAGACTCAAGGATGTGCACCCTGCTGGAAAACTTCCTTGTTCAAAGCTCATAATTCCAGTATGCAAAAACTTAATGACTGAGAAAAAGAGACAGATGTTCCCTTTGTGGTTTAGTGGTGACAACAGGGTTAATCATCTCCCAACACTCCTGACAGGGCCACACTAAAGGCCATTTGAGTCCCAGCCTTCCCCAAGGCTGCAAGAGCAACGCAGTGGGGACAGCCCCTGCAGAAACAGGGTGCCTGCAGAAACCCAGCATGCAGCAGAAGAGACAAAGTGGCTCCAAGGTGCTTTTGATCTGTTGTAAACCATTACTTTATTTAAAAAAAAGTGAAGATTTTTTTGTTTGAGAAACATGAGCATCTGCTTAGTGACTTCTCAGTGCCGGGGACAAGCAACTCACTGGTGTCTTGCCAGGTAAGCAGCAAAAAAACATTAGGTCATTGCAAACAGTTTTCCTTGGGCTCCATCTGTCAACAAGGACTGTATCACTGGCAAGATATTTGCGATGACGAACTCTCCTTCAGTTAAGGAAAGCCAAATGTGAAGCTTGTTAAGAAGACAACGTGAGATGTCCTCCCTAGACCAGCCAGCAGTGAATTTGCTGCCTTCAGTTGACTAATCTCTCATTAGCTCAGGTCAAAATGAGCTGCGCGAAGAAGAACTGTTTCTGTCGTGACATGTCAGACCTGTGGAGCCAACGGAATCCCAAGTGCAGAATCTGTTAGGGGCCATGGGGGTGGCTCTGGCTCCGAATTACCCACGGCTGACTAAGTGTGAGAAACTGCGTGCCGTCAAGGTGTGCTCTGCAGCCTTCTGCAGGCTCAGCCTGCGGGACACACGCACGTGTTACAGCCCTACCTTCACCAGCTTCGGAGCAGGCCCTGCTTAGGGGCCGTTCAAATACGGTGTCGTCAAGGAAGAAGCACAGCACCTAATAGTGCTGCAGATTAAGATGAGATTAAAAGAAATGCCGTGATTCAGAGGAATGACGCCACAGAAAAAGTCACGGAAAATGAGATGGAATGTGCAGTCATTAGCAGATTGCTTTATTTATGGCTATTGGACACTGTTGCTTTGCCAAATCTTGAATTTACTGGGTGCCATAGATTTCTTCATTAAAACCGTGTTATTGAATTGTTATTCGTTGCAATTTGCAATGACTGTCCCCATAGCTATTTTTGCTTTTGCTCTGTGTGTGTGTATGATCCTGCAAAAACAGGCCAGTCATCTGTGGGAAGAGAGCATGTTTCTAGTCATGCTTTTTAAATGGCACAGCTGATTTTCTCTGAGTTCACTCAATTCTCTCTTCCATTTTGACTTTGTGCTTCACCTTGCAGCCTGCACCACAGTGGCTCCAAACCCTTTCCCTCCCAGTTATTAACTTTAAGCTGACAAGCTTTAAGCAGGGATTTTCAGGTGTCTTTACAAAGCTCGTGTTGGCTGCTAGGTGTTCCCAGGAGGCTGCAGATCCTGGAATCTTCCACCCTGGCAATATGCCCAGCCCATCGCAACTGCAACCTTACCAAGAGCTCCGTACTGGAATTTTGCAGCTGTTCAGAGGTCTCCAGACACCACAGCAAATGGTTTCTCCTCTCTGAGTCAGCCAGTTGCTGCTTTAGATGACGCAGCCCCCAACCCCTTAAGGTTTTCCCACTGTTGCTTATCAGAACCACCTTCAGAGTTGGTCTTCTTGAGAAAGAGATGAAGCAACAAGTGGAGGTTGGCAACTGTGTCACTTGTCTTTAGTTTGCTGATGCCAAGGTTTTTGGCAGCTGGTCTTCAGGGAAGGCACATGAAGATGGCAGGGTAGAGCAAAGCTGAGATCTCTGGAGTTGACAGTCAGATCAGCAACCAGCTCTGCACATCAGCTGTATTATACAGAAATGAAATCAGCCCTCTTCTCTCACAGTAATGAAAGCAGTTATGTGATGCTGCATGGATCCAAATTGCAGCCAAGTAGTTTTATGCCTCTCAGGCTGCTGGGTCACTGTGATAGCTGTGCAAAACTGGCAGTGGCTGCAGAGGGACAGAAATGGCTAACCCTTGAGCCCTGCACCCCCAAACCATGCTCTCCTCTGATGCATACTTGTGTGCTGAAGCACCCTACAACAGCCCTAGAACTCAGACTCTGGCTTGGTCAATTGTATCAAGTCATCAGAATTTACAGGTCTTCTCTCTCCTGACCAGATGTGGTCATAATAAGAGCACAGGTCCTCACCAAAGCAAGGTAGGCATTGCTTTTCAGTGACATACCCATCATCATTCCCTACATGAAGATTTTTCCATTTAGAAGCTCACAAGTTCATCACATACCCTACCCTCTGTGCTGCTGTTTTGTATAACACTTTCCAGTCTGTCTAAACCTAGCCCCGGGCTCTCTCAGGTCTCTTTTGTCTTGGGGACAAATCTCTGAGAACTGCATTATCAGCATCATGTTGCTAAGTTATAAGCAAGCAACGGGAGGCTGGTTACAGTCAGGTTCATTAGTAGGTTTCACATCTCACATGAAGCAAGACCAGGAGGTTTGCATTTGCTTTCATGATTTTTTTTGCTTGTGATTTGGAGCACTCAGGGAATAACCTGGCTGCCAAAGCAAGCTGAAACAGGCAACACCTGGGACATTCAGGGCAAGGGCGAGTGCTGCTAAACCATCCCAGCAGGTGTGATACTGTCCTGACACCATCCCATGCCCATCAGTTTGTAGCCCTTTCTTTTGCCCCGTGACCTCCTGAGACGAAAAGCACCAGTGCAGAGAAAGCTCCGCGGTGACACCTCCCCGGTGGCAACCTCTCCTGCAGGGACAGCGTGCCCATGGGAGCAGCACTCTGTGTGGGGGCACTGGATGTGCTGTCACTTGCCTGCACTGAGTGGCATCTCACAGATGCTGAGGTCTGGGGTGGAGGATGCAGAAAGGCCCATCCTTTGTATTTTGGATCTTCCCTTCGTCTTTCTCCAAGCAAAGGACTTTTACCAGGAGCTTCTCCCCATGGTAGTAGAATTCAAATAATCCCTCTAATTAGCTTTCTGACAAAATCAGGCTACTGGCTTCCGTCCCAACACAGACACACAACCCCTGGAGGGTTGGGTGCAGAGGTTTCGGGGAAAGATAAGATGCTGCTCTGTCGATCAGAAACACTGTGAAAAATACTCTGCTTTTGTGGGGCTNTTAAGTATTTCATGTCCCTCCCTGCGACTCTTCACCAGACCTTTCCCGAGATCGAAGGTACCTGGCTGGTGGCTCTCCAGACTGCCATCCACAGAGCAGCTGAAGCATGTGCACACACCTGCCCGCAGCCGGATGAAAACTAGACATGTCATCTGTTGCCAAGGAAGGTTTCTTCAGTATGAGAATAACTAAAACTTCCTTAAGATATGCAGGAGTGCTTCCAGGCTGCAAAATGAAAATCACTGCCCGGAATCACTGCATTCAAAGTAGGGAAATATCCCTTTAAAGAAACCCATTGGCAATATAACTAAAGGCCCTAAGGCCAAGCTGATCTTCAATGTAATTCCACGGAGTCAAGAGGAATACACCAGGGATTAAGTTTGGCTTGATAGCAAAAACCACAAGCAAGTGAGAATGATTCCCAGAATCAAGCTGACCTGAAAAATGTAGTTAGATTTTGCCATTAAAGGAATAATTTTCTTAATAATAACAGATAAAATGAAGTGCTTGTCAAAATTATTACAAGCATATGGGGATGAGATGATCAACTTTATATGAATTATTTCCTTCAGTAGCTATATTTCTGGTTCATTCTTTAGCCGTTCTTCTTTAATTCCAAAGCTTGTAACCTTCCTACTGGCTCTTCCAGATTTATTACCCACCATATTCGTTCTTGGCTTGCTAGAGCCGCAGACTATGTGTTTTAGGTGCTAATCCCAGGTTTGCCACTGAGTTCCTGTGGGATTTTGGTGAGGTTTTTTTTACCCAATATTCTCCAACTCCATCTCTACTGGTACATGAACACATGAACTGATCCCCAGGCAATGTTAAGGGTAAAATACCTGTTGTTTTCTTCCTGGACTGGACCCTTGGTCCTCAGCTTACTGTCTTGCGAGCATTATCAAGCAAGGATGCCTGTTAGCATAAAGACAAATCTTTCTCAGAAGCAATGCCTGCATATGGGACTTACTTCCCGAGAGAGGAGAATGAATGACCACAGAATTAATCTCTTTGAAAGCTCTGTCCAAAAGTCATTTGTTGTGTTTAACTTGTTCTCAGCAAGTCCTAAACACACATTTGGAAACAAAGAGTGGAAAATCCAACTGTAGCAGTTCACAAAAACCAAACCAAACCAAAACAGGAGCAACACTGCTAAAAAGATCACTACTAACAAATGTCTATAAAATAATCAAGTTATTTCACTTATAGTATTAAAAAGGCAAAAAAGAGAAAGGATAGAGATTTTTTGGGGATGTTTATCAGTTTGGGAGTGGTTACAAGAACTCCCAGGTTTTTTATTTACTTGCTCACCTTCTTGTACCTTCCAAGAGGCAACAGGCCTTTTAAATTATGTTTTTCTTCCTCACATTTGTAGTTCGCAGTCCCAGAATTCATGGCTGCAAGGGAATGCTGGAGACTCCCTCCTGAGCCCCAGCACTTCAGGGATCCCCAACTCTTACACCCTTACCTCTGTGTTTAGCTTGTGCTTGGCAAAGCACAACTTGATCTCAGTCAGACCTCCCAGGAAGGCAACAAGGTTGGATTTGATGGCATCAGGAAATGTGGAACCAGTCCTGCCCCTGGAATGCATCCCAAAGACTAAGCATCTTCACTAATAAAATGCATGCTACTTTCACTTGAAATTACCGGGCTGTAGTGTGCTTGTTGTGGGCCTCTGCTGTGGTTAAAGACTTTTTTCCTACCACCATTTCTTCCTGAAGCTGCTTACGCAGTATAATGACACCATCTTTCACTTAATTTCTGGATTAATGTAGCAGGTTAGATTCTCCAAGTCTCTGAACTTTTTTTGTAAAATGCAGAGACCAGCAAAGGGGAAAATGTTAGTCTGGTGAAGACTACCGTCTGTGGAACCAGAACTGGTCCATTCTTCAATCTGAAGCTCGTGTCTTCTTCCATCCAAGGTTCCTACAAGGCTCTTTAGCTGCAGTATCACTCAGCAAAGTCAGGTTGAGGTGCTTGTCCACTCTGACCTCAGCATCCTTTTCTGACTCCCTGCTCTGCTTTCCAGGATAGGAGTTGTCCCTCCGCACCGGTTGGCTGCATCTCCGGCTCCTCAGCACAGGGCTCTGCGTTCAGCTGCCTGAGCACACTCTCTGTCTGCAGGAGCCCAGTGACCCAGATCTCTCCACACTGCTGCCCCGACATTTTCATCTTCCACCGCTCCACCAGTGTGGTGTCATCTGCAGGTTTGGCAGCAGTTGTCGTGCAACACCTTCCAGGTGGTTGATAGAATCATCGAAAACTATTGGATGTCCTGTCAGTCCCTGAGGCTCTCGTCCAGGGACATGCCCTGAGTGACTCTCAGGGACTGCTCATTTGGAAGAGCTTTAATCTCACTGCTTCCTAAGCCACCTACAGCACGTGCTATTAATATCATATATTCTTACTTGTTAAGAGAATGTGCTAAGTCAAACACCTTGCCAAAATCTATCCCATCCGCTGAGTTGCTTTTCCCAACCAAACTTTTAACCTCTCCAAAGAACATAATTAGATTTGTCTGAAAGGCCTGGTTTTCATTTAACAAGGCTGAACAAACTGCCACAAATAGTAGTCACAGCTTTTAACTCCACTCAGTTTATTACTGCAACAGCTTTTCCATCATGTTGTCCTCAACTGGTTTCATCCTATTGTGTAGCGCAGTTTTGCTTTGAAACCTTGTCACGCCCTTGTGATTTTGAAGATGCTGAGCCGTGCTGGGAGGTGTCTAGGAGGGGTGCCCTGTGCCTTCAGGAGACAAGAGCCTCTTGGAAAGGTCTCAGGGTAGAGTCTTTCCTCTCCCATCATCAGTCCTAAGTGGACCAGGTATTGGTCTGAATCTGGTAGAAATGCTCTGGAGTGATGCAGCTACTGTTTACATGCAGAAGCGGTGGAGTCGGTGCTAGGAATAGCATGGGAATTTTTCTTTTTCCGTTTTTTAACCACTTTTACCCCTCATTAAGTGCTTTCAGACCCAGCCTCAGGCTTGATTTATTTTTTAAAGGCCATTTTTAGCCACTGTGTCTTAAAGGGAAATAAGAAAAAAGAAGAGTCCGCCAAGCTTATTTTTATTGCAGAAAGCACACACATGCACACTCTGTCACAGCTTGTTGGCTTCTCAGTATCCCACAAGACACTGTGATACCAGCGTACATCTCCATTCCTCTTACCTACAGATATATGACTGCATCAGGATAGCGGCTCTTCTGCTTTCTACGCTGGAACACGAAGACCAATAATCTCACAAAATTACCAGAGTCAGGAGCAGCCCACTTTGGAGTAACCCACCTGAACTTACAACCTGTTGCACTGTTTGGTTAGCTAGTTTTCATGTTCAGGACCAGGTGTAATGAAGGCTGGACAAACATGTCTTAAGCAGCTATCTGCCAACATTCGAACACCCAGGCTTTCTTCCTGGCTATGATTTGATTCTCATTGCTGTTAATTTATCTTTCCAGCTGCCCTGATAATGGCAGACTTTGAACTAGGAGCCTCTGTTCTCGAATTTGTGAGCCTTTGCTGAGCAGTGTTTAGGTAAGGGACCAGACAGAGATGTACACCAAAGAGGATGGGATATGATGGGTTTGTAGTCAAAGCACAAGGCTCTGAATGAGGAAATGATCAGAGTCAACTTCGAGAGATTGGTCCAACCCACGAAGCTCAGTTCTGTATCTGTTTCTGCACTGAGATCCAACTGCCCTGAAGTTCAGACTGATTTGGTCTGTGGCTGCTGCGTGGAGATCACGTCTTCTTTCTTTGAACTTCCACAAAGCAAGTGCTTATTAAAGATTTTACAGAGTGTCCCAGATTGCGAAAAGGTTTCAGTGCAAAATTAACCAACCAAATAAATTCTCAGCAGTGAAGGAGTTTGGATCCTGTGGACATCACCTGACTTGCAGGTGTCGTGAGAACTTTCTCAGCTTGTTTCCTGAGATGCGCTGTGCATGCACAGCCTTAGCTTGTCCCCGAGCTGGAGGGCAGCATCCACAAAGCCGATGGCATCTTTTTTCTCTGAGTTATCCATGTGCATCAAACCAGAACTATTCACGAGCAGTGATAACAAATTCCCTCTTTGCTGAACAGCACCACAAAAGATGTACAGTATCTGATTCCCAGATGGCAATGTTAAAAACAGAAGGCAACATGTCTGGGAAAGTACCTGGGGCATACCTGAACAATAGAAATACTAGAGATGTAAGAAGAAGATATATCCTTTCTTTTTCTCTGATATATGCATGCCTTATGATCACTTAAAAAACAAACAAACACCTTTGTTTTACGTCAAACAGGAAACAGCCTGACTGAATAGAAACACAGAATGCTGGCATAAAGTAGTTGAAATAGGTGGAAGGTTGCTAACACGAGCAATGTGCCAGGCTTGTCTGCTCCTGATGTCTGTGTGGTGTGTCAGGTGAGAATGTAAATCCTTGGAATCCTTCGACATTTATTTGGATACCAGCAGACTGAGTGCATATCTACCTTGCCAGCAACTTCTAGGATTCTTCTTAAGAGTCAGGGTCCCCTAGCTAGACTGCTTGCATGCTCAGGAACATGAGGCTTGGGATAGGTTTTTATGCATAGATTTTATTTTAGGTCCTCTCAGGACAAGGTTTAAGGGATTAACGTGAGGAAGAAGTGGCTGCCTTGTCTCACATGTTCCAGGAGCTGAACATCCTGCAGAAACCAGAGAGGGCGAATGTTTTCTGAGATACCTGTACAAACATCAGTGAGATGGAGATACCACCCTGGTGAGCAGCAGGCAGCTTCATGCGAGTGCGTCGGCTTCTGTCTCTCCAGTCTTGCCCCGCCTGCATTTGTTCCTCCTTCGCCTGATGGCACATCTCCCCCACACAATGGCATGTAAAATCTAATCTCCACTGAAAGCTCTGCAGGGCAGGAACTCACACATTCAGATCCAAATAGGCTACTCATGCCTTTTTAATTTCATTGGATCAGAATAACAACAGCAAGGAAATAAAGTAACAGCCAAAAAATCAAGTCAGCGCAGTGAAACAGGTCCCTTCCCTGTTTTACAAGTTACATCCACACCACCTCAGCGGGAAGTCTTCTAGTCACACCTGATGAATCTTTTCCAATTAAGTAGCCCAAAAAAGCTCTTAGCCGCCAAGAAATGCCTGGTGGTATCCACCATTCCCAAAGCCATCCCTGTGAAGCATCTCAGGGCTCAGAGGCAGCTGGAGAGCCCCTCTGCGTTGGCCCAGGATCTGGGAAGATTAAGCCTGGGTTCGGTGTACTCCCATGTTCATCTGCACCCCAGGCTGGCATGGTGCTGATCTCTGCAGCCATCAATCCTACTGCCATCTGGATGACAGTTCTTGCACAAGACCAGTGCCATTACATAAGGCTGGGGCTGTTTACAACTTCACGCCCAGCGCACACCCGCCGTGTGTTAATCAGGATGGTTCATAGCCAGCCCTGGAGTAAACAAATGCAACTTCACCAGAAAACATGGGAGCCACACCTCTTTACTCCAGGTGCGCATTCTGGCCCACTATCTGTTTCTCCATAGTGATTACTGACTGGTATTTAAGACAATTTCTTAACAGGAGTTGGGATCACTGGTTTATCTCCTCATTAGCTTGGTAATATCATTAATTAAGGTTATGTCAGTGGACATGATGCCACAGCAGATGGGTGTTATCAGTGGCAACAGCCTTCCAGGGTTTGGGCTCACAGTCTGCCTGCTGTGATGCACCAGCTAGCAACCTGCCCAAGGTGGGGACCTGCCCTTTCCCCATGCTGCCAGGAGAGCCCACCCTACAGTGAATGCATTTTGAGGTGGTCTCCAGAAACCCCCTCAAAAGCCCCTGCTCTCTCACCGATACCTATATCCCAGCTGATGAACCAGCTCAGAGCAGGGAATGAGGAGCAGGTGTGGAATATTGGCAGCACAAAGCAGGGGCGCGGGGACTGTATCCTCTGCCGTGCCCACCCCAAGAGCAGCGGTGCCTAGGGCGTAGGTTAGGTCTCCCACCTAACATGGCTGCTCATTGAGCTGACTGCATTTTTAACAGAAAATTAGCACGTCACCGAGAGATATGGCGGACTCCGTGCCATGGAGTTAAGAGCAGGGCTGGATAGTTTACAGCAAACAGGCTGGCAGGGCTAGAAGGAATTGAGTGATCACAATGTTCCTTCTGGATCTGAACCATGCACATCATGACATCTGTGAATCTGTGGGATTTGAGGCTTCAGAAGTGAAGAGCCAGTGTGTTTATCCTGTCCCACTCACATGATATACTTTGATGTAGTGGAAAAGCGTGAAGACCTTTTAAAAACTTTCTTCTTTTTCCCCTTTTACTCCAGGAGACGTATAGTTAAGTCAAACACACCCTTGGGTCAAGTCCTGCCCTGGTTCTGTGCAGAAGTCCCAATATATCCCAAAGACTCAGCACACTTTAAATTTACGTCAACAGTAGCATGTGCTGGCCAGAAGAGATTTTAAAAAGCGGTCCTTCAAATGAATGCACTTTTAGTTGTTTTCCTCGGTTGTTTGAGGTCACTGTTCCCCCACCCTTGTTAATAAAGATGTGATTAATGACTTTTGGCAAAGCCGCTGCCCGAAAGAGCCAACGCTTTAGGAAAAGCGAAACCAGTTTTCAGGTATTTTCTTTAAGGTTCGTCTCAGAAACACACAAATACATTTCAAAGCATTTACAAAACACACTGACGCCGCCCTCGCCCCATCTCCACACCCCTGCAGACACATCGCCATTCATAGCCTGCATAATTATATTCCATCTACCTGGAAGAAAGTTCTGGCTGTGCCTTCATCGGGAAAGCTACCCCCTCCACATGGAATGAAGCACGGACGCCAGCGCAGTTATCACAGAGCTTCCCAATGTTGCTGTGTTGCAGTAATGGCTGTGTGATTACTCTCCCCAGATGGAGCAGTACCCAAAACTCCTCAGTGAGGCCCCCAGGTCCCTCTTTAAATAAATCAGAGTGGTAGGGGAAAAAATGAAGAAAAAAAAAGAAGGAATTGTCGTCTTCTGAGAGTTCTGGGCTCGTGTTTTGAAGCCTATTTCTGCAAGCAGGGAGGCTCAGAAATCCCAGTGGTTAAAGCAAGATGGCAGAAGCTGAGATTCTCAGCCAGGTCCAGGGCACTGCAGCAGGGATTTGGGGGAAAGCACCAAAAATCAATGTGTTTATGAGAAGTGAAGTAGCAAATGTAACAATTTCAGCAGCATTGCCTCTGCTGAGGACCCACTTCTCCTAGGCAGGCCCTGTTTCTGACAATGGCTTGATGTGGCTTAGCTTTCCCAATCAGGTGATTTAAATCTTCATGTTGATGAGGTTTAGCCTGTACCATGGGGGGCTGCACTGCTTTTGGTGGGGGCAAAAAGGATGTTTGAGAGACGGTAACTCCTGCCTGGGGATAGGGATACTTTTGACGAAACAGCTGCACTGGACCAGCAAAACTGGCTGAAGGGTCATACATGGGATATCAAATCCGCACTCAAATTAGCACCACAAGAGTTAGGTGATGCAGAAATGCTCATGTTTCAGCCCAGGAGAGTGCAAGGCCCACGTGTCACCAGCGTAAAGACCACATCAGCCTCTTAGTCCTCCACATCAGCGCTCAGCCTGCTGGGGCTGAGCTCTGAGGATGCAAGCCGACCTGTCTGAGGCAAGCACGGTGTGGGCCTGGGCTGGCTGTCAGCCTCCACGGCAGCTGGATGGAGAGCTGGGGATGGCTCTGAGGTGCCTCAGTCCAGGCATGGCCACATCGTGTGCCTCACACTGTGCCCCATGGGGCTGCTTTTGCAAGGGGACAGTCGTGCAGCTTTGCATGGGGAAGGGGTGACCGCGCAATGAAACGTGCTGTGCCCCTGGCATGCAGCGCTTGGCAGGACCGGTGTTTTTCCAGCTGCAGGAAACTGTGCTGGGGAGATCCAGTTTGGATGAACCTCTGACATTTTATAATCCGGTGGAAAGAAAGGAGTGAGGGCTCCAGTGTGAGCTTGTCTCCAAACCTAAGGCAAATACTTTAAACTAGGAGGACACTCAGGCTAAGGGCTTATACAGAAATTCCCATTGCTGTGCACTCTCCCCTGCCAGCACCAAGGTGGCTTAAAGCACCGCTAAACTCCAGGCAAGCAGGAGATGTGTCTGTGGGTGCTTGCCACTGGGTTTCTGGACTGGCCCAGACCAAGCAGATGGTGAGCTGGCAGCACATAAAATAAGATACCAATCCATGTGCTGAAGCTTCCCCAAAATTGCTGGGGGTGGCTCTAATTATAACCTGTGTCCTACCGCCTCCCCTTTCTGTGACTAGGAAGGAGCCGAGCTTGCTTGTTACTCTAGCTGCCTGCCCGTTACCAGGTCGAGATTGCTGGTGGGATAAGGGCTTTCCATTTGTTTGTAGTACTGATGTCCTACTTGGCAACTCGTGTCTCATTCCTTCAACCCTACAAAGGGAAGAGCCTCGAGCAAAGCAGGTTTGCAGCTGGCTTAGCAACACGGCTGCTCTGCATTCCTGTAAATTTCCAGGTTCAAGTGCAGTTTTCTTTTCTTTGTTGCCAAGCCAAGTGGACATCTGGGCCCCCCGTCATCCTTCTGTGCAGCCTTTGGGAAGGCTGATGGGACCTGAGAGAAGCAGTGGCCCCAGAGGCAGGCACAGGGCTGCAGCAAGGCAAGTGATTCAGTGATGCAGATGAAGGTGACAAAGAGCTGCACCACTTGCCCACCTCCAGGCTTCCAAAGCAAAAGGGAAGCTTGCTCTTGAGTTCTGAGGTGAAGAGGTAAGTACAAGTAAAGATCCAAGTCCCCAGGGCTAGTCTGATTTATTTGACAGTCCAGCCGGTCGATACTTTCAACCTTGGATGTGACAGCTCTTTTCTTTTTAGCATGTGGCTCATTCTTGGGTTTCCCGTTACTTTATTCCACGTAGGGTTGGTGTTTCTTCATTGTTTTCTCCTGTGCATGATTGACATGAGCAGGAAGGAAATGTGGAAACTATAGAAACTGTTCTCTGTGTTGAGGGAAGGTGCCTCATATTCTTCTGAACCTGACCCCATTGTTTGCTGCTGCACCCACAGACACGTTCTCTGCCACGCACTGGAAGGACCAGGGCATCCTCACCCAGGCTCAGGCAATGGTCAACATGTGAGGGTAAAGGGCTGGCCCCATTCCCACTTGAGTCTGCAGGATTTTCATTCCTGATTCGATGGGAGGAGGAATCAGACCCCTAGTTACACTATATAAATAGAAGGATTTGATTTCAGGCAGATGGGTATCAAGTTGTTCTGATTTTTTCCCTGATTTCATTAGTGAGGCGATTTGTGTTAAAAGGAAAAATTGTTCCGAAGCTGTCGTTATTTACCTGAAATGCATCTGCACTTTGAAGTAGGCTCTGGAAACACAAGCAGAATGAAATTGCCTATAAAGCAGAGGTGGAGTGGCTTTTTCTGTGGTTTGAGACTGTTGGGTTCCCTCTACACTGGAATGCAAAATTAATGCCCTAAATTTAAACACTCACTAGGCTTTTTTTTTTTTTTTGCATTCATGACCTGAGAATGAATTCAGTCGTAAAAAGAAATGCAACTGACATATTTGGCATGCAAAGTAACCATTGTTTTTGCCAGGCGGTTTCACGTGCACGTGTGTATGTTTATCTGTAAAACAGCTCAAGAGCCTTCATGGAAGACTTGTGAGGTGCAAACGCTGGCTTTGGCTGCCCACAAGTTAACAACCATCTGTGGTCCTCAGGCCCCTTATGGACCATCCAGGTCCTGCCCTAAGGATCCACCCAGCTGTATCCAGTTACAAAGACTCAACATCATACAAGAACACTGCAGTCCCAAACCATTAAATTAAATAATTTAACAACCAAATTTTCAGGCTGGTAACTTGTGTGAGCTCAGACGCAGCACACGGCTTTGTGCGTGCACCTTGTTTTCCTGCGCTGCTTTCTTCCCAAATGAATGGTGTGATAAAAGTAGCAGCAGCAGCTTAGTGCAGAGCGCCTAAAAAAAGGTGTTTGTTTCCATCGCAGCGCTTAGCTCATTGTTCCTGCTACTTGTCCTGTTGACTGCCTGCTCAGGAAGGCCAGGTTCCCAGCAGCCAGGAGCTCCTGCCTGCTCCCTACTGCTCAGCCACCGGGTTCCAAAATTCACACTTTTTATCTCCAGTGCCCTCTTCTCCCTCTTTGTCGAAAGACGTGGTTTGTTACATCTCTCACAGGGATCTGGTGGGGACTTTGAAAAAGTGTGAAAGCTGCAGTTCCTCAGACGGCAACAGAGGAGTGCACACTGGTATAACTGGCAGGAGATACAGGGATACTGACTTGCCCGCTCTCATGAATCTGGCTTTCCTAAGCTGTGTGATAAATTACACCAGCCTATATCTTCTGGCCACTGAAGGGTTAACTGAAATTCCCTTGTAAGTTGTACTTGAATGAAAATGCCAGCAAGCTCTGGTATGATAATATTTATATCTGAATCATTTTGGGCAGTCTTGGTATGAATGGGATCTTGCAGGGATGGAGGTTTGCTTTCCACTTCACTATTATTGCCTGGTGCTGCTCTTTCCCAGAGAAGGTGCATGCAGGAGCAAGACCCTCCGGGCCCTGGGTGCTGCCAGCTCTCCAGACAGGGTCCCTGCCTGCTTCTCCTGCGGTCGGGGGGCAGGGGCTCATATCGCAGGGCAAGTTATGAGTCAGTCTCCATGCTCAGCTTCTGTTCTGTGTGGCTTCCTGAAAGCAAGCATTGAATTACAGAGCCCAGTTTTGTTTTTTTTTTAATTTGCCCACCAGATCTGGAACTGAAACCATCAATTCATTTCACTGAAGTCTCGTTCTCAACTCAAATCAGCAATAGCTACCTCAGCTAGCACCAGGTTTCTACCCACTGAATCAGCTGTCCCAGCTCCTATGGGAATGCAGGTACCTGGTTTGTGATGTGGGGGAGGTGTTTTTATTCAGGTGGGAAGCTTCCCTAGACACTCACTATGCACCTTTATGTTCCTTCTTGGAGATATATTAAGCCTGCATGCTGAGGTACAACAGGGGAGGGCTGACAGTGGGAAACCTGGGGAAGGTCCACCTGAACATGAGATTTCCCATGCTGAGCCACACCATCTGATCAGCAAATGATTCCCATAGTCTCCAACTGTGTCAATTTGAGATCTACTCCACAGATCACAGGCCCGTGTTACTATCCATTTCCAAAACCCCATGTCACATTGGCTGGGTTGAAAGCATTGGAAAAGGATGGGGACCACAGGACGATGGCAACGGGAAGGAGCTCTGCTGCATGTTGGTCTTGCTGTGGCATGTGAAACAGGGACAGTGCTGCCCCAAGCTCCAGATACACAAATTCTCAGTATCTGTTCTCATATCTTTCAGAGCTGAACCTAAGTCCACTGAGATCCATTAAGCTGTCACACTGGCAACCGTGAGATTTGGATTTGGTTTCCCAAGATGAAAGTGTTAGGAACAGGCAGGAAATTATCCACTAGGAAATCTGTTTCTATCACCCCCTTTTGTGGCAAATGGTTTGGAAATGATTATGTGCTGTGTAAAGAAATACGGTCTTCTGAATTTATGCTAGCTAATTCTGGGTGAAACCAAAGCTCTTTTAAACTGTTTGGGCTGTGCAAAGAGTCTTAATGCACACAGAAATTAATTTACAACCCATTTCATTTGCCTTTGTTCTGTGAGAACCATAGAAAGCAGAAAAGCCTGAGTCTACACTGTTTTTCGTACTTGTGTGTTGGTCAAGAGTGTGTTTTTCTTTAACTACTGCAGTTAGAGTGATAGAGTGAGCATTAGAATGATAGGCAGATAGAGAGATTCCCTAGGGTGGATGTAGTGATAGCTTTATTCAAGTATAATTTATCCCTCTTCTCATAAAGGAATAAGCCCCACACGTATAAACACCTCTATAGCATTACAATTCCAAACACAGTAGGGGAGTTTCCTGCTTTCCCACACACAAACACAGGCTTACAATAAATGTTGAAGCCCAAATCAGTAAGCAACTCCTTGTTCCATACTGTGGGATGAGTTCAAAAGAAAGTATCGGGACAGGTGATTCGCCTTTGACAACATTCTCATTTCCAGTGGCCTTGATAAACTTCTCTTACCTTCTATTTGCTGCAATTTCATGTTATTTGCCACATGCCTTGAAAGGTTTCTGACTGACATCTGTGGGCTTGATGTCAACTGCCTCAGAGGGTCATCTTACAAAGAGTCTTCTTATTGCCACCACCAACTCAAGCCCTGGAAGTGCCAAGCAACCCCTTAGACAAAAACAAGTTGTTGGCTGCAGACTGATCTCCGCCACTCTAAAAGCTCACTTACTCACTCACCTGCAAAACTCCTAAAAAGAGCAGTTCTGATGGATCCTCCCTTTCTATTCACAAGGGTGTCCCCTCTGACACTTGTTTCAGTTTGGGGCTGAATTTTTTTTCTCCCTGATTTAAATTGCAAACCCCTTGGGATAAGGAATCTTGACTCTTTTCTCTAAAAGCACTAAATCTAGCTGGGCGCTGTATAAATCACAGTATCGGAGACAGCCATGAATTTTCTTATTTCTTCCTTGCAGGGGAGGACTGAAAGGTAAGCTGTTGTTTTCGACCACTCCATGCTGGAGTTTTTCACTCCATGCTGGAGTGAAAGCCAGGGTTTCAGTATGTCTGTACAGGAGGACAATCCAAGGTCCATCCACAACTTCTCCACACCACCTGTAAGTGGCTGCATGCTTGGCACTAAGCTCAGGTGACTTCCAGTGCCTTTATATGGAGAGGAGTCCAAACTCTCCCTGGTGATGCCAAGACGGGGCAGTGCAGGGTGAGGGCTAACTCATTTGCAGCCCAGTTTGCCAGGAGGTGCGGGAGCTTTCTCAGATGCTTTCAGCCACACCTAACCCCTAGTGATGTGGATAGAAAGCTGATGGCATGGGAGGCACCTCGGGCTCCAGCCACCTCTCTGCCTGGCTTTGCAGGGGTACCCCAAGGTGTTGTGTTCAGAAAGGGTAGTAAAAAGCCAGATGCATCAGCTAGGACCGAGCAAGACTGAGTGCAGAGCAAAGGAAGACCACAATTTGCTCTCTTCCAACAGAAGGAGGGCTTCATTTCATCTTCCCACAGCTCTCATGGTTTCACCGTCCACGTGGCTGTTTCAGGACAGCATCCCCAACCCTTCTGAATCTCAGGAAGGGCAGTTAAAATGATGCTCTTGTTCCCCACTGCAGCATCTCCAGGCTTAGGACAGCCCTGAGCCCATTGCTGCCTCTGTATTCCTGGCACAAGTGCTGATCACCAGGATCAACTTCCCTGTGTTCCCTTAGTGTGAACGTGCATTTGTGGCTGGCTTCAGCCAGGAGATATCCGGCACATGGTTAAAGTTAGGTGCCTGCTCCAGTTTCCAATCAAGAAACAGATATTCGCCATGTGAACCATGGTGCTCTCAGTCAAAACAACTCAAAATAAAAGCACCATCTACTAACAGTGAGAAGGATTTGTTTGGTATAAATTACTTGACAAATAATCCTTCACCTCAGATACATTTCAGAAAATTGTGACCTATTTCTGGATGACTTATCACACCCACGCACGACAAAATTCCTCCAATAAATTAGTGGTGATGAATGATTTCAATGTTGGTATTATTATTATTATTATTACTATAACCTGCTTTGGCCACCTTAAATGTTCTGAGACAAGATGAAAGTACTGAAACTTCTAATGCCCCCCTGCAGAGTCGCCATTGTAGGAGTGAAAAAGAGAAGAATAGAGCAGTTTTTAGTAAAACCCATGGTTTATGTAAAGCATCTGATTCAAAACCTATTTTCTATGTAGTCTTTTCTTGCAGACTGAAATAGTAGGTTGCATTCAAACTAGACTTTGAGCTCAGTGAAAAGGAAACGCTGATGAAAACCATGACTCAAACACCCTTGCATCTTTTAATTCTATTTGTTTTATTGGTGAGATACAACCCAGGCCCTGTTCCACCGCTGTACAAGGAAACTTGGCAGAGGGCAGGAGGCCAGCCTCAGGCTTAGGCAGCCACTGGACCACAGTCAAACCCAAGGGGTGGAATTCGGACCAGACCAAAGTCCATGGTGACTTTGCCACCAGCTTCCGCAGGGCCAGATTTCACCTTCATGGCTAAATCAGGTGCGGCCCTGAAGAAAGGAATATTTCTGTTCTTAAAACAGGCATCTGTTGCAGAGTTCAGGCTCTCCCAAGGGCAGCCCCTCTTTCCTCTTTGCAGCTACCTCAGGTGATGGAGAGCAGCCACGCACCGGTTGCTGGGCAAAATCCATGCCCCGCTTCTCTGCACATGGATGGTGGGGTTCCCCTCTCTTCAAACCACCCACGCAGAATTTATGACATCTTTCCTGGCTGCCCGAAGGGTCTGTGTTTCACTTGCATGATTTTGGGTCTTGATATCTCTGCAGCAATTGCAGCTTCTGAAAAACATTTCAAACATTCCTGACCGGGAGGCTTTTGGTTAACAGGCCATCATCTTTTGGGAGAAATGAAGCTACGAGGCAAACTCTACGTGCGGTGAGCATGCACATGTGTTTGTGCCCACAGAGCTGCGGTGGCACAAGCAGACATCACTGCAGAAATCACCGTCCCGCTCTCATTTCTACGATTTCTAAGTAGCTTCCCATTTTCTACATACAAAAAAAATATTTATAGGTATCGGGGAAGTGGTGACACGAACTCAACCTAAAATGCCTTGCAGCAGAAAAGAGACAAAGTTCCTTGTTGCGGCTGCAGGACAAACCCCATTATTTGGTCTGGCTCTGTTCCTCACGTGAGCGGTGTCACGGTACCGGAGGCGTTCAATTCAAGGGAAGGCTGTCACTGCACTATGCCGTGGAGCAGTGATGGTGAGATATTGCAGCTCAGGAGAAAGCAACCTGGCACTGAGCAGTCACAGCAAAAAGATACCTCTCCAAGGGAGCTGAAGCCAACACCTGAGAAGCTACACAGTAGTCGTAAAAGATGCTCAGCCTGCAATGCCTGATGAAATACGGATCAGTGTAATTTTTTCTTACGCTGCTGAAGTATATCAAAAAACAACACAGAGGCTCGAAGTATTGTATTACCACTGCACCCTTCATTGGCTACAGCTAGCAGCTTATCTTTATTTCCATCCTGATGGCACAAAGCAGTTTGATTTATTTTCTGTGCTATCTTCAGTATCAGAGAATATGCATATCCTAGAATCTGAGGCATGGGATACAGCAGAGGAGCTAAGTGCATGCTTAACCAAAGCCTTCTCTTGATTCACTTTGACTTACGTGAGTGCTCACTAAGTGAAGCTCTTCAGAGCATTTGTGAGCCGGCATCCACCAAGGGTCTTTGCATGTGGCAACAGTGATTTGCTGACGTGGCTCAGATAAGCCACAACTGCACTGATCATTTCCTACTCCCCTTTCTTGAACTCTTTTGTTGTACACTTAACAAATATCGCTCCCAATCAAGAAATGTGTGTGATTAGCAGATTTAGACGGAAGATTGGTTTCATATTATTTGCCTTCTGGTTCTGAAGCTCTGTAGAGGACATGTTTTCAAGCTTTCTCTTCAACCACAAGATTTAGAAACCTGCTTTTCTACCCATTTTTTTTTTTAAGAAAGCTGAAATTCTCATGTAATCACCTGCCTCCAGCAGCTAGGGCTTAAAATACAGGACCAAATATGGTTTGAAGTGGAAACAATGAATGATCAGCTTTTCTCACATGAGTAGTCCCTTTCAAAGCAAAGTGTCTACACTCATGAGCAAAGTTACGTCTATATATGAGAGCTTGCAGAACCAGAACACGAACAAAATATAAAACTTAACTTCTCCTAGAAATACAAACCTTGTATAAATTTTATGTTTTGTAGTCAGGGGAAATACCCTTTTTCCTAAGCTAAACACATTTCTAATCTTTCTTTCCTTTCCTTTGTAAAAATACCTGCTTAGGTACAGCTGTCTTGTAAGCCCCACTGTTTGAAGTCTTTCCTTAAATGTTTCAGTAAATATTAAGAAAGCTTAAGGCAATAACAGAAGTTTATGACTTTTTAAAGAGCTTGTTCCTTTCCCTCCCACATTATACTTTTTTTCAAAAAAAAGTCACATAACCTACATCTTTATCTGCTCCAGTCTGAAGGTTTCTATTTATAGTTTTTGGTTATGAATGTTTTTTCCTATGAAAAGGTCAGACCTTGCACATATACAATGGTGGAAAGCCCTGCTTATTAAAAAGCAGGCAGATGGATTTGTTAAGAAGTCAGTTCATAATGCAGCTGCTGTGAAAGGAGGCTACTTTAGCAGCAACATCCTCATGCTGCTTTATGAGAAAAACAGGTAAAGGAGTTCTGTTTTGTGGCTAAGTAATTTTTCCTTTCCCAGCCTCCATCCTCGCACACACAGCACGTTTTTTACCTCTATTTACATGCTTTGACCCACACCCACGCAGACACACACACATGCATACGCAGAACCACACACACACACAGAGATTTTTCCCACCCCTGCTGCCCTGGAAAGGCTGGAGGAGTCGACGGTGCCCTGTTTCAGCATCTCCTGCATGGACCAGCCACCTCCGGACCACTACCCGGGGCTCACCTGACACCAGGCACACTCAGCTCCTGTCCAAAGCAGATTGCGAGTGCCCCGTGGTCAGCACTGGAGATCTGGGGTAGCTTGGGAGGTGGGTCCTGGCCCTGGGGCTGGGGTCTGCAGGCCAGGACCCCACCTGGCTGAGACAGTTCCTGCTCAGGGTGACCTGGAAGGGGTGGGTGTTGACTGACAGATGCTCTTCACCAGCACCCAGAGGAGCTTCACTGCCCAGCACAGGGTGTTGCATGGGAGGATGGGATTGCCCAGGGTTTCAGATCTCGACAACAGGATAACAGTGACCTGGAACCTCCCCCATGACAAACAACCAGCAGAGACCTCTCTCATTTGATGATGGTAAAAAGGAGAGGTCTTGGTTGCTTTGTTCTAGCCCTGAGCGAGGAGCTTTGATTAGCTGAAGGAAATCCACTTCATCCCAAAACCTTTTCTCTCCCTCCTTCTTCCTCTCTGAAGCATCCTAAGCACTCCCTACACCTGCAGCACCCTGGGGTGCTGGAAACTGTGCACATAGCCTCACATTTCCTAAAACCTTGTGTTATTAAGGAAGGCCTCTCCCATTCTTCATAAAATCATGTGAGAAAAATCAACTCTTTTAAACTAAACTTTGAAAATAACCACTTATCTCTCATTCCCGGCTAGTTTCTACAAAAATGCTCCCATGCTGTGACCAGTCTCTTCTGCTTTGAAGGAGCAGCCTGTTCAGGATGGGATGGGGCTTCTGCTGCATGCATAAGGTGTCCTCCCCCAGCCTTCAAGAACACATCCCTCGCAGCGTTTAATTTCCAGAGATGCACTGTGGCATGTTCACTCTGAAAGCCTTTGTCTGCACCAGCTCCTGTTCAGCAGCATCGCCAAACAAGTTATCCCCAGGATTTTAAATTCAGAGGTCTGTCTGTGCAGGAAATAATTTGCCCTGTTAGCATTTCCACCACGGCTGCTATCTATCTTGTCACTCCTGTGAGGAAAAAAGAGGATGGATTCACTGAAAACCACCTTCTCTTTCCCCATAGTGGGCTTGGCCCAGCACCTTTGGCCTTATTCATCAGCTTCTGCTGCTGCCGTGAAGTAATGCTGTGGGTTCCTCCTCCACAGTGCCCTCCCACAGGGTGCCAGCCCTGCTCCTGGTCTCTCTAGCTGCATGTGAAGTTTTGGCAGTGGTGGGGTGGCCAGGACTCCCGACAGGCACAGCCTGCTCCAGGGAGGCAACAGGTCTCATCAGCCCCGGTCAGCACCATTGATTGCCCTGGGGATGGTCACATGGGTGGGCAGCTCCATCTATCTTATACACCTGCTTCTGGACCCATCTCCATGAATGACTCCGCACCTGAGGTTTGGATGGCCCCCCATGCGCTCATCCCCCATACCTTGATGGGGGAAATGGGCTGCAGCAGAGCTGGGGTCCAGGGCTCCCATCCCAAGTGCAGCAGAGCCCTCATTGCTATATGCAAACAGAGCTAAAAAAGCCTCCTGGTTGAATGCCATCTCACCTAAGATTTTAGCAGAAGAACCAGACAGGCTTACCCAATGTCAGTCAAGTTCTTGATGGAGAGATATGGCAGCTTCCACTCACCTGCAGCACAGCATTAATATCAACAGATTATCACCTGCCAGTCTGCCACCTGCTTGCACCAACAGGGTAAAAACATAAATCTTCTGTAGCAACAAAACTCAAGGGATTTAGAGCTTAAGTAGTGTGTGGATATTTTGCCCCAGGTTAATCTCACTCATTTTGAAATCTGATCCGACATCTGATGGGTTCCCGTAGCAAGCACCAGTACAGCTGCAAGAATGGCATTGGAGATGGGCAGAATACGGGCAAGGAAAGCTGATCTAGTCCAGTAGTCAAAGTGAGTCTGGAATTTGGAAACATGGAATGAAACATGGGACGCCATGATAGACCATGTAGGTGTATTTAGTTATCTGCAGTGAAATCAACAAGAAGGTTTAGTAAGGCAAGAGTGGAAAAACAAGAAGAAACAGTCTTTCCAGCTGACCTGCTGTGCCAGTCTCTTGAGTGTTGTTGTTTCAGAAGATGAGTTTCTGATAGCCATTCAACCCTGTGCAACCTGGCTTTAGCTTACCTCACAAGCCCTGTCCCACTCCCAACTCCGAGGCTACTGCAGAAGCATTACATTACTGCCTTTGCAAAAGAGACCATCAAATTGCACCACAGGGCTTGATGCACATGAAAGGGGATACATTAAATTACAAACCACTGGTCCTCTAAGTTGCAATGTCTGTATGTGCACTAGGCTGCAAGTTACTCTGGCAAGAAAAGGCATGTTACAGATTTGTAACGTACTGTGCACATTAGTCAACATGACCATTAAAACCGATATTGCAGTTGTGGAGGCAGATATTAAAATGCTCATATCTTTCATGGTAATGATATTAATCCAAAAGGAAATCAATTTATGATGAACCTGATGGCAGCCAAGACTGAGATCATCAAGCTCTACCTCTCTGTGACACCACACAGCAGATGGTTGTGCAGCCCAGCTCTGCTGTGCCCAGCAAGCAGGGTCCCAAATCTTCCCCTGCTCTGGGCATCCCCCTGTGCTGACCCTGGGACCTGATGTCCCTCAGCATCACCCACATCACCCTGGCTTGGTGTCCCCAGAGCTCTCTGAGGACGGAGATGCTGTGACCCACTGAGATGCTGGGGAAAAGCGCCCAGGTCCGTTGGAGAGGGGATGGTGCACCGGCGAGGCTGGCGAGGCCGGGAGGTGTGCAGTCCGGCAGTGCCGTACACCTGCCTGCCCAGCTGCCAGGCTGTGAACCAGGGGAAAGTGAAATCGCTCTGCCCACACCGCTGTCGTCGCAGGGGGTCTGGGGAGCGGGAGGGCTTAGTAATACCGAGAACAAAGAAGTCTGCCTTAGTCAGATATTTTTAATGATCTCTCCCCACACAGGGCAGGAAGTGAAACCGAGATCCCAGCCGACCCCCCCCGCGCTCCCCTCAGCAGCCCCCTTGGCACTGAGCCAGCCCGCGTGGTCCCACTGTGCCGGCGCGCGGCAGCGGGCGAGACGTCGTGCTTTCAGTCAGCATGGTTGGGATGCGGTGAGCTGGGCTCCCACGCTGGCACACGCCGTCCTCCCCAGCCCCACGCGGCCCCATCTGCCCCCACACTGCCTGTGCTGCCCACGATGGGGATGCCCGGGCAGGGGTGAGTTACAGGGGAACGACCAAGACTAGATTTTTGACCTGCCATTGCATAATCGAAGATAACTTCTTCTTGGCCCTGTTTCCAGCCCTAATGGGACCTGCAGGACCTGGTGAACCCCCAGTGACCAAGCGCCCCAGTCCTCAATGGACTGTGTGGCCAAGCTGGGGTCGCCAGCAAATGCAGCTCCTTGGGAATGTGAGGCAGCACTGGTTTTAATGTTGTCATAGTGAAGTCTGGCCCTCCTCTGATGTTCTCTTGCTGACTGTATAGCATGTGGCAGGCAGATTAGCAGGACATCATCAGGCCCCCGAGTGAATGCGACCCTTTCTGAAGCAGAGTAGAGGTGTTGTGTGATGTTGCACAGCAAGGGCACCAAGCAGCTCAGAGCAGACACTGAAAGGAAAGGAGGGTGGAAAGCAGGAAACATTTGCTGCCTGCAGAGGCTCCCAGGTGGCAGAGCAGTCCCAGGGCTCAAGCTTTTACCGGTAGAGCTGCAGATCAGCAGCCTCCTTGGGAAACAAGCATCCTCCTGCTCACTGGGACAGAGCACAGGCTTCGTCCATCCTTGTTCTGTGATTCAGCTTGCAGTTGCTGAGGGTGAGTGTCCCAAAAGTTGCATAACGAGGTGGCGGCTTGGTCACCTTGGGTGCTCAGGAGGGGAGGTTCCTGCAAGAAACCGAACGAGTAGTGTCATCCCACCATGGCAAATCCTAGCTTGCAGGGCCCAGCTGAGCCAAAGAGAAAGCTGTGAAGATGCCACTGCTTTGAGTAGCTGTGAGTGAAGACTACAGGACAGATCCTGACCTTTGATTCCCAGGAAGCCCCTTGAAAAGCGAAATCACCTGAACGTGACTGGGGTGAGGAGGACTTTGCATTGCAAGGTCTTCCCCAGCTGCTTCTAGATACCTGTTCCTATGACAGCTGTGGGAAGGGAGCGTCTTCACCTGTGCTGGACTCTCAGACAGATGTTCCCAGCCTCCCAGGTGAGACTGTGAGGGATGTCACCACCACAGTCGCTTCAGGGGAGCCTTAGCAAATTGCTCAGTGCTACTATACCTGGGCAGTTTTGGGTGGTCAGAGCACATTTCTGCTGTGTACAAAGTGGCTGGGCAGAACAGACAGCTGGCAAGCAGATTTGGAGCTGGAGTCCATTCCCTCTAACAAGTACAACTCAAGGGAAGTGACTGAACAGCAGCGTGGTCCTTTCTCCTGTTAGCCTGATCTGCAGGGCTTGGTCAGAGGTCTTTTTGTTACTGCTCTCTACTCCAATTAAAACATCCTCCAGGTTGTGCTTGGCAGAGTCTCAATGGCATCAGAACCAAAGCCTGTTAACAGGACACAATCAGCTAGGTTTAGCGCTTGAAGTAAGCCAGAGGGGTAGGGAGCATTTGCCAACTGCATTATGCCAAGTCCTATGGTCTGTCCATCTTAATTCTGGCTGTTAATTGCTTTCCAGAAGTACCCACAGGTCCCAAGAGACAATCAGAACCCAGTGGCCAAAAATGCACGTGCCCAGAGCAACAGGAAACCCAGCTTCAGAGAGCCACGTGGGCTCCCGCACCTGGGGTGTCCCCATGGACGGAAGAAGGGTGGTAAGGGCAAGGTGGTGGCCTGTGCCAGTAGACTTTTGTCAAGCCAGCATGCTGGGCTTGAGGACGTAGTGCCCTCCTGCCAGCTGAGCGTTGCTCAGTGTTATCTAAAACCCACTGGGCATTTTGGACACTCTGGAGGTATTGCTTGGGCTGACTGGGAATTCAGTCCTTACAGGAGCTGTTTGACATACGTCAGAGATTTTCCGATGATCATCCCATCCCTTACCTGCTTCAGAGAGAGGTGCTTTGCAGAAGGATTTTCACCAGCAGCAAAACAACCAAGCAGCATTTCTCTGGGGTGCAAAGGAGGAATTAGAAATAAAAAAAAGACGCAGTTGCGTCATACACTAAGGAACAGCGTCTGAAGTGATGGAAAGAGATCTGTGTTCATACATCCCTGTGTGACAATTCAAGCTCAGTAATACCCAGAAAAGAAATATTCCAGAGCCTCTGTGGAAGGGGAGAGGGAAAGCGCTCACAGCCATCCCCCACATTAATTGGTTTATGGGGAAACTATGCAGCATAGGTTCCAAGGACCCCTTTGTCACGTCTTGGACAGGACCATGACCCCTTTGCTAAGCAAAGTGCTGGCTAGGGAGATGGAGGTGAGCTGTGAGACTGAGCTGGCAACGTGTGAGCACTGCCATGGGAGCAGAAGGGATGGGGTGAGCAGGGGGTGCTCTGCTAAACCCTCTGCTCCCAGTGGATCAGCGCTGGCTTGCAGCAATGCAATGAATGGAGACTAAAAGAAATGAGCAGAGTGAAATGGCCAGTCTTATTTCCTCATGCAAGCTGAAAGAAATACAAGGTGTGAAACAGCCCCTGATGAAAATAAGGAGTGATTCACACCAGTCTGAAGGCTGTAGGATCCAGC
>Ga0065711_1029078_pt1 | contig 37759 bp, 18 predicted proteins | sample Hoacrofraction12_FD_59098 | JGI IMG/M metagenome (GOLD analysis project Ga0065711, IMG submission 59098) | Hoatzin crop microbial communities from Cojedes, Venezuela - Epithelial fraction 12 v2 (version 2) | ecosystem: Host-associated > Birds > Digestive system > Esophagus > Crop | place...
GGGCAGGCCCGCCCCGGGCCGAGGCGTCGCGGCGGTGCGCGGCGGGGCTTGGTCCGCGGGGAGCAGAGCCCGGGCCGAGTTCGTCCTCCCTGAGCCCCCTCCCCTGACCCGAGCCGACCTCCGCGGAGGGAAAGGCGTTGCTGCCGGTTGAAATAAGAGCCTGGAGGGCCTCACTCACGGGCTCCAAAAATGTCTGGCCCCGAGAAACTCTTTGCTGGTGGAGAGTTTCCTCGGTGAGGCGCCCTGGATTTCGGCGGGAGGTGAGGCTGCTTCCCCTTTGCCTTCTTCTGGAAGCGAAAACATAGCCGCCATCGCCAAAGATGTGTTAGCAACACTCTGTTTTGCTCCCAGGAGGCCGTGAGCAGGAGCAGCAAACTGCTGGCTGCCAGGTTTGAACGCCTCATTTTCTGCACAGCCTTTTGCAGGAGGTCAAGAGGTTTGAAGTCCAGGCAGCAGAGCTGGGTGAGCTGTTAGGTCAGGTCAGTGGTTTTGCTTTATCTCTGGTTATATTCCCAGAGATAACAGAGCTACCCATCAAGCATGAAGAGCAGTTAGCAGGATCAGGGGTTACTCAGATGCACGTTTCTGTGTAACTTGCAGTGGTACCAGACAAGGTTGGTGCTAAATCGTGAGGTTAACTTGGGCTGGAAGGGGCCTTCGGAGGCCGCCTGGCCCAGCCCCCTGCACAAAGCAGGGCTGACCTCCAGGTTGTATTGCATAGCCTGGTGCCTCCAGTCCAGGCTTGAATTAGGAGCTCCTTCACGTGAGTCCTCGGCTTCCTGAAAGAAAAAACATTTGCTATCAAACAGCCCATGGCTGTTAACTAACCTGCACAGATCCATCCATGTAGAAGCGAGCACATGCTAAAGACATTTCTTTCCAAAACAGGGTAATTACGAGTAACCTGTGTGCACAGCTGAAAGCCCGGGGAGGAATTTGGCAGGATGAAGCCTGTCATTGTGGTGCATGGTGGAGCTGGACGGATCTTTAAAGAACGGGAAGAGGGAAGCCGTGCTGGTGTTGTCAGAGCTGCGCTGCGAGGTTATGGTGTCCTGAAACAGGGGGGCAGTGCCTTAGATGCGGTTGAGGAGGCAGTACGATCAATGGAAGATGATCCTCATTTTAATGCAGGTGATTTTTCAAGAATTAAGTGCTTTGCCTTGATGTTTCTGAAAATGCTGGCTTGTATTTTTGTTGAATTATGTACACTGCGGTGGAGTAAATACTGATCTCACAAAATAGTTTACTTCTCTGTATAATAAAACAGCATGGTATGTACTGTAGTTTGTTCTGAGTACACTTAGGCAGAGGAGTTACTCTTGTCTGTTTTTTTCAGTGCTTTATACCTGCCGTTTCATTCTTGTGGTGCCATACTACTTTTCTGTACATCTTCTCCAGTTACTGTGCTGTGTGCTCAGTTTTAAGACGTGGACTCCTTAATGGAGGATATGTTTAGTTAACGTTCACGTTTAAGGCACTTGAATATAGCTTGCAGCAATGTTTAAGCCTTAACGCTTTACCTTTACCTGTTGCCAGAGAAACACTGTTATTGAAGATTCTAGTTGTTTTTCTCTTAATTAATGCTTGCAATTAGTGCTTTAGTAAATAATATTACAGAAATAATACAGTAATGGTATATGTGTTATGAATTTATACAGTAAGGGTTCATAACTGGATCTCCTAATGATTAATGTTAATGTCAATAGCCAAATACTTTTCTTAATATGACCTCAAATTTACTATTTTGATGAATTTCAGTGAAAGTATTTCCTCACTTCCACCAAGGTATGTCAGGAATGAACATGGTAAGAAAGACCAGTGAGTGTTCAGTGTTTTAGGTAAGATAGCTGTTAGCGATGTGCACGCTTAGTTTGCAGAGATTCTCTTGTTCCTTCTCACCTTGTAACTGAGAGCGAGGGAGAGCTTTTGTTTCATATGAAACTTTCAGTGTTTTGTTACTGACTTGGGTTGAACATCTTGATGTTTCGAGGATTCAGGCTGAAATCATGAAGTGGACTTAAAGACGTGGTGTGTACTATTATATCATTAGCATCAGGGTGGCATTCTCTCATTTAACTTTTACTTTACCTATTCTGTAATCAGTCACTAGCCTTTAGGACTTTGTTTTGCTCGGGTCAGTAAATCAGTATCTATCTGGCCTTTGGCTCTCTTTATGGTTCTGGTTTATGTCTCAAAATATGTCTCTGGCCAGAGAGTTTAGAGTTGCTACTTTAGGGCAGGAAAAAATCCTAATTCTTGGAAGCATCTCTTCAGGGACATTCTGTCCAACACTGGGTGTCCAATGTTAACGTGGAAGCAACTTCAATATAAATTTTAAGCTTAAAGATTGTTTACATCACTTTCTTAATCATTCCACATAAATAATTGCATACTTTCTTGGTTTCTTATACACTAGTTTTGATGCTTCTAGAAATTGAAATTATTTAGATGGGAAAGATATTTTAGCTCAGTGTGACTCTTGGTGATGAAAGCTTGTTTTATAATGATCTGTTTAGGCTCATTTATTTAACTTGTACACAACAGTCTGAAGCATATGGGTATTTATCCTAAGTAGGATCACAAGGACTAGCAATATTCTGTCTTTTGCAGGCAAGCTTTTTTAACCTTTATGTAGGATCTTGTCACTAATACTGCTTTTTCTGAGCTGTGCTCTCTCATAGCATGCCATCACTGAACTGACACCTGTGAGCAGTGTATGCTCCTCTAAAAATGATCATATTGTTTGAGGACAGGACCTTGGAGTCCACCATATCCAGTGACTGATACACAGTGATAACTTACCATTTTGCTTAACGTACAAAGTACAAGATGTGCCTGTGGCAAACTTTTACATGGTCCGAGGTCACATTTATTCTTACTGAAACATATGTTGAATTATTTTTTTGTCTAAGGGTGTTTACGTTAATGTTTTCTGACAATATTTATACCTTGTTTGTAGTATATTAAATGAGCAGTTTTTAGCAAAAGTTGCTTAGACTAGACTTGAGCCTTAAGCCCTTGTTCAAGTTTGACTATGCTGATCTAAGTGGCAAGTACTCTGGTAATCACTTAGACACATCTAATTGTGTTAACTCTCATTAGATACAGCTCCTCTCAGGAGCTGGTAAAAAGGAGCTGAAAGCTATGTGAAGAGGGCCCTGATTGGAGTGGCTGTTTAAAGCTCACCGTGTGGTATTTGTAAAAGAAAAATGAGGTTTGCTGTAATATTTTCAAGGAAAACACAGACATTGCGAAGAGACAACAATAAAGATTGGGAAGAATGGGCATAACAATCAAGTTGTGTCCTTTTTTGAATGGTACGGTTTAGCTATACTGTATAGATGCATCTCGGTGTAGGCTTGCTGTAGGGACCCGGAAGCTATGCTGTCATCTAAAACTACCATGTTAGTGACTTCTGCAGTGTGTAATATATAGTGAAGTCATCAAGTTCTGCTTGTGATGAGGAAATGGCCATGGTTATATTTCCTTCGTGCCATCTCTTTGATGATTAGAAGTATTGACTAGCTTGGTCTGAACACTCCAGATAAAGAACTGTCATTCCAATATAGTGATCCGTGCACACTCTGACCTCCTCAGCCTTTGCAGGATAGTGTGTTTTGTAGATAGAGGGAATTGGAGTAGTGCTCTCGGCACCCCTGCTGTGATTTGGCTGATGTCAAACATGTTGGTTCTTTGTGTCCCCTTAGATTCTATCTTTTGTTGTCTCTCTGTTTTGTCCCCTGCCTTGGCTTCGCAAGCAAGCCAAACTCTTTTTCAGTGCTGCTAATGGATACTGTGGCCTCAGAGGCAGGTAGTCCCTACCCATTGTGCTGGAAGGCAAGCAAAAAGACAGTCTGTAACCACAGAAGGAGGGATTCATCCTACCTCAGATAACCTGAAGTTTAGTATCTAGCCTTGCCACAGTGTACAGGCTTTCACGGCTGTCAGTGGAATGAGAAAGGATGGCTACACAACTGCCTAAGGTAAGTGGGTTGAATTGTTCTTAGAAGGCAGCTGTCTCTCTTCACCGACTGTCAAAGGAGGCTTCTGCAGGAAGATGCCATTGACTGCGGGATTTGTCTGCAACTGTTTCCTGCTCTGTAAATTTTAGGAAATCCTAAGATGTATCCCATGAGAGATGTCCAGTAGACATAGGATACTGTTAATGCAGTGATGAAGGGAGCTGGTAGAGATTCCCCTGGAACCATGGTTCTGGTCACTGGTACCTGAGAAGGGGGTACACTAGTTGTAGAGCAAATTTGGTGATCACGGGCTAGAGCGCCTACCTTGTCAAAGGAAGCTAAAAGTATGGCAGGGTTTATCTAGGAAAACTAAGAAGACTTCTACCAGCATAAAGGAGAAGCTGGAAGAAAGATGTTAACACAGGTGGCGTAAGGCAGCTACCTGTAAGGTCTTTACAGATCAGTGTAGTCTAGAAATTAACACTTGGTGAATGCTGCAGGACTGAACTCTGGAATAGCTTATGCAGTTGGAGAGGAGCAAAAAAATAACTTTTTGGGGGCATATCTGTGTGTGGCAAGGGGAGTTTAGCAGATTACAGGATTTTGTTGCCTCATGTAGCAGGGGATTTAACTTCATATATTCAGGTCTGAAGTACATCAGCATAGAAGTCTTCTGTCAACAATTATTAACAGTGGCTTCTGGCCTGCTTTAGTGTTGGCTTAACAGAAATAAAAAAACCTGGTTTAACTCTGTACAATGTTCAAGTCTTTCTGCTTGAGCTACTCTGTGAATCTGCCGTGTTTTGTTTGGGGTTTTTTTACTTCATTTTAGATTTAGTCTTCTTGTCATTATTGGCAAGGCTTGTGCACTTGATTACTTACAACTGATTATTCCCCTGTGATACAGTTATTGGCATTATTAAAAAAAAACCAACTCTTTGCATTGTCTCATTTTGTATCTCATTAATTTTCAATTAGGTTAGTGATAGCACCGATAATTATAGAAGAAAATAACTACCCAACGTTTCATTACTTGATTTTTTTTTTTAATTCCTTCATCTACTGTTTTTATTTGGTAATGAAGAACTTGTTATTTCAAGCTTTTGTTACAGTAGTGAGCATACACTTTTATTCTGCTCCATCAGTTTTGGCAGTTTCTTGGAACACTGTGTGACATTAATCTGTTGATAGATTTGAACACTATACTGTTTTGTTGGGTTATGTTGTATCCTCCTTTGGAAGAACTGTAAAGGTAAAATAGTTTTATGTGCACTTGAAATGATCTGGGGGATAAAGAATTCTGTTCATGATTGTTTGTCGTTTTAACTTTCATACCTAGTATATCATTTTGGATGGGATTGGAAAAGTGTTTTTCATGTTATAAAAATAAAACTCGATTTTAAAGTAGAGATTGTACCCTATGTGACTTCTGTTAATGGCTGGATTTTGTAGTTATAGTCGGCAGTGTTTCTGGAGTTCTGTTTGTATTCAGGAGATACTTTCAATAAGTCACACAACAAACTGGGAAAGTTTGCTTGATGAGATCTAATAATTGAATCACCTGATGATTAGCTCTTAATGACTTTCTTCTCCCCCCCGCCCCCCCTTTTTTTTTCTTTTGGTCTGTAGGCTGTGGATCTGTTCTAAATGAAAAAGGTGAAGTAGAAATGGATGCAATTATCATGGATGGAAAAAATTTAGACTCTGGAGCAGTATCTGCAGTGAAGTGTATAGCAAACCCAATAAAACTTGCTCGACTTGTCATGGAAAAGGTATGTGGAATATGTACTTGAATGTGAAGCATTTTTTGCGTTTGGAACTTCATCCGTTACATTGATACACCTCAGTAATGATGTTTGTGTAGTGCTTTAAAGCAGGAAAGAAGGGAGAAATGGGTGGCAGTATTTGGAAACTATGGTCATGACCATGACAAACTTTTATTTTAAGGGGTTTTGGGAGGTATTTATTAAAAATAGCATTCTAAGGAAACATCAGTTCTGCCATGCAATTGGAAGCTCAAGGAGAAATTGACCTATACATGTCGGTCTGCTGTAGCTCCACAGCCAGTGTTCAAGATTTTAGAGGTTTTTTTGTTCACTTGTTTTTTGCAGAGCTTCTATGCTGTCACGAAGTCTTCTGCTTGATCTTGCAAGTTTAAAGTTGGATGATGTACCGTTGACTTTGCAATGACACGGAGCTGAATTAAATGACCCAGTAACATATTTGGCCATGTAACGCAGTCTCACGTTGTTCTAGGTAGCCTTCCCCATTGTGACCTAATCAGATGGTACCCTTAGTGCAAAGTCATGGTCTTCCAGCAGTAGAAGATAATGTTTGCACTATGTGATCATGACAGACTCTCCGAGAGAATCAAACTTATCAGGGCAGCAAAATGATTGTTACTTGACTGTCTACGTAAAATCAATCCTACGTTACTCCACTAAGAAGGCCCTCTAATAGCTGCCACAGCAGACTTCTCTTGTTTTTCAGAAATGGTGCAACTGATACGGTTTGGGATGGAGAAAGTCATTTGTGTGATATGTGCATCTGTTTTACCATTACTAGACTGTGACAGTGATCAAAAAGTTTACCTTTTTCATCCTGCTAGTGCAGCTGCCCCATTGTTGAAAAGGGTTGATATTTGCAACAATACTTACTAACAAAGAGGATTTATGTTTCTTTAACCTTTCGAAGTGACTTTTGAGGAAACAAAACATCTTTTGGTGATCTGTGAAGATGATTGAAATGTAATTTGTCCTCAACGGTCTCCAAAGAAGATAAGAATTATTTTTGCCCTTAATTGGAGAATAGTTCTGCTTTTAAAATCAGGACTTTTCACTAAAGTATTTAACATAAATACTTTGAAAATGTGTATCCACTGGAGAACATTGTTAAAACTTGTGATGAATGAGCTTTTTGTTCCTTCACATGGGATTTATTCTGTCATTTAGCTGGAACAAATAAGTATAGCTGGTAGACAGCTTCACAAGGCCAATTTTTTCAGAATTTGAGAATGTAGGTGGAGAGCTGGAGGAGCGATGTCTTCTAGCATGTTGGGAGGAGTGTTGTAATTTTTTTTTTTTTCTGTAGATAACTTCTTTTAATGCATGTTGTTCAGTTCATATTCCAGATTCACTGATTTTTTTTGTTGTCTTCTCTGTGACAAAATCTCGTTTAAGCCAACAAGAATGAAGTCAAAAAGACCCCGCTCCTTTGTCTTTCTCTTCTGTTATAAGGTCTTTCTTGCCATTGTGTGGTGCTTCTGGTGTTCAAGAATGTTGAGGCTAAATTTGAAAGGAAATCGTAAAATTCAGCTGTACAGGACCAAGTAAAGTGGTATAGCCATAAAATCATGAAATTTTGTGGTGCATTGTATTGCTGTTTGCCCAGATGCAAAAATTTCTGTGTAGATGAAACAAAGTTCAAATGTACATGTTGGCCTAAATTGCTTGTATGTCTTGAGGTGAGTTTCTGCTGCTTCTCTGTCAGGTGTTGTAAATGGGAATACCAACTGGTGTTGCTCTTTTATTCATCTGGGACAGGAATTTTGGGACACCAACCCAGGCTATTTCACAGTACTTTTCAGAGTGTATGTTGTTTCATTTTGCTGTGCATGATTAAAAATATTTTGAACTCTGTGACCCATGGGTAATGAGACTGTAGTTTTCCTGGGGTCCTAAGCATGTTAGGATGCTTATTTCCCAGTGGTTTTGAGATGCCTCGCTGTCTTAAGGAATTTTGAAACACACAGCTCCCAAACCCAACCAAACCCCAAAAAACTCCTCCCCATCTGCTAGTGATTTTCTGTATTTCTGTTCCTATTATGGAACAATATGGGCTCCATCTGGTGGCCAGAGTAGCTCTTCTAGATTGTTGTTGCGCACATTTATCCTGTGTGCTGTCACATTCTCACTGGGCTTCAACTTGTCCAAATTCATGGGGGAGTTCCATTTATGGTTTACTATGCTATTGAACATGGCAGCCTCTAGAGATGGAAGGCTTTTGGTATGTTAACTAATTAATTCTACAAATCCTTGAGAAAGCAGTTAAATTCCTGTTGAATTTGTCCTGTTTGTAGTGAACAAAGAGAATTATACAGCGAAATGGCAAATGGCGCTTTTTTTTTATTTAAATAGGGCATGTAATCCCCCTTAGCTCCAACACTTCATTAGACAGGCATCCTGTGAAAATTAGAGTGCTGATTCATTGATATACATGAACTGTGTATATGTTTTCCTCTACTATACCATCCAACTCTTTGCATTAGACAAAGGTGAATTTAGCTTGGAACATAGACTTCTCAAGGCAAAGGTGCAGATTTTTGCTGTGCTGTGTGCGCTGCCAGGATTGTTAAATGAAGAACAGTGATGGTGTGAATTTCAGGTCATCTGCAGAAATTTGGGGGATTTTCTTTTCCCTGTTTCCCATGAAATAAACTGAACTTGCCAAAATTTGCTGTTTGTTTGTAAGATCTCTGCAACCCCTTATCTAGGGGCAGGTTTCTTTGTCTTTTTGGATTACTTTGTAGAAATGTGTCCCAGAAGAATTAAGTTAGCAAACATATTCATGAAACTCTAGATGAAGGATGAGACAGAAAAATGTGCTTTTGGGTTGTTTGGCAATGTTCTACCAGTTCCTTTGATTGACAAGATATATTGAATAGAAAACCAAATAAATTTCTCCTTGAAGATAACCTTCATTTCAGTGAGGACTAAAAAAATACCAAGCCCACCCAAAACCTATCATAGAAGCTTATTCCTCTATGTGCAAGCATTTTTTTGTTTGTGCAGCTCAGGAAGGTGGGTATGTTACCAGAATCTGCATATGGGAAGAAACCCTTTGAAAAAGTTTTAAGAAATAACTTCCATTTTTTACAATAAAGTTTTAATTTTTTTAAAACTTACTTAAAGAATGATATAGAGTCTTAATTGTTGAAGAAAGCAAGTGATGGAGGACACAGCTTTCTGATACAGATAAATTCAAAAAGACAGTTCAATGTATTTCCTAAAAATAAAACCAAAAAACCACCTAAAAACCCCCAGCCAAACCCAGTTTGAGTTATTGGATCGTGTGCCTCTGGGGGTTTCGTGGCAGTGGGGGGCAGCATCGCACAAAGCAGTTGTCTTTCAGGTCGGAAGAACACTGCAGCTTTGTAAGAAACAGGTAGGTCTTTTGCTGGCTGGTAACATCACTCTGCTTGTAAGCCAGTTGTCCACTCTTTCACACATACAGAGGACTTCTTCCTTGTAACCCTTACTCTTGTTCCCTGAAGCAGTACTCTTACGAATTGAGGACTTAATTTGTCAATAACAGGACATTTAAAATCTCAGAAGTGTTTGATGTTAGGGCCGCCACATGCGTGAGTGACTGTTCAGGAATGTTTCTGAAGTGTAGTCACGTTTCCTGCTTGTGTAAGCAGCTGAAGGGGTTAGTGCAGAGGCTGTAACGGGCAGAAGCAGAGCTCGGTGTCTGGTTTGGGAAGAGCTTCAGCTCGAATCCTTTAAGACAATGCAGTGGTATGGGTTGGTCATGGTAGTGATTGCTTGTCATTGCTTGAGAAACCAACAGAAGTTGATGGTTTGCAACATCTTAAAGTCTGAAGCTCTGAGACTGTAAATGTCCTGCGGAATGCAGCATGACGCAGAAATACCCGACTTCTGGCATCCTCGCTTCAGGCGGAGAGCAGACTGTGTGCCACTCCGGTGTCCTGCTTGGCTCTGCAGGCCCGCTAGGTCCAGCATCATGTGGGTCTACTTTTTGGATCTCTGCTTCTTGGTACCTGTGTGCTGTGCTGCTGCATGGACATAAAAGCTGGCTTGAAGTTAGCTGCCATGATCCAAAATGACTCCATGCTACATAGTCAGACCATCTCCAAAACCTTCCTCGGCTCTGTGTAGTGTACACTACAGCTGTGTAGTGGTCCAAGAAGTTGACACTTATTTTATACACAGATTTAAAAAAAAAAAGTCAGATTTTTTTGCTCCAACTAAAATATAAGGATTGATGAAACAAATTTATCTGGCGAATTTCTCTAAAATAGGAATTAACCAAGCTGTATGGAATTAACTAAGGTTGTTGACTTAAAATCTGGTCTAAGTGCTTTGCTGAATGAAGGAATCAAAATAGAGCTTCTGCAGTTGTTAGAAGAGAGCAAACATTTTTGTCAAACCTGCGAGAATAATATTCTGATCTTAAATCTGAGATTCTGGGTCTATAAGAGTAGCAGCTAGTTGAAGGAAGTATTTAAAATAAAATGGTTCAGCTGATGTTAAGAAACATGTTACTGTATGATATAGTGTATGCTGTTTACATTTCTGGGTTATTTTACAAAAAGTAATACCTTCAGACAGAACAGGAATTTATTTACCATTCTTTCCTTCCAAGTAAAATCCTTCTAGGTCTCTTTAACTGGAGAAAACAGTTAAGTGATGATTTGGTGATTGACTGGAAACAATACAAAGAAGTTGCATGTATAGAGCAAATTTACCAATTTTTCTTTTCCCATTATAATAAGTATTGAGTAGATAAATGCAATTCTTTTCTACTAAAGATGAAAATTTGTGTCTGTGATTTGGAGAGCTGAAAATTTTTTTCAGCTAGTAGAAGACGATATAGGCATAGAAATCTAGAAAGTTTAAAAATAAAACAAGAATTGGAATTTTCTTTGTGTGGTTATTTCTAAAAATAAAGAGTGGTTATACAAAACTGCTCAGTACAAGGCAAAACAAGAGTTGTCAATGAATCTCTTGTCTGTCTTCTGCAGACAAAGCACATGCTGCTGACTGACCATGGTGCACACCTCTTTGCTCAGGCCATGGGTATTCCTGAGACTCCAGGGGAGAAACTCATAACTGAGAGATCCTGGGAGAGATGGAGGAAGAACCTGGAGCCAGATTCCAACCCTGAAGAGTTTCAGAAGTAGGGTGTTGTTTTTTTTAATATTTTTTCTTTTTAAATTAAGGTAATTGTGCTATCAGTTAAAAAAATAAAACAAAACAACCCCAAAGCAAGCTTGAAGGCCTGTATTCAGACTTGAGAATACGTCAGTTCTGAGTGTTACATGGTTTGATACAGTCTTCACAGTATGTCGTCAGTGAAAGTAATGAAAAAATCAAGCTTTCAATGAATTTGCTCAAGTGTAAGTGACTGGAACAAACTTGTTGATGCTTAAGAAGATTGTCGGTCACTTTGACATAGCATAAGTTTTGTGGAGGAAGAAGTTGAACTTGTTATTGCTCTTAAAATCACCAGTTATAGAAGTGCATAGAGCAGCTTTAACAAACAGCAGGCAACACTTTGTGTAGCTCTTTTCCACAGAGACGCTGCGATTTTGAAAAGTCGTAAGTCCACATTTTAGAAGTCTATAAAAAAAGAAAAATAAAGCTGATCTTGGTTAAGTAGATAATCAGATTTGTCTTTGAACTGGATCAGGTAGTTAAACAATGTCACATTTTGACCCGTAACTCCTTCTGAGCGCTTATTGTGGCTGTTGGTTATTGTAGATAGGAATGAAAAAATTGACCAAGTTCACTGTAGTGGTGGGTGTGAAGAGAGATGCTAATGGGTGGTACTGCACAACAGCAAAACAAAAGTGACTTGAAAAATAAGCAAGTCTCTCATAAAGTGAAGAGGAAGGTGAGGTGGATGAGAAAGGAAGGAGAATCATCAGGTGTCAAAAAAGTTTTTATGCCTGTGAGGTAGGCATAAATACTAAATGGTTTTGAGCTTGCATTTGTACATCAGTGGTTGTGGCATAGGAAAACACCGTATTACATCACATAAATGCTGTGTTGCGTGTTGCTCATCTGTTCTGTAGAATAATGGTAATGAGAGAAGCAAAGCTGGAAAATTTGCAGATCAAAAGGAGGAAATTTTTTCTGTGGTCACAGTAATTAAAGCCTATGAAATGAAGTTATAAACTACAAGCTATATGGTACTTCCAGTAAACTGCTAGAAGGAAAAACAATTTCATGAGGCAAGTGTAAATATGGTTTTGTAAACAAAGTGAAATTGTTTCTTGACCCTGAGGTCTCAGTTGTAGTTGATCTTGTATCCAACAGAAGTTTTCTTTTGATCCGTGGTGTACCCAAGGACTGTGTAGTATTGTAATTCATTACCAAGAATTTTGAGGATGGCATAGCCCCTGCTGACGCTTGGTCTCCTGAATATATAAGATGGAATGGCGCGGCATCTGAGTCTCCACTTGTTCTTTATAACTGCTTTTCTTTTTTTTTGTAACAGCATTAGACATCTTCAATTTCAGCATTGCCTTGTTCTGGAATACCTGCTATTAGAAGGCTTGTGTATTTCTGAAGGGCTCAAGACTTTTTCTTGTCTTAGCCACCCTGTTCTTTTTCTGACAACCATTGCCCAAAACATCAGCACAAATTCACAAAGTAGAAAACAGGTCTTTTTTTATGCAGGCTTGTTTGTTCCTGTATTGCATGTGGAATGTTCTTTTTCCCTGTTATGTCCACAGTGATTATGCAGAAACTTGCCTGAGGCAAACAGGCAGAAGGTGAAGTAGTGTTCGTCAGAGGCAACATGATACCAGATCATACTGGGAATTTGAATGTTGGTGTGTACTTTACTTCCAGTCCTCTGGTCCTAACAATGTTGGAAACCTTTGGAGTTCACAGCTTTCCAAGCAAAGTTTGGTGTCTCCAGAAGAGTGGCCTTTCTTTTCTGCTGGTTAGAAGCCTGCATTAATTTATGTTAAAAGCCTATGATTCCATTGCACGTACAGCGTGGCATCTTGTACACCTTTTGCTGAGAATGAGATGTGATTTGTTTTATTTTCTGTCTCTCGCTCCAAAGATTCTGACCATACCCTTGTCAAGAATTGTTGGAGATTGCCTGAGAACCCCACAGAAAGGGGGCTGATGGTAGATGGGCTCACTTGTCCCTCTGTGAATCACAGTGCAGGAGTAACTCAAGGAGGTGTTAACTAAAAGGACCTTGAACAGCAGTTGACAGAAAACCTTACTACTGATGGAGGGCGGAGAGACAAAAGAGCAGATGTTTTATTAGTTGAACGGGGCCACAAAAGTACATGTAACTTTATTGGTGCTGGCTAATGAAAGATTTAGACAAAAAGGAATGAAAAAAATCCAAGTGATCCATTCTGTATCACAGTGTATGCAGTATAGAAGAATAATTCTTGATTGAAGAGTATGCTCTGGTATACTACAGGTAGTTGTTGAGATTTTTACTACTATCACTAACTAACGATCGATGATTATAATACGGTATCTCTACTTAAACAGTTTTGCCTGCCTTCATAATGTTTCTGAGTCAATTAGATATGTAACAGATTGTTTATGTCTTCTTTGCCTTTGTTCTGAAGATGAACAAAGAAAACGTGACACTGAAGCAATAACAAAGTTTAAAGGGACAGTAAGAAATAGAGCGTAGTTGTCTGTTCACTCTGCCGCAGATGAGGTATGTTGGACACATTCACGTTGTTACGCATCGCTGATTGGGCTCTTGTACCTAAACAGGTAGCTGCTGCGTATGTGATCTGTGTACTTTGATTATTCTCACTGTTGCTTAAGGTAAATACGTACCTAGGAAAATGTATGTGTGGATGCAACTTTCTTAATTTCTCGGGAGGGTGTAACTTTAGTTGGTTGAAGGGTGCCACATGAGCGTGCAAGGGAGTACTGAATTTACGAATATTCTTTTCAGCAAATCATTTATAACAGATGGATGGGTGGGAAGCCCATCTGCACCATCATATCAGTTTGAGATGAGGTCCGTCTCCGCATAAATGTCAGAGCAGTTTGTAAGGCCTGTGATTCATCAGTCAACTTTGAATTGCTGTGAATGAAGTGTAGGGATTGACAGTATGATATTTTACGTATGCAGGAGGGAGCAGGAAGTTGGTTCTCTGAAAGATTGTGGGTTTCGTGGTACACAAGACTTTGTCTGACTTAATTAGCTTAGATTTGGGGGAGTTAGAGAGACCCTCACCAGTACCCAGGCAGCTTCCCAAGGTATTGCTGTTCGAGTCGCCTGTTGGGCAGTTCCTTGAAGGATTGTTACAAATTCTTTTCCTGTGTTGAGGGATTTCGATTTTTTTTTTTTTTTTATACCTCTGTTAGCCAGGTACTGTTTTATGTTCCTACATGAATTGCCAAGATCAGAGTATGTGGACACTCAAACTGTTGCTTCTCAGTAATGTCTTGCTTCTCAGTGCAGCAGCTGTGACAGTAAGTTACAATAGCCTTTTTTGCTCTGAGTATGAATACAGACATGTATATTTTAAGCAGCCTATTGTATATGACTTTTGTGTGCTGAAGAAATAAAGCAGTAGTTGAGACTTTGTTTTCTTCAGTACATGAAGATTTTTAAGCTGATGTGCGGTTTCAACAGATTCTTCTGGCCAAGTGATTTGAAGATTGCTTAACTACAGAGTACAAAGATAAAAATATGTATTAATAATGTGTTGTGGACGGTACTAGTTGAAAGGCACATAAAGAACCTTTTTGTGGCATTCAAACATTTAGGGGAATAAGGAAAAGGAAAGAGGAGGAACAGGAAGGAAATGACTCAGTGCATTCGTAGCATTACTCTCCTTTTCTGTATTCACTTGTGTACGTGCGTTGTCATTAATAATTCCGGTTAATCTCCCGTTGAGACAGTGGAGACAATTCTTGTGTCTTTGAGTTGCTGTTTAGGGGAAAGTAGTGTGTCACAACCAAAATGTACTCTAGAGCTATGATGGCTAGAAATATTTCTGTCCTGTGTGCTTTTGTTTTGCGGGTTTTTTTCCTCCCCAAATCGAAGTTTCCATGCTATGAAGGTAAAAAAGTCCTGGGGGCAGATTAAAAAAAAAAAAAAAAGAGTGTTTTCTACTCTGTTCAATATAAATACATGAGAATTGTTGCATATTACTTGTTGGGTTTTTTTAATTAGAAGCATGGTAAAAAATAGCTTTACAATCAGCAGTATTTTTTTTGCAGTAATCTTTTTTTTTTTTTACAGCTACCTGGAAAATAAATGGAACATGCTTTGGCAGGTATGCTTTAATTCTACCTAATTTTGTGAACTGTTTTTCTTGGCAGAGACCTTGGAACAGTTGGTGCTGTTGCTCTAGACAGTGAAGGAAATGTAGCTTGTGCAACATCCACTGGAGGACTCTCTAATAAACTGATTGGCCGTGTTGGTGACACAGCATGCATAGGTATGGGGTGTGGGGTCTTGCCTCTCATTTTTTGTAGGTGTCTCATTTAAAGAAAGAAAAAAATAAATTCTCCTTTTCATTAGTGAAACATAAATACTGGTAATCTGAATTGGAGGTCTAACATTCAAATGTATCAAACTTCAAGCTCCTTAACACGGCATGGTGAATGCAAGTGAGGATCAGGAGTAGAGGTGTAGTGCTGTCATTATTATCATAATCCAAAACTTTTCTGTCTGGAGCATGAGGCGTTTCTTTTTTCTGTCCTTTCCTGAATGCTAACACTTTTTTCTGTGTTTTCTTTCTGTTCATTTTGATAAAGTTGTCCTTTTGTACATCCATGTTTACAGCTAAGTCAAAAAAAGTAGCCTGTTCCATACTAAGGTGCTGTTCTCTTGATACGTAAGGAAGCAGGTGTAATTGTAACTACTGTTTGTTATATCAGTGAGCCAGAACTGTAAAATGACTGGCAACTTTGAGTAAATTCGTGTTCTTAGAAAGCCCGGAGAAGACTGCCTCAGAGCCTAATAGATTCAATGTGGAATAGAGGAAACATTTTAAGAGATCTCTTATCCAATTATAAAGAGACACTTGAAATCTTTTCCCCAGACATGTCCCACGTGAGGAACAGACTTGCCATTTGATTGCTTCAGGTTTCTACCGTACAGTTGGGATTTGGAGAATAATTTTCGTAAAACATGTTCCAAACTCAAATAGCACTGCTGTTGGCAGTACATATTATTATAAAACTAACTTTGTCTCTCACCCAAAGTTGCTAATATTTTGTACCCTCTGCATTTTGACTGTGATTTTTCAGCTTCATTTCTGACTGTAAATACCATTCTCTTACAGAGATCACATTCAGGGCTCCTATAGCACGTGACATAGGGCTCTGAAGGATAAGCAAAACTGGGCACTGTTGAGTATTGCTTGCAACTTTTGCTCTTATTGGACATCTGCAGGGTTGGATACAGAAATGCTAGCTATCCTTTTAGATATTAGAGCTTTTGAAAAGGAGCTTTGACAGACTGGTTGTGGCACTGTTTTTCCTCGTGTAAATCAGGGTCCACTGAAAGGGTCTGATCTGATCAAGAAAGTACAGAAGGGAAGAAATTTTCATTGCTCTGCTATGCCTCATTCCTGTCCCCAGGCCTTGTTTATAGTGCTGTGGTATGCTCCTCCCCAGCTCCTGGGAAATACTTTTCTTAGGAGATGTGCTAGAAACATGGGTGTTGAGCAAGCGGAAGCTTGATGGAGAACAGGGTGTGGAATGTGCCAGAATAACAAGGATGGGAGGGAAAAGAAAAAAAAAAAAAGAGGGGGGGGGTTGTTCAACAGAAGAAACACTCTGCTTGTGGTGAGGACTTGCAAGATTTTTCAGGGGTGATTTGTGATGTTGCACTAGAGCCCAGGCTCTGCAAATCGCTTATCTGCTTTTGCTCTTGCAGATAAGCCCCCCTCAAACATTGGTCAGTTCACTAAGGTCGTCACGAGATCTTCCTTCGTGTCTTCTCAGTTGGTAATACTGTGTGACCTGGCATTGTGCATCCCATCACTATCTTGCTGATCCTCAATACACCGTCCCTTGCTGTTCTGGAATAGGTTTTTGCCCATCCTTGTGAAATGTTGGCCTGCTTCTGCTTCTTGTACCACAAGCAGATCACTAACACTTCTAGCTCGTAACTTGGCAACTGACTTCATCCAGCTGTTGATCTCTTTCATCCATTTTACTTTTCAAACTGAGGCAGAAATGAGAAAGAAGTTAGTTACTGGCACTTAGTCCCCAGAAGTGCTGGACCTTTAGGAAGAAATGTTTGGCACCTATTTTAAACGATGCAGAGCTTGTAAATTGTGTTACAGAATATTGCTTTTGTTTTTTTTTCCCTTACAAAAAGGAAGTGGAGGTTATGCCGATAACTGTTCTGGTGCCACTTCAACCACAGGACATGGGGAGAGCATTATGAAAGTGGTCTTAGCCCGACTGATCCTCTATCACATGGAGCAAGGTATATTCCAAACTTCCTGTAAGCTGAAATAATGAGGATAGGAAACGTTGCCTAATGGCAGGTTTCAGTTTATGTACTATCATCCTAGAACAGTTGTCGGAAGAGTTGCTCCCAGGGATATGTGGATGGGTCACCTCTCTTTAAAAACAAAGCAAAGTATTAAAGTATTAATAAAGCTAAAATAGCCTTAAGTGGACAGAAATATCTGTGCTGCTTGATATTTAATCATGCTTTCAATCAATGTGCATTGAAAGACATTGTTGTGTACACTTTGTTTAACTGAAGTTCTATTTAATAATTTTTTCCCAATTTTAAACTAGAATTCTGTGAACAAAGAAATAGAAAACAAGTAAAAGCAAGATATTTTAAAGGAAGCAATAGGGGAGGGCTAGAGGTAGATAATCAGAGCTGAAATAATAAAGCATAGAATATCATCTTTCTAATAAACTGTAATGGTTTTTATTCTAACAACTCTGATTATAGCTACAGAAATGCTTTTAATATGTTTTAACTATGATTTAAATTTTCTTTTTGTTTTGGAAAATGTGCTAAACTGACTGGGTGTGTATGTGGTAAACAGCTGACACAGTATGTCTTATGTGACTGTAATCTAATCTGACTGTGGGATGAGCCTTTGGAGCTTTACCTTCATGAGATAGTCTGTCATCTAAACCCTTGATTATGTTACTGCCTGTGAACGTAGCCAGACAACATACTTGTATTGCATGCAGTTGAAGAACCGTTAATATAGATATCACCATTATTTTTAGAAAGCCATAGCTTTTGGGCAGTGCAGTGTAACTTGCTTTGAGATCAGCCGAACTGGAAATAGTTGGAAAACTTTCAATTTACATTTTCATTGGAGAAGCAGTATGCGGAGGGACAAGTAACAGCTGAGAATATTTTTGTTGTGCTTTACAGAGCTGCTTGCATACAGTGGGCGCATTTCTCTGTAAATCTCTTGGCTAATGTGAGAGTTTCAGCATAAAATACAACCTACAGGTTATTTCCCAAAGCTCTAACATGTTATGATCTCCCCTTACTCTCTATATTATGTACCTGGCCATTCAATTTGTGAATGGCCTTCTGAGCTCTATTTAGTCTGAACTATGTAAACCAGTTTCTTCTCTGGCTTGAAGTTAACTGCTCTGCAAAAACTATGCCTTGATAGCAGTTGTCTGGCTTGTGATAAATCAGTATGAAAGGCAAATGAGGCTCAAATTAGGTTTTTTTTGTTTGTTTGTTTGGAAAAAGAAAAAAGAAAATGAACCCACATGTGTGCGTGTTTAATTGGTTTGCACTTGTTCACCCTGCCTGTGCTTGCTCTGCCTTCATTCATCCTGCCCAGAAGTACAACTCAGCTGCCAGGAAAATACGTCAGCAATAGACCTCCCCCCCGCCCCCCCACCATTTCCATGAAGGCTCTGAAAACAAGCCCTGAAGTTATTGTAACTTTTTGAGTCCTTGAACGGTCAACTGAAGTTGCGTATCTAAGAACAACTATAGAGCTTTTTTCATAATTTGCTTTAGCTGTTCAGTAATTCACATAGTAAATATGTTCTTTTGGACCAATGCTGCAAAATTTACTTTCATATTTCAGGAGTGAATTGCTTTGCCAGTCTTAACAGCTGTTGGAATCTCTGTCTTAACGGTGGCAGCTGTTGTCTTGATGAAAAATCAAACAGTGAAATACTGACCCTTTGAAGTCAGTGCCACTGACTTGAATAGTCACAGTGTCGCCCGTAACGTCAGACAAAGGAGCTTTATTCTGTCAGTCACCAGTGCTGTGAATAATTCTGACTCTGCTGGTTTTGTTTGGTTTTAACTCAAAATTTGCAGGGGAGGCATGAAGGACAGTTTTTGTTCTGCAACTTAAGCTGCATAACATTACCGATGGTATGTATCTTAGAACAATTAGGCCGAGACAACTGCATTCCTGAATATGGATTCAGACTTGCAGTGAGCAAACATTCTGCAGCTATTACAGGCCTGTGTATATGATGCAACCATTAACTTTGATTTATTTAGAAAATATTCCTGTTAATATGAATTAAGTGTAATGAAAAGATACAGTTCTCTGGTTCTCTCTCTGATGTCTAGTACATTGAGTCCTCATCTTGCCTGATACTTTCAGAAGTTTCAGGAAGAGTAACCCTGAGGTCTGCTTTTGATAAATGATGACAATGTCAAGTACGTGCTTTGAGCTCCATTGCAGCCAGTGGACTTGGAACATAGACGATGACTGAAATTTTGGATTGTTTTAATGCACTTTTGTTTCAAATTGTAAATGCCTTAGACCTAGCTTGTGACAAACCTTTGATGGAAAGGTTGCAGATTGGCATTTTTCCCTTCAAATGATGGCGTAATGTGTCTTAAACACATTTGTTGTGTTTGATGAATTAGTCTATATCAAGCACTGCAACTGAATTACAATCTGAAGTTATTTAAATCCTGTCTTTGTAGCAGCACCATACCATAGCAGCTATTAGCAACTGTCCAGCGCCTTCCTAATAAACAGTTCCTTTACTACACTGGAGATTGCTTGCTGATTTAGTGGAGGAGGAATTAGATTTGGCTGGCTCCATGGGGAGGGGTGAAACTTGAAGGGAATTTCAAAACTTATTTCAAGACAGATACCATGAAGTTATCTTATTCTTTTCAGGCATGTCACCAGAGATGGCCGCTGACACTGCATTAGACTACATGAAGACACGAGTTGGGGGACTGGGTGGTGTCATTGTTGTTAACAATTCAGGAGAGTGGGCAGCAAGGTTCTCCACCAAGCAGATGTCCTGGGCTACTGTAAAGGATGACCAGCTGCATTATGGGATTTATGCCGGGGAGAGGAGTACAAAATCTGTTGATGAAGCACTTACATCCGAAAGCGAGGGATTCTGAGAATGAAGAAACGTCGACTGAGGAAGAATGAAGATCTCCAATTATTGTTGGAGGACGATGACAGTTGATTTCATCTTTCTGAAAGATTGGTGCTCTCTTGAGTGGTTCACAGGCATTGCCGCATTTACAGTCAAAATGAAATCTGGACGTCGTTCTTCAGTGGTCATGGATGTATGTGTAGTGTTCATTAACACCTTTGGGAAGTCAGGAGATGCTCCTTTTCTAGATAAGAGAGAGAATGGTCAGTAGGTTTCCTGGTTGGCATGCTTTAATCTAGCATTAAAGGGAGCCTGAGTTTCAGTATTAGAGGAACTCCTTTCCGTGCCCATTCTCAGAGACTGCTGCCAGGATGATTTGAGAGTGGACTACCTATGAATTAAAAGCTGAATTTTGAAAATTGCATCGCTCTCCAGAGTCTTTTGAGCTGTCATCCCACGATAAGAAAGTGCTAACTGTCAGTGAAATACCGCCAAACAGGAGTGAAGAGTTAAGACTACGTCATTGTCATAGGCTTGAGGTAACTGTCAGGGGAAATAGTAATAAAGTGAGGAAAATAACTTTTCTCCAGAGATGGGAAATGTGATGCTTTCTGAGGAGTCCTATTTTATTCCATTCATTAGCATCAGACCTACAATTAAAAAACAGAGACCACAACAAAGTAGACTACAATATTTCAAAGTGTATGTGGATAGTTAACAGGAAGGATATTATTGACTGGGGCAGTAATAAAGAAGATAATGATTTCAATAAATTTAAATAAACCAGCAGTCTCTACTACTCAAATACCAAGGTGCTAGGCACCTTTAAAGTCTAAACGTGAGACAGAGATGATGATTAACTGGAAAAATAATTATCTAAAATGAAGTGATAAAAGCAAGCTGTACTAAAACAAGTAAAACTGCTTTTTGACAAGCTTCTTGTATGAAGTCAGAAACATTTTCTGGAGAGATTTTCTTTTTTAAAAAAAATGGTGTTCTGCATTACCTCTAATACAGTTTCTTTGTTAAGATTTTGTATTTTTAAAAGAAAGAAAAATTTCATTTTCCTGTTTTCTGACTTTACCTATTTTTTTTTGTGCTAAAACTGTGTAATAATTTTATGGATTTTAGTTGGTGACTGTGTTTCCTCTGTGGACAGAATTGTATGTCATAACTGAATGCCATCATACTGTGGAATATTCCCCTTACAAGATAACCCAAATAAACAGAGCAAAAATCTTAAATTGTATTTTGAAACTACTCATACCTGTGTCCCAGCTACAATAACCTGTGCTATTGAGTTGGCTCATACAGAATGGTAAGGTTGCCAAGGCTGTCTAACCTGCTCTCCACTTTGATCCATGGTTTATTAGATGTTGCAGATGACTGGATATGGACAGCGATGGCTCATGCAAAACGTAACCGTGGAGCACTTGTGTACTTTGTTCCACAGGAGATCATGTAGAAAATGGCTACTCTCTGATCTTCAGAAGTTTATGAAACAAGAACAGTATTTAAGATGTGCCTGCAGAAGCAGTCATTTTCTGAGTAGAAATTAATTCACTTGCCCTCCTGTGCATGAGATACTAATCTTACAGGGCCAGGCTGTTCTCTGGGGGAAAAAAGCAGTATTGTCTTAGCTTCATTTCCAGAATATCAAGGCAATCCAGATTTTTGTGATCAAGATTCCGCTTTGTTTACCTCGCCTGTCCCTAGTGCAAGATCAAATTTAGGACAGGCAATAGAAAATACGATCTCCACAAGTTCTGCCAAATTCCACTTTGCAGCATTATTTTCATGAAATTGCTCGGTGATTGCTTTTTAATGAAAAAGAATCAAACTTGAAGGATGTTTTTTAGAGCTAAATGGTGATACATAAGCATGGATGTAGGCTGTACGCAAGAGAAGAAGAATACAAATATCTTGTCTTATACCTGCTTATCAGGTTGAAGACTCCGTAGAGGGCATGTTCCTGGTAACCCTTCCTTTGCCTGAAGCACCTGGAGGTGGGAGCATTTAACCACCGTTACTGCAACACCTGATGTGTCACATTTGTCAAGCTCTGCTTTTGTTATGTTTTCCGGGTGGATGCAAGCCTGTTCTGGTCACGCTCCCAGTTGACCGGAACCCAGGTGATGGTTAGTGTAGCAGTGAGCATAAGTGAATGTATCTGCTGGGTGGTTTATTGGCGAGGCTTTGACACTACGCTTACCTGGGTAGTTGGCTTTGGGTTAGCTTTGAACGAGTTGACATCTGCCCAGAAGGTACCATCAACCATGGCAGCAGCACAGATATGATCTTAGGGCTGTCAGAAGGAGTAGTAAATGTTTACTGTGGTTAATTCACCTCAGCTGTTCTCAGGAATATAATGTAATGAATTGCTAGCGCTTAACAAAGAGCATTATCCTATATACATTCTTCTGTCGCTCATCACCAGACTAGCTGGGCACCTTCCAGCAGTGCGTTAAGCAGTGTGACGACCATCTGGTCTGTACGAGTTGTTCTGTCTCACCCACTCCGTGGTAGCACGCTTTATATTCCTGTCTGGTGAAAAGTATCTGGTTTTCAAAAATGTGTGCTGTTAGGCCTTTCCAGTTGAAGTACTGCTGAGGATGAGGACCTGTGCCTTGCATGTGGATTGATGATGCTTGAGTTGATGACACTTGGTAATGCTGAGGCTGCATGGGGTTTGCTCCGCAGTTCCAGCGATGGCAGCTCGGGCAACGCACTGGTACCAGTGGTCAGTGCAACGTGCGTTTCTTCCAGCTCACTGACCGAGTCGGCGCTCCGCAGAAACACGTGCCGTTTCCACACGTAACCTGGACAGCAGGTAGACCTCTTCTAGGATGGTGTTCCCCTGTCTCATAAGAAGTTAGGAAGACAGGTCAGGGATGGAGTGGACCTAACTTTCAGAGAAACTGTAGAGCCGGGGATGAAACAGTTGTTTTCCTTCTCTCCCTCTTCACGCTTGCAGTCATGTTCTTTAGCTGCAACAGGACAAGACGCTGTTGCCGCTGATGGAAGAAGTTGCTGGTGTTGCACAGGGCTACCCAAATTTTTAATACGCTTACACATCCCCTGACCTTTGTGAATATTGAGAAGCTACCCTTTACAAGGGCTTTAACATTTAACAGCTTTCATAATTATAGTTAAAAGACACTGAACTTCAGGGGGATACCGACAGCAGGACGGGAAGCTGTGTGCCAGTGCCCTGCACTGCTGCTGGAAATGAGCCTCTAACCCAAATGGCTGTGACCTGGATATCAAAGAAGGAAAATCAGGCGTCTGTTGCCAAGAAACTGAGTATCCTTGGCATGTAGCAAAGCAGCAGCAGAGTTTTAATTATCTAATTAAAGTGTGGCATCCCATTATTTTGTGTAATTTGGAAAGCCACTTGTGGATGTTGTCCCGTTTCTTTCTTGCTACTCTGTAGAAAGGGTCCCTGACCCGCGCAGGCAGCCGCGCTGGGCGTACATAGCAAAGCCAAGATGGAAACAAAAGCAGCAGAGTGTTTTGTTAGTTCTGTGCAGGTTTTCCTTCTTAATCCCTGCAAGTTATAACTAATTAAAAATTGTTGTGTGGGAGATGTAGGACATCAGTGTTTGGAAATTTGGGTTTATTTTTTTTCAGCATTCTACTTTGTCCTACATTTTAGCTCTGTGTCTCTTGGGCAGTTTTCATTGACTTTGAAATCTATCTTGGCAATGCTTAATAGCACTCGCTGTTTTGCCTGTTTCTCTTCTGATCTGCTTTTCCTTTGATATGCTCTGATAAATATTTGCTGTGGGACAGATTTCAATCTTGGTTACGTCAGTATAAATGAACAGCACGGTCGCTGAAGTCCGTGATTACGCTGGAGGAAGAGGAATCGGACACGGGCTCGCCTGTCCGAAGCCGGTAGCGCTGTGAGGATTGAGACAGCCTTTGCTAACGAGGGAGAGAAAAGAGAGAAGACGGAGAGCCCGCTGCCAGGAGCCACTGCGTGGGGCAGGACTCTGGTCTCCGACAGCGTCAGGGTGAAGATGGTGCCCAGGGAAATAGTTAAATACGCACACTGGGAAATAACGAAGTGTCAAATAATTGACGTAAAAGAATCTTGAGACCACACAGACGGGGCGAGCAAAGAGTCCATGTTGTTTTAGCCATGTAAACCACGACAGAGGGGAATCTCATTTTCCTTTCCACTGCACTCCTTATGCTCGGTTTATTGGGGGCACAGAGATACCCCGCAACCTTTGCATAAATGAGCTTTGCCAGACCTGGTCACATGTGCTTTAACTTCAGGTTTTTTTAACATTCTTGCCTTTTGGCCTTTAAAATTCTCCTCGGTTAGTGGGAGACTTGTTTTCTCGCAGTTCCTCCCTAAGTCCTTCTCCGCTGAGGACTGGATGGGTTACGATGCCGTCTGCGTGGGCTTTAGCCCTCCAGCCCTGCACTTTTGACCCTTTACTGCTAGGGCTTTACTACAACTTAAGCTATGTAAATGCATGGTAGCATGCAGCTTATTAAATACTCAGCTGCTTCCAGACTTAATGGCTCTGCTGGGTCCTGCCTGCTTAGCGGCATAGCAGGCTGCGTGCTTAGCAACCCCGGCTGCCGTGAGTGCATCACCCCCGTGCACCGCTTTCCCCACTGCCTCCCCACTGAAGAGAGTGAATATTTCCAGCTTTTTCTGGTACCACGCAAAACCTTGCCTAGGTTCAGGTGTAGCCACCACCTGCCAGCCACAGCCGGTGCTAACAACTGTATTGCAGCCGCACCACGAGGGCTGACAACACCCAGGGCCATCGGAGGAGCTGCGCTCATTTCTGCCATAACTAAGGACTGTAAAATACACACAACAGTAAACATAGACCCTGTTGGTTCAGCACTTGCCGCTTCTTAGCGATTTCCAAACATCCACTCGTGAGCAGTTTCTAGAATAATTCACAGAATGCTTCTCGTTTGGGCTGGAAAAGTGCACAATGTGCTGGGACGTGGGTACTCTCGGCATCTGTACTTGGAACCCGTTTGCTGCTTGGAAGAGGGATGCAGCCAGTATTTCTCTCCTTTCCTGTATTACAGAAGATAATTTGTAGAGGCGTTGCTTGGTTGATGTTTTTGTTTGTTTGTTTCAGTGGTTTTAAAAGCCGGAAAAGGTTATTGTGGCTTCACTCGGGCGTTTTAACCTGCCTTTTGTCGCCCCTCAGGTAGCCCTTCTGAGATGCTGGGGAATGAGTGCAGCTCAGCTAAGACTCTGCTAAGGTAATCACTCAGAAATGATGGTATCAGGGAAAATGAGTGGAACATGAAACCCAGCACGTTTTCAAGTGTTTTAAGCCAGAAGGCATCACAATTATTATCTAGTCTTGCTTCCTAAATAAACAGGCCATAGGTCCTTCTCTCTGTTATTTCTACGTTAAGCAAATAACTTCCATTGAAGTACAGTCTGTTCCTGCCACCGACAGAATGAAAATGAGGATGCTTTCTGAGAGAAAACACCCGAACCATGTTTTAAATAATTCTGTTTTAACAGATTTAAGAAAAAGAAAAAAAAAGAGGAGGGGAAAAAAAAAGACATTTTCATGGCAGATACCCTGGTGGCTTCTGTGCTGCCACCAGGCTGTGCTTGAAGTCTCCATGGGGTGAGGGCATCCGCAAGAAAATAGACCTGAAATTTCAGATACAAAGACGCACGGTATGTATTTTCTGGGAGACAAAACTCCAGAAGTCCTGCATGCAATGGTAATATTTATGTAGCAATTCAGGCCTTCGGAGAAGCACACAGAAGCTGTGAAGTGGTCTGTGCAGCTCTTCAGTGGAGTTTATTATATTTGAACTGTTTTATCTCTGGCGAGCATGCAGGGAGATTAAACAACTACTCTGGGGCCACCAAATGCATCTGAGGCAGGGCCAAGATTAGAATATTGATTCCTGGCCTCCACAGTCCCAGGCTCAGTTCACTACATTATGTTGTTTTTACAGATAACGTTTAGACAAATAGATCTTGACATATCACAAGCTCAGTAGCCTCTCAGTAAACTGAGCAGGGCTTTAGCTGGTCAATTCCTGTGATTTGTGCGTGCCTCACGGTCGGTCCTGGTAATCTCAGCAGCTATTGTATATTTACAGTGAAACCCACTTCTAGCCTGAAGCATACTAGACTTTTTTTTGCTTTTATAGTAGAAATAAGCCTAATTATGATACATTTTCTTCTTGTCAGATTGAGATCTGCAAATACATTACTTCAAAGAAATTCTGCTTCAATCCTCTTTAAAAACACCCACATTGGTGGACATTCTCAGTCCTAACGGTAGCTTGTCACTCTTTCTAATTCCTTGTTTGAGCTACAAGTCAGAAACATGGGAAAAGTCCCATGGACCCGAAGTTCAAATACAAGTGCTTGTAATGAAATCACCACATGTCGCCTGAGGACACTCGGTTTCTGATATCCAAATGCCAAAGAAAAGGCACGTATGTACTTGAAAGCCAAAACAAATTTTACGCAGAGAATAGTTCAGCTATATTTGTAGTAGAAAACTGGTCTCCAGGTATCCACAGTGGTGTAAGAAGATTGCCATTGCTACAAGCCAGGAAACCTCCAAGCTACCTGAGCTTGCAGAGAGGTAGACCAGAACCTTTTCTCCGCGTTTGTGAACTCCAGGCATCTCCTCTGCAGCTAACGAAGGACGCTGCTTACTCTTACGGAGCCCACTTGCAGTTTGGCAGACCCACAAAAGCTGTCCCGCCGTTTCAAGCACGTCAAGTTATCTAACGGCCTTCTCCACCCTGCTTTGTTACTCGATGCAGCAGCACGATGTCATTTGTCAGAGTGCCAGAACTGGAGACATGCTGAATATGTGAATACCAAGGAAGTGGTTTCCTTAGCAATAACAGGCATGTGAAAGTCAAAACTTCCTTTCCTCCTCATGTGACCTTTTTCAAAGCAATTCAGCTCGGGGACAATAGGAGTGAATTCCAAGCACCCGCGGCGTTCTTGCGTCGCCAGGCAAGGATCTGCCAAACAGCCCACTTACCTTTTCATTAAGGTAAAATTATATTTCTCTTTAGATGTTCTCCACTAGGGATTTGGTGTGTTTATGCGTGCAGCATAGTGTTTCCTGAAAGCACAATTGCCTAATGCCATAGAAACAAATATATAGAAGATTGCTAAGTAATTTTGTTGCCATTGTGGACCAAAACTTTTGTTATGCATAAAATCCAAAGTCCTTTCTGCTGAGAGGAAATAAGGGCATGAAAACTCTTACCAGCTAGTTTTAATAGCTGGACCTCCCTGATGATACTTGGCCCATTTTATATGAGGTGAAAATCACCACGCCTTATGAAAACCCCTAAGAAAAGAAAAAAAAGAGAGAAAGAGAAGACTTATGAAGGCAAATAAGAGGAAAATGACATTTCATCACACCCATCTTGCACACAAGTGCAGTATCAGTCCTGTGTTGCTATTCTTATCCTGAATATTTGGTACAGCCTTTCCTCATCCCTAAGGAGACAGCGGTGATAGCCAGCGGTACTTACACAAAGCCGCCTGTCCGAGAATCCTGAATTATTTTCTAAAAGCAGCTACTAAATTTAAACCTGAGCTTCCTATCGAGCGGGGCAACTATTCTCCCTGTTTATCCAGCTGGGGAGGCGATACAGCAGGTAGTCGTCAAAAGGGCAGAGAACATCCCTGTTGGAGCTGGAAATGGCCGTTCAGCATGCTTTCTGCGTTGCAATGAGTGAGAGGCAGGCTTGGGTTTCAGAAACTCAAGGAAAGCTCTGGTGTTGCAGTTCTCCCAGGCTTCAGTCCTTCTGGGCCACCCACGCACAGCCCCTTGCTAGCTGCCTTGCTGCCCGCCGATGGGGCCCACAGTCAAGTCCCTGGTAATTAACAGAGCAGGGGTTCTTCGGTTCTCAGGGACCGCTGCTTATCATCTTGCTTTTAGTCACACATGCTGTGGTTTGGGTTTTCCCCCCAGGTTTCAGCATGTAGTTTTCAACTCCAGAGGACCAGAAGTTTTCAGAAATGAACTATGCAACGTGGATAGCTGAGTTTGGAGCCAGTCCTGCCAGGCAGGAGAAGAAATTTGACAGGAGACGGTTCCTCTGCAGCTTTCTGTGAATCTGGGGAAGGGCTGTGGCACAGATTCAGAGCCTCAATATCTGGAGGAAAATAGGCAAGCCATCTGCTCTCACAAGGCGCTGGCGCATCGGTGCTTTGTGCCAGTTGCACCAAGGCAAAACTTGTTGTCTAGCCAAGCACTCATGTCCAGCAGAGTGTGTAAGTACCTGCGGTGAGTGGCTGTATGAAACCCCAGTCCACTCTTGGAAAAATGTCATACCAGGCACGTTCACGTTTAATGCCAGGAGCTGCACAATGGTGGTGCCATGTTCCCGTGGTTGCTGAAGGCGGGCTATCACGAGGATGCTCGAGAAAGGATGCGGATGCGCTGTTCTCAGGGGGGGAGGCTTGGTACGTGGCAGCAGTCTCTGCCACTGATTTAGTGCCCAAGGGGGTGACATTCAAACCAATTTCTCATTACAACCTCAGAGCCAAAAGGCGGGCATGACCAGAAACAGGGGTGACCGAAGGAAAACAGACAGAACTGCGGTGAACAATTGCAGTGAGTCTCTCTGGATGTGAGACATCCGCCCTGCACAGGGAGAGAGGAGCAGGAGAACCGGGGCTGTGTTTCCCATGGGGGACCGAGCAAGCTGCAGCTGGATTACGGCTGCCCTGGCACCACTGCAGCGCGGTGCAACATGCAGGTGGGCTTTCTGCCATCAGAAGGCTTAGCAAGTGATACTACAAGCCCAAAGCACCACATTTTACAGCTTGTGTGAAGCAGGTACAGACTTGGGACAGTGGTGAAACAGAGTTGAAACCGAAGACAACCAAGAGCTCCTAATCAATGCCTTGGTGTAAGAAAGGACTTAGAAAAAGGCCCTTGCCTTTTTTTTTTTCTGGTGTGGCAAGAAAGGGCCAGAGAACACGTGTAGGAGCAGCCCATAAAATGCTGTCTGGCAGAGGAAAGAAGGTAACGGCCTGCCCACAAGTTCCCCTCCAACAGTAACTACACAGGCTGGATCAAAGTTGAGCGAGGCAGTACCCTGGCACAACAGTAATACCAAGCAAACTATTGCAGTGCCAAGCAATGCTGGTTTGACACTGCTGCCAGTGCCTGAACGAGTGATTCAGGGTTTATTCAGCTATCTCCGTGTTGCCGCTCTGCGTGTAGCGCTTTGCAGTCCCCCTGTAAAGTGTGTGGGAGGCCAAGGACAAGGGCTGCTGCTGGCTCTGTGGGACTGGAAAGGCGCTGGGAGATGCTAGGATGGAGGTGGGGAAGGTGAGGTAGTGTTGGGGACAGGGTCCCCAGGAGCGGCGGGAGGACACAGGCACTCCCCTCCCAGCAGGGCTGGCACAGAGCAGGAGTCCCTCCAGCCCCCAGCCTGGTCCATGGCAGGGGATGTCTCCATGGCCAGGCTGCGGATTTAGCGAGCTACAGATCAGCGAGGGGAGAAAGCAGCTTTGCCCGACACTGCAGCCCCTCAGACACCGCCAGCCCACCACCACCCACATGTGTTGATGCTGGCACCTGAAGCTTTCAAAGGCTTGGGGTCTGCAGGGGGCTGGCCATGAGAAAGGGTTGTGCCTGGGGCCTGGAGCCTTGGAGGGGCAGAGATGGCAAGGGAGACCGGCACCACGTTGGCTAACCGTGGCTACAGCGTGAATTGCTGGGGCTCAGGGAGTCGTTTTCCTACCCAGGACTAATTTGAACACACAGGCTCAGCGCCTTGTCGTTACCCAACACAGAGCAGATGCCAAGATGTGTGTCACATGCTGCTGGAGTAGGCGCCATTTCCAGCAGTCCCATCAGAGTGTCACAGGATAATACCCTCAGACACGTTACCAATGAATAAGTTTTTTAATTCCATTTTCCTTTGTTCATGTTAAGACAGGCTTTATTTCTCTTTATGTATCATTTAGCTCGATAAATCTATTTAATAAAATTACTTGACAAATGTTTAAGCAAAGATTCTTTCTAACTATGTGTTCCCTTTGGAGAAAATCTGGCCAAATGTCTTCCGATCTGCTCCTTCACAGGAGAGAGAATACAGTCAGGATATGCCAGCTCCTCCTGCATAGTCCAGTTATTTTTTCCCCTTCGTTCTTGCACATTTCAGTTTTACAATTGCTCCCACGGGTCATAATAAACCAAGATATAAAGAAAATATATTCAGCGTATTTTGAAAAATAACAAGCTGTATCCTTTACAGGAAATGTGGGTTGAGACATACTATGCAAACTTTTGTCGTGTCCGTTAATCTCACTTAACAGAGACATAGTTCAGCCATGCTGGTTCCTTCAGAGCATGTGCTGATAGGATTTAATTAATAAACCAGATTTCAGATTCTGTGACTGCTAGAAAGTGTTCAACACCAAAGTCATTTTGACCAAACTGCTTTTCAGCATATTATCCTTCTGCTGAAAGATCCCCCAATGACTCCAATATTTGTCTCAAGCACTGAGGAGAGCAATGTCCTGCTATAAACAGCACTGCCTGGCAGTCAGAGCTTGTCACTGTCAAGTTACTGCCACAGCAGCTCGTTCCCAACCTTGCTGAATAAACACGGGTACTAAATCACTCAGCTGATGGAAAAAATGCAGATTCCACTAAAATCTATGTACTATGATGTTTCTAGACTTCACTTTTTGAGTAGTGTCTTTTAACAAAGCTCTGGCTTCCAGGAGATGGGAGTGCGAGCTAAGGCAGTGCGTTAGTACAGAATTTTTCCAGCTATTCCAACACAACAGTGCTGTCAGTTTAGTGCACTTTTGAAACGCGCTGTGAAATGACTATGAAAGTAATGAGAACCAAGCAGATTGTTCTGGATCTAGAATTGCTGCTCCTCCCAGCGAAAGGAAACCTTCAGTGACCGAGAAGGAAGGTGGGATGCGGAGACAAGGGCGGGATGTGGAGATAAGGGTGGGATGAGGAGACAAGTGTGGGTTAAGGACCTGAGCAGACACGCAGCTCAGGTGAAAGAAGTCTTCCACCAAACACTGGTTGCATCATTCCTCCCAGCACAGACACACGACCTGGCCTCTTCACAGTGCATCTCCAGGCCCTTTAGTGTCTGAGAGCCATCAGACCCCTACCACATTGACTAAATTGAAAAGCATCTCTGCAGGAAAGCAAGAGTTGCCTCCAGAACTTTTCTGATGATTAACTGGAAAACGAGCAATTGCCCACAAAGTGCATTTCTGTTGTGGACAGCTGAAGGACACACAGAAATTCAGCACCTCTGCTATTGCAACTGCTGAGACCTGAAAAACAGGTTCATTACCAGCTTTGCAGGTGTAACAGGAGGATGTGGATCTCGTATCTTTGGTTTCGCTTGTTCTTGGTGCTTGTCACCCTACGAGGCAGATTAGTTCCTGTTTCTGGTTCACTCTTCCTTTGCTCCAGTCTGTCTTGCAGACAGTGTTTGGGAAGAACACCTGCCTCTCCACTAACATTTTGCATCGCCAGATCTCCAAGAACTTCGGAAAAAGAAAAGAAATGGAAGGAATGAGGCAGATTTGGGGCAGTTGGCAGGGGCAGGCGGGTAGGGAAGCGCTGTGGATCGATGGATGATGCTCGAGAGGAGCAGGTGGAAGAGCTGTCACATGAAAACACAGTGCTGCAGGTCCTGCAGTGATACCCAAGCTCCCTAAACCCTGTGTGGCTGCCGCTGCTGCTGAAACCCACCCAGCAGACTTGTTCTTGTGCTGGTCCACCCACGGAGAATAAGCTGTTGCTACAAGCAAACACATGCTGCTGCAAGTGGCTGTGGTTTCTACGGGTAGCCTAAAGGTGTCAACCCCGACATGCCAATGTTGTATATGTATCACTATGATGCTTTGGGGTTTTTCTCCTCCAGTTTTTAAAGACAATTACATGTAAAAGCTACACGAAAAGAAAGCCATAAAATCAAGCACTCACATGTTACAAAATGTAAGAATTACAGTTACGGTCTTTCATTCAACTCTTTTTTGTCCCTGCATGATACAATCTTTAATTATATTCCATGAGCTGAACTGTAAGAAAAATGCTACTGCTTAATTTTACTGGTAATTTACTATAGAAAATAATATGCTAAACTTGAATGACATGTTCAGTGATTTAATATTACCAAAGTAATAATGCGATAAGATATTGTGGCGTTCCTTGTTGGCTCTTCATACTGTACTTACTGTACAAATGTTTTAGTGAACAGCACGGAAAGCCTGGAGCTTTGCAAGTATCTTTTGGCAAAAAAAAACAAGACTTCTAGTCAATGAGAAAAGTTGTCTCAGAAAAAACCAAAGGATGGGGACTAATTACTTTGCTTTCTCATCCCAGACATACAGCTAGAGAAGTTTTACATACCTCACATGGGAAGTGTGAACTGAGCAGCTTGTACCGCAAAACTGAATTGTTAGTTCGTGCTGTTTGATGGCACCACCCCAATGTATACAGGGCCCCCATCCTTAAAAGCTCATGCACAGCGTGCCTGCTAATGTTACATACATTTACCATCACAAGACTGTCTAAAAATTAGTAAATCTCAGTTTTTGCAATACAGTATTTCATGTTCTCTCCTCTTTTGTTTCTGTATTCACTTCTACTCCAAATTTGAATTTTCTAGGAAATTGTAAGTTAAATATTTTCTGGTCTATTTCTGGTGGAAGGTGCAAAGAGCTACAGACATTTACTGTTTTCTTACAGTATTACAAATATGACTTGTTTTATATTTAAATAAATACGTAAGATTCTGTACCAGGAGAACTGCTGTGTCTTCAAAGATATGTATTAGAAATATTTCTAGTTATAATCTAATTGTTTGCCTTTAAATGTTAGATTTTTTGCTTTTTACTAATATCAAGTGGTACTAACTAAAGTGTCCTGTTGCCTTAAGCAAGATGACTTAAGGAGAAAATTCCTCTGACATCAGAATGGCAAAACTGGGCCCTTCGTTCTTTAAACAACGATTCAAAGTCACGTTGCCCTTGTTGCCCTTCAGTACTAAAGATTTTCCTCATGCCTGGCTCCACTTTGACTTCATGGCTAAGGTTTCCGCTAATGATGCTATCAGACAATAGCAGAACGCAGTTCAAAACAACTACTGGAAAAATCCCTACCCTCTTTCAAAGTTGCCAGGTGAGGACAAAAGAGGAGCTGCAACACCGGCCATGAAGCAAACACAAGCATTGAAGCTATCCGGCCTATATCTGTACATAGATTTGCTCACTGCTCATTTAGGCTTTTGCTGTTTCAAATAGAAGTTGCAAATGGTTTGATAACATGGCCTGAAAACAGACATCTTTTCAGAATTGGCTATGGTCTTTTGGTTTTCTTAACTTTTTTTCAGCCACAGCATTACTCTGGAATTAATTGTTGCACTGTCCAATGAAGCTCACCAGAGCCAGCAAGCATACGCTCTCATGGTCAATAAATCATATCTAGCCATTTTGTTAGGGAACTCAGGTCTTTGTTGTTAGCATATACTTCTTTTACTGTGCTGTACAGAGTTAAACCATGGTATTAATAATTACGGAGAGAGAAGAGGGTAACTGGTAATACCGGGGATATTACGGGCATCCCTGTGAGGCACTAAACTGAACTGTATCAAGGCAAGAGGAATACTATGTTACAGTTGAGATCTGAAGTCTAAAAGTCACTTTTGATTAAATTGTAAAATAGTATTTTCTAAGCTGTGTTAATTTTACTTTGAAGTCCAGAGCAGCAAAAATCCAAGACAACTTCAGTTACTCTGATTATCTTTTCTGAAGGTTATACAATACCTACTGCTCCCTAATTGTAACTCCCTGTGTGCATGGTAGAGGTACTGAACTGGACATGTGCTGCTGTCTCCTTTATCAGCAAGGCCACTTTAAAAAGCTGTCTGCCGTGCTTCCAGAGAAACCCATCGCTGTGTTCCGGCACTGACGACAATAGTGGAGGGCAAAGATCTAACCCCTCTTGCCCGGATGCTGTATATTCACATTACATCTCTGGCAGATGAGAAACCATAATTTCAATTAAGAGAATAAATTTTGGAACAGGGTATTTTTATGTATTATGGTTTCAATCAGAACCGAAGTGGCAGAACTGCCCAATCTTTGTATTATTCATTAAGCAGGTTCGTTATGGTTGTATCTACCAGCCAACCCACACCAGATCCTCTTGTGCTAGACATTATAAAACCAAGAGCTGTTCAGAAAGTTGGACTAGTCAGAAAATCAGTTTGTACCTCTGAAATGTGTGGCTTGGAGGAGTGCCTAACTGTGTCACTCTTTTAGTACCAACATTTTTGCAGTAAGAAAAATGGTGTAATGTTGATTTCACTCAAAAGCTCAGACTATACAGGCCATGCTGCTCAGAAAGGGAACATCAGCCAGAACGTGTTGCTTGTTTGTGGATGGAAACAGCCAGAGAAAGAGGCAGAGACAAGCGGTCACAGCTGCAATGGAATGGTGGAAAAAGCCAGCCTGAGAGAAACTTGAGGACTCTCTTGCTGTTCGAAAACAGACTGGAAGAAAGCTAAGCTTAATAAATATTGAAGAAGGTATGTTCTTCTGTAAGGAAGCAGACCTTTGCCAGTGCTGCTCTACCCTTGATTTGGTTTTCTGGTGGAAATAATCTGTGAGGCCATGCGTATTGGCTCAAAAGGGATTTGAGCCAAATTTCTTGAGTTTGGATCAGAAGGAGCAACAAGATATCACTGGTTTTGCCCTTAGTGTTGCAGTGTGTTTGTCCTTCATTAAAAAGTAAAATAAAATGACTGTGCTTTTTCTTCCTCCCAGCCTCCCACACAGCAGAGCTGCAATCAGATGCCATGTAGGGTAGGTACCTCTTGTTTCCAAATGTCTTGTTTAATCTCCTCCTTCCCTTCTGTTCAGCTTCTCTTACAGTACAATAAATCCCACGCTTTGTCCACCAGTCTGGGTGTGTACACTAGGTCCACAACCTTGTCTGTGGTTCTGATGACCTCTGGGGAGAATATATCAACACTTCTTCATCTCACTACAGAAGTGAAAGTGAGCAGAACACAGTTGTTTTGTCTTTGAGCAATGGATTTGATGAGGAAATTATCTTGGTAATTAAAAAACCCCAACCTTCCCCCCCCAGGACTCTGAATGGCTTCTCTATTAATCACTACAAGGACACCATTGACTTACTGCGCTTGTAAGAAACATGCCCGTAACAAAGTAGACACAATTTTTTTTTTCTAACTCAAAGAGCATTTCATTTGGCAGAGTCTAATAGCTTTCCCTCACAGATACTGCAGTAATAAACTGTGCTGAAAGAAGTTAGTAAATATAACCCCGTACATCTTAAATATATGATTGAGCTTTACATGTTTATCAAGCTATTTTAAGTGTAAAACAGTAATGTTCAGCTCTTCCAGCAAGATTGGGCTAACCCAGCCTTCCAGTGGATCCATCTGGGTGCTCCAGCCTGCTGAGAGCTCACCAGCGATGGAGTTACGAGGCGTCAGCCGAGCAGCAGTGCCCATCCCTGCTCTTAGCCCATGGCAAAAGTGAGACACGATGCTAACATAAACCTCTTCCCCTGTGAAAGCGGCTTACGAAATGTTTTTCTCACATTTGAAAGAGTTTATGAGCAGGAACATGTCCGGCTACCATGGCTCAATCAGCGGCAGCTTGTAAAGGCGTTGCTAATCACCTATGTGTCTGCTGTGATTGTCTGATTTTACCCATGTATGGGGGAGCTGGACGTGGCTATTGTAGGAGGGATTTGTGGAGTACGGATCTGAGTGGCTCCAAAACTTTTGCTATCCTGTTGAGATTTGGCTGAATCCTTAGGTAACTACTCCATGTGTAAATACTAGATGTCATTGTTCCTTCAGCATCTCTTGTACCCTGTCCAAGTTGAGCTCTGGGTTGTTGGAGGCAGCACTGTCCTTGGCTAGAGGTTTGTATCACAACGGCATGTCCGGGCTCTGTCCTGGGACTTGTGCCTGGCTGTGACACGAACACAAGCCTTACAGACAATATTAATGCCTGAACTCCTGGGCTATAACCCCCAGACACCAGAAAGGTACCCAGTCTGCTCAGTAGGTCAGGTCTTAGTCGAGAAACAGAAACACAGCAAAAAATCTAAGCTAAGGCTGTGTTTTGAGACACACGGGAGAGGATGCTGGCACCAATGTGCTTATGCACTGACACTCAGCCCTCAGGAGGAAAGGCTGAGAAAGAAGGACCTCTGTGCCACGTGCAGGAGAAAAATCCAAGTTCAGTCAAACCTGTTTTTGTTACTTGTAATATTGTAGTATTCATGACTCTCCGACGGGAACAAGATGTATTGTATGGCATACAAGCTGGAATTCGCCTCTGTTATTCTTATATCTATGGTATGGGACTGCTGCGACGGCAATCCTCATCAAAGGGCAGGAGTCACAGAAGATGTTCTCCCCAGGCAGGGGAAGCCCACGCTCGCTAGCCACCAGCGCGCTCTTACTGCCAGCGTTCAAACTCAGCAGCAAGCAACTGCAGACTACGTGTCTGCTACCATCACCAAGGACTGAGAGCAGATGTATACGGAAAATGTAATGAAACAGGTGGAAGCAAGCGGAAAGTGGGATAAAACGCAAAAGGGCTTTGCCAAAGGCAAATCTCGCGAGGCAAACCCAGCACCATCTGTGAGAAACGAGGTTCCTGAACAAGAAGGCAGGAGATGCGGCGTGAGCAGACCTTGGTCAGCATTTGGTACATGATTTCACGGGGAGCTGTTACAGGGGTTGGTGCCGCAGCGTGGGTATGAAACTGGCTGAGGGTACATGCCCCTGAGGGAACGCTTCCCTGCAGAAGGAAGCTCCAGAAGGACCAGGCACTACAGTGACCTGAAGTTTAACATGTTCATCCACAAACTTGGCACTGAATTACGGGGTATACTGGTGAAATCTCCTGATGGCGGGGCTGGGAGGGACAGCCAGTAGAAAGAAGGATCAGGGTAAGAACTTCTTCACTCTGAGAGTGACGAAGCACTGGAACAGGCTACCCAGGGAGGCTGTGGAGTCTCCTTCTCTGGAGATATTCGAGACCCGCCTGGACAAGGTCCTCTACAGCCTACTGTAGGTGACCCTGCTTCAGCAGGGGGGTTGGACTAGATGACCCACAGAGGTCCCTTCCAACCCTGAACATTCTGTGACAGCCTGAAAGATTTGAGTACCGGAATGACGGAAGTTCAAGCAACAGAGTTATGTATGTTGAGATGAAACAACAAATGCACTCAGTTTTGGGGTGCCTAACTGTGACCTATTGGGTAGGACCGAGCAGAGTGTCCTTGCGGGTTGCCAAACGAGCGTAACACGCTCGCAGGAAAGGCAGCGAGGCCCCGAGCCGGCGGCTTTCCTCTCGGAATTGTTATTTTTAGTATCGCTTCTGCTCGCTCCCTGGGTGTGTCAGGCACTTTGTGTTCCTCAAGCTCCAGAACCGACGGAGGGACTCACCAGGGGAGGCTCTCGCCGGTGGCAGAGGCAGCGGCCAGAGACAACGCTCCTCGGCTCCCGAGGCCGCTCGGGTCCCCGCCAGCTGCTCCCCGCTCCGGACCTCACCCTGCTCCTTCGCAAGCCCTTTTTTGCCGTCCGCCTCACCGGAGAGGTGTCCGGGGAGGCAGGGCCGCCCCGCCGGGGGTGCGACGGGGCCACCCGCAGGCCCGGCCGCCCCGCTGAGGGCCCCACTGGGCCAGGCGCGGCGGCGGG
>Ga0065711_1004758_pt1 | contig 37758 bp, 22 predicted proteins | sample Hoacrofraction12_FD_59098 | JGI IMG/M metagenome (GOLD analysis project Ga0065711, IMG submission 59098) | Hoatzin crop microbial communities from Cojedes, Venezuela - Epithelial fraction 12 v2 (version 2) | ecosystem: Host-associated > Birds > Digestive system > Esophagus > Crop | place...
ACAAGGCGTAGTGCCTTTAGACTGAAGAGAGGGGTAGATTGAGATTAGATACAAGGAAGAAATTCTTTACTGTGAGGGTGGTGAGGCCCTGGCGCAGGTTCCTCAGAGAAGCTGTGGCTGCCCCCTGCCTGGCAGTGTTCAGGGCCAGGCTGGATGGAGCTTTGGGCACCCTGGTCTAGTGGAAGGTGTCCGTGCCCATGGTAGGGGAGTTGGACCAGATGATCTATAGGGTCGCTTCCAACTCAGACCAGTCTGTCATTCTACGTACTGTGTCTTAGGCTTGAATGATGTGAGAAGCACACTGCTGAAGTCGAACTGCTGCTAATCCTACTTGGTGTTGACTACTTTGTATGGTATCATGTAAATAACCTTTTAATTAATGGATAACTATGGTAATTTGTTAGTCTTGAGATTGTAAGCAGCACTTACAGGAACAACTGTTGGCCAAAGCGTTCAATTAAGTTCTGTGTTGGACAGTTGGCATTTTCTGGAAAATGCTCATTTATCCCAAAGTTTGAGTGCCTGAGTGCCAAGTACATTTTGTTGGATCTCTTGGCATTCAGTCACTTTCTCCCTCGTCTGTTGGTACTACAAAATCAGGCTGCTCTGTAACTGCTGCCTTCTGGCAGTGAGTGTGGAAGACCGTGCGGTGCTGTGGAGATGAGAATCTTGCCAGCATGCGCTTTCCAAGGAAACACTTGTCAGGAAAGTTTACTGAATGAAAAAATGAGCGATGGGGCCAGTGTAGATGAACCTTCTCACAGTGTCTGGATACTTTCTTTCTCGTAGCTGACCTGATGCTGAAGTGTTTTGGTAGTCTGAAAACTGATGACTGTAGATATATTCTAGTTAGAGCAGTAAGCCTGTTCAAAACGTAGATACTTTTAAGAAGTATGATTTTGTGTTTCAATGAATAACACAGGATTTATGTTTTCAGATTTTCAGTAGAAGTTAATTTGTATCACAAGTTACTAAGCTTTGATGAAAGATTCTCAACACTGCTGAACAATCTCCCATGTATTTTTTTAACCTGTATTTTTAAGGTAATTGGAACCTTTCTGTTATTAAGCGGTTTGCATATCTCAAATTTGTTCCAAATATAAACTGAAAGGATGGATAATTTATGGAATGATATTGCCTGGGAAATAAGCATCCAGTTCTCAAAGCAACAGCACCGCAGAAGATGGCTGAATTGCTCCGTGCTAGGAGGAATGCTGGAGGGAAACAATGCCAGTCGCTGTCAGTTTACTGGTTTAAGTGGTTGGTTTGGTAAAAGTGGGCATCACTTAAAGGTAATTGTGGCTGCAGACAAGAAGTAAAGGATAATCATCGTGTGGCACATGGAGGTGGCTAGTTTTGTGCTGCCTTCTGCTGATTGATGGAAATGTTTGGGAGACTTTGCGTGGACCTTTGAGTGCTGCCGAGCACAGTGCCCTGTCCGTAGGTTGGTAGGGTGTGTCACTGAGTTTTTGTTGCTGTTCTGCTTGCAGTAAACTGCACTAAATGCCTGGAAGTCTCGCTTACTGTCTTTTCCAAATATTCAGGGTTCAGATGACATGATGAGTCTCTTTTGTTGTACAGCTTCTCCGTAATAGCTAACTGTGATATGTCTGCTCTGAGTACTGTATTCTTGTGCTGCATTTCTGTGAAGCCCTTTTCCAGCTTGATCTGGCTGAGGCCTTCCTAAAACTTCAGTTTTCATGTTGATATTGTAAAACTGTTAAGTAAATGCAAAAAGCATCACAGCATGGAAATGTGGTGAGTACATTTTGAACAAAGTTCTGTGCGTTGACAAATACAAGGTAATCTGATTTCTGACTAATGTGTTGCTGTTGGGTATTCCGAGTGTGCAGGGAGGAGGAAATCTTCTCTTAGAGCATTTGTGTTGTTTGGAACATGATGGGCGCCTGAGACAAACCTGTTGATATGCCATGATTAACTTTTTTCCAAGTAGTTCTTAGGTAAGTTGCGTAAACTTTTTTTGATAGCCAGTGTGGCTGTACTGGTTGTAAAAACAGGTTTGAAGACAGGCCTGATATTTGCAGAAGCTGTTAAATTAGATTTTTCTAGCTCTCATTTGTACTTTTTGCCCATTTCTTTTTTGGAAATGGAAAAAATGACCAAGTAACTCCTGAGATACCACTTATCAAAGCAGCAGTGTTATTTGCTGTATTATGACAGTCTCACGGAAGAACTAACTCTGTGAGTTTGTGTGCATCTTTACTGATGAGCACTGTTAGAAACTGATAGCACTCCCTCGCAGTTCAGTAAAGAATGCTTTTCTCTGTTCAATTAAAGCATCTTCCAGATGACTTGGAGCTTAAGTTCTAGGTGAGGCTCGATGAAAACACATTCCATCTTATTACTAGAGAGTACTGGCCTTTTAAAAACGCATACTATTAACTGCTTCTGCTAATTTTAGAACATAGGTTCTTGAAATGCCAGTAGTAGCTGCGTACTTAGTAAAATTGAAAATAAAGGGACTTTTCACTCTCTGGAAGGTGTGTTTAAAAAAAAAAAGAAATATTGTAGTAAGTACAAGTTCTTGTGTTTAAATCTTTTGTGGTTGAAGCTGAGGAATTCTTGACTGACTTGCACTCAGGTTTCGTTCAGTTTCAAGTAACCGCAGAGGCTGTGCAAACTTCAAGCGATGTAGCTGTGCCCAAATGTATATTAAATGCAAGTACTAATGCTGTGGGACAAAGGTTCAGCATGTCAAAAGTGAACTCTTGTGTTGGAATACAGATGAAAATGTAGTAGGAATGAATACAACTGTGCATGTCCTGGAAGTTGAACCACCTTAGTGAAAGCTTATTTCAGTTCACAGTAACTTGCTCTGTTTGCCCCCAAAATTTGGACTTTGATTTGTCACGAGCAACAGTGGAGAATTATGATGGCAAGTTGCTACTGGTTTATGTTTGAAAATAATTTTGAGCGATTCCTGCTTGGGTTATGGCACTGTTAGCTGTTTATGTAACCTGGCTGGAACAATGATTGCCTGTATTACTGCAGTTACAAAACTTCACGGCTTTTCAGGGGGGGGTGTTTAATTTAAACCATAGCAGCCCAGGTTTTACGTGACATTTAGAGTACAACTTTCCTTTTTTTTTTTTGTTGTAATGTAGGCTTATTTCAGACTGACAGTGAATGGGAAAGGGTTGATGTAAAGAATGGAGCCACTGATATGTAACTGGGTAGTTTGAAAGGGCGATAACCAGACAGGGCGTTAGGTGAAAGACTAACACGGCGGGGTCTGAGTCTGGGCTTCTTTTAGTTCTATTAGGTCTGCTAGCTGGAGATGTGACCAGGATGAGCCTGTGTACTGCTGTCCCACAGTGGGTGAACACTGTGCGTTGGAGGTTTGGTCTCGCTGTTAAAGGTGAAGAACAGCTCGGTGATACAAAACCAGGTGCCTGTCTCCTCCGGTGCATGTTTCTCAAGCCTTCACTTGAAGTGATCTGATGATTCCGGTCTCTAGTCGCCATAGATATGGCTGTTAGTTTCTTGTATAAGCTCATTTACCTTGATACTTAAAGCAATCAAGAGTTTGTCTCCACTACTCCTTTGGTGAATGGCTTACTAGGTTTGATCATCCTCATAATTGTGCCATCTCTGGTTTGCAACAACCTTAACCGAGCTCTCCGTGCTGCGCTTTTGTTACACACACGGTGTTTGCTGTGGGAATAATGGCTAGAAGTACTCGCCTGCATCTATAGACTGAGCATTAAAGCCCTTATTAAAAAAACCACAACCTCAAAAGAACCCTGCAGTTGGTTTTCAGGAGTTTACCTGGAAGTGGGGGAAAATGCTCACAGTCTCTATCTTATGTGACAGAAGAGTACCTGCTTGGCAGAGGAATGTGCTGCCTGTGCGGGGACTAGGAACGGGGTAGGGAGCCCCTGAAATCGGATCGTTTTCATAATGATGTGAGCTGAAGCGTGAATGTTTCTCCTGGTGTGAAAGTGGTCTGAGTGGTGGTGGGAGCTGCGTGCGGAAAGGATGGGTGCTGCAGGGTGCTGCTCCTCTGAGCGAGGTCTGCAGCGATGCGCAGCTGCCTCTGCTCGCAGTCATTGTTTGTCAAATAACTTCAGGTAATCTCTTCCTTAAGTTGCCTGGAAAGAAAGTACTGGCTGTTCAGAATCTCTTTTTATTCCTCCCTGAGGAGACCAGGCAGTTATCACCAGGTGTTTGTAAATAGATGAGGAGTGAGTGTCTGAGGCAGTGTGTATTGAATGCTTAAGCCTGATCAAGTGCTTGATCCTGTCATCACTTGCAGTGATTATAAGCAAATCTGCAAAATACTACATTATTTGCTAGGAATATTTAGCAAGCTAGTAGATCTGATGCTCGTCTGTCAACAGAAAAATAAATGTTTTCTGGTGGAAGTATTTCACTCAGAACTGGCAGTCTGGCTCGGTTTGATGTGTTTGTGGGCTGAGCAAGATGGAGAGGGCATCGCATTGAACAGTAAGGGTCGTTTATCGGCTGAACTGTAACGCTGCAGAAGTTCACCAGGCTTCACCATTGAAAGCCATAACTAAGTTGGACACCTTCAGAACCTTGTTTAGAAAACAGGTGCCCAAGAACTGTGATCTGTATGCAGATCAGAGGCAGTGATCAATCTTGCTTTGCTGCAGGGTGCTACTTGGAGCGAATTTTTATTTCATCAGGTTTTGTGGATCTGCACATTTCCTTCGCTGTTGTCGTGTCTAAGGTCAGTTGTGACTGAGTGGCTTGGAGAAGGCTTTAAGCCAAACAATGATACTTTTTAGGACTATGTCGGACGCTTACTTGGCTGTAACTGTTGCAAGCTAATAACTGCAATAATAAATATTGCAGAGAAACTGTTATGAGAATTGTTTAATTAGATTTCTGGGAAGGGGATGAAAAGCAAGTTATTGTGGCTGAGAAGGAAGAAAAGCATTTTGGCTTTGGCCTGATAACTGTGTACTGGGAAGAATTTATATTGACTTTGAGCAACCTAAGTGAAATGTGAAAAGTCAGGATTCTGGGAGAGTCTTGTACTACTGTAACTAATTGGGACTTGGCAGGGTTTTTTTTTTTGTTTTTCAGGAATGACAGAATCAGTCTAATTACTCAGCCTTTGCCTAAGAGCAATAAGAATTGCCATGGAAGAATGTCAGAGGCTTATTCTTAAACATCGGTAAATACAATTTAAGAAAAAAGCCAACAGGCTAGGACTCAACTCTGAAATACTGTTTCCAGGTTGTGTTTAGGATTAAGGGGAGTACGGTAATAGATGAAGAGGTTGTCAATATAAATTTGATGTCTTCACTTATTTTAAGACTTAGCTAAAGAGCTTGTTACCTTTTGCATTGTTACAGATATTAAGTTGGTGATGTTGAAGGTGGTTGCTCGAAAATGAGTTTGCTTATTTGTTTACGGATCAGCTGTGTCTGATTTTTTGATCTGAAACTCAGGCAGTGGTCTAAATTAAAAATGTGAAGAAGGGACTCTGGCTTGCTGTCTGTATGATAAACTCTTCCTTCCCTGCCTGTGATTCTCGGTGTTGTAAGTGTTGAAGTAACTGATGGCTACTGTCTAACTGATTACGCTCTCCTCCTTAGAAGAACCTTCTGACGAATTTTTTGCTAACGTGCCTCCTTTCCGCTAATAATGGAGATGGACAGAGGTTCTCCAAAAAGATCTTTAGGGTGTTTGAGGTTTTTATTAGTATTTATACTTGCACAGAAGAGCAGACAATAAGCAGAAAACTGAAATGGGAGGTGGGTGGATGTCCAAGCTAATCAAGACATTCAGAAAAGTACTTTGGTTTTGTATGGAAGGAGAAAAGTGAGGTGCATCTGCAGCCACCCTTCTCAGCTCAGGAGTGTAGTGTGGAAAAGTAATTATTGCATTCTCTAGCCCTATGCTAGTGGAAAAGGTGCCTAGCATGAGTTGGTTGATGGGTAGAGAGGAGATGCAGAAATACAGAAAAGACCTTAAACTACTACGAATTGTTGCTGTTAAGAGTAGGTTCCAGTGAGGGGAGGATTTGGTTCAACAGCTCTGCTTACCTTAAATCGAACAACTCGGCTGAATTCAGGCTTTGCTTGTCTTCTCGTGTCTTTGCTGTCTTTTGCTTTTGCTGGTGAACTTTTAATTCCAAACTAAAAACACAAGGAAATACTTGCAATGTTTTCTCCATGAATGAACTTTGTTACAGGGGAATTCCCCATGTTAGAATGTGGTAAACATTGAGAGGCATGGGCTGTGGCAGCTGTGGTTGGCTGTGCTAACTGTACTATGGACCAATTAATCAAATGCAATAATTCTGTGAATTTCAAAACCCTTTCTCTGGCAGATTTCTGAATTCTGAATTTCAGTGGGCTTTGGAAATAGCAGTGTATATTATATTTTGTAATAACCTAGATCTGTCTCGCTGGTCTTGTTTTTGTATAAAAAAACAAAATGACATGAATTACTTCTTCAATATCTCTTTGTTAATGGTGGGGGTGAATTTCTTTGACAGGCTGCTTTGAGTGAGGCATGCTCTGGCAGGCTACTTGATAAATAGAGCTATGCTAGCACCTAGGTTTTAGCATAACATTGCTGATAGATGAAGACTGTGAAATTTTGACTTGAAGCATAAGCCAGGGTGGTTAGGAAATGGTCTATAGAAGAAGCTGATTTGTAGCTGCCATAGACTTTCCCTGTTAAGTACTGTACTGAGTGTGCTTGTAAAAGCTTGCTTGCAAGCATTAGCATGATTACTAATATTGGGAGCTGACCCTACATCAAGAAGAGTGCTCCTTTTTCGAAAAAATATAAAGCAAAATTACACAATTTTGGAATAAAAGGAGGAGATCTCTATCAATCTGACTTCTGCTAAGCAAGTATTAGAAGCTTTTAAGGTCACATTGCCACTTTGGTAGTACAAAGACACATATACAGAAAACATTATACTGACCATTTGCCTAAGACACAATGCTGATGGGGGTGGTGGTTCTGAAGTTTGCTCAGTCTTGCCAGTATAGTTGATTTAGGTCGCTCTTAAAACCTAAAGTATTTGGAGGATAAGCTGCTCAGTCCATGGCTGTGTGCATTTTGTGGTTTACCTCGCATTCAAGGCATCTGTGGGAAGTGAGGACTGAAGGTGGCGGCTGCAAATGCACTTGCAAAGTAGATCTCCAAACAAGCCCACGGATGAATTCAGACTTGCTTTGGGCTAAAGACAGCCAAGTGCTGCTGTGAGCTGTGAGCTACGTGCTATTTGAGTAGCAGGAACACAGTTGATGTGTAAAAGTCAGATAATTTCAAACTTTAATAGTGGGTCTGAAATGGTTTCTCATCTCTTGTGTATGAAAAGCTGGACAGAGCCTTGCTGTGAGGATGGGGGATGTGTAGAACTGAAGCTGTTGCTGAAGGATTAGTCCTGCAGGTGTGTTCCTGTAGCTTAAACAAACCCTGTGCTGCATCAACAAAAACTAGCAAATAACCGAAGCAGTTAGTATACAGTGCTGAGTAATAGCTGAATTACATTTATCAGATTATAATAGCAGAAAAGCCTTTTAAGCAATGATGAGGGCTTAATTCCATTGAGTTGGCTAATAATGTAATGCTCCAACAATCGGCTATAAAATGATTCCAGCAAGTAGGAATTAACTTCCTTAACTTATAACTGATGCGAAGAAATAGCTCTCTCATACTTGGAAAGGCACAAATGGTTTAATTAAGCAACATATACAACTGGGAAAAAAAAAAAGTATAGAAACTTTAGACCTAGGTAGACCTAGACTTCAGATAATGATAGAAATGAATAAAATCTTAGGTGGTTGGTCATGACTGCTTAAACTACATTAAGCAACACAGTTATGTAATGCTTGCTATAGGGTTGAAAATTAACCAAATGGTCATGAGCTAGGAGTAAATTGAAAAACCTGAAGTGGGTGAAAACACAGCAATTTGAACATATTTTCAGCTGGAAATAAGTAGTAGCTCTGAGTCAAAGCTTCTGACTGATGCAGAAACTAAAAAGCCAAACTTGAACCATGAACACCTGGCTAAGTAGCAATGGAATGAGAAGAGAAAGGCTGAAGAACTGGATGGAGCTTATTTGTTTATATTGGTTGGCTTATTCAGTTTCATCTAATTTATCTAACAAATGTAAACCCATTATTGGTGTTTTGCATTTAAAGCTTCCGAAATTGACTGAAAGGGATGAGTGTTTTCCTTGGTGGGTATGTGTTAAAAAATATCATAGATGTAGATTGCAAGTCAGATGCAGTGTGCTATTGAGTAATTGTGGTTATGTTGGAAAAGAATCTGTGGGGCGTTTGTGATCTGAGGAGTGAATAAACAGAAGGCTAAATTCTGTGGGATCTCTGTATTCATTTTTCTGACTTAAGCAGGTAGATAACTTCTTTGTAATAGCACTTAGACTATACTGAGATCAAATTTTACTTGCTTGCTGTGTACTACAGAACTAGTTCTTAAAGTAGGGTGCATATGCTTTTTAAACTGAGCCGAAATTTGCATGAGAATGATGCTAGGAATTAGAGGGAGAATGGAATAAAAGGGACCTAGATAAGGGATTTTTTTGTAAGAAATAATCAAAATATGGTTTCTGCTTTAGGCTATGCTGTGCCTCTCTAACACTTCCCAGTTAGTTCCTGCTCATGGCAGGGGGGTTGGAACTAGATGATCTTTAAGGTCCCTTCCAACCCTAACCATTCTATGATTCTGATTATCTCTGTTTCACTTCAAATCATCTGAAGTGTGTAGAGCAGTCAGGACTAGAACTAGGAAAATGGAAGTAGTGGTGAAGTTCCCTCCATCTAGTAGAGAAAAAGTACAGGTGGTAGAAGTGGAAAAACTTGCAAATCATAAAACAAGTGAGCGTGATCTGTGTTTTGTAGCTGAACCCATTAGTGGTGAATGTTGATGAAACCTCTCTGTTACAGTTAGTATAGGCTGGCTAATCCCTAGCAAGCCTCAGTGGTGCTGACTCTATGTACTTGCTTGAATTTGCTCTTCATAAAGGTGGAAGTACCAGGCTAGGCTTGCCTGTTAAGGCTCCAGAAACTGGAGACTTTGCAAATATCAGTAGCTGTTCCAGTGAGAAAGAGACTGTAATTACTTGAATGAAACTTGACCAACATATGAACAAAAGTGCCTGTTGAGGGCTTATTGCCAAGTGTGGATTTGTACTGAAGCAGATATAATTACATGGACTTTGTACTGGGTTGTTTGACAGATGAAATTTCTGTGATAGTGCAAGATAACAGTAGGTCGCAGTCCAAGAGTAAGGCTCCTAAGAATACATATTCACAGCTGTGGTGATAATCTGATTAATTGAAAACTGATTCGATTCATAACAAAGTAATTTTGTTAGATGCAAGAGTGTCAATGCCAATTTTCAATAACAGTTAGGTGTAAAGTCAGTGTGAGAACTGCATTCATAATGGTCTTTTGTAGTAGCGCTGGTAAAATTTGAATGGGGTCTGCACTTCTTTTAATGTGCTCGGCTGCTTCTTGAGGCCTGAAACAGCCCCTGTACTTCTAAAGTCGGAAATAGTGATGGCTGACATGCAGTGTTCTACTAAAAAAGGTTTTTTCTTTTTACCCTGGTTATCAGGCTAGGAACTGAATTGATACCGGGCAGCCTTTCACCAGCAGATATCGAGTGCGATATAAATCTGCCTGGCTGTCACATTAAGTAAATAGAAGGTCTGATATGTGAGATATGCTCAGCAGCGCTGGATATTGAGTGCGTGGACTCCAATAGTAGCTGGTGTTCTATTTTCGGAAGCCTCTGAGGAGCCGTGATCTGAAGGTGTTGCTCTGCTAGCTCATCGGAGAGCCGAGCGTGGGCACGCAGCGGGGCGACTGCAGGCTGCTCTTCACGGTCAGGAGTGTGGGTGGAAGCAGCGGTAACTGGGAATTCTTCCTGTTATGCAAGAGGAAAAAAAAAATATTGCCTGGTGTAATGTAAAAGGAGCTGCATGTCTTTGGATGGCTGAAGTGGTGACCTTGAAGAGCTCTGTGCTTCTCAGACAAGTTCTTCTGAAGCCTTGATGATGTGTTTGACCCATCATATGTGCATATAGGTAGTGCACAGGCTGATTTCTGCACCTTGCTTTCCTTCAGAAGGATGTTGTTCACTGCAAAAGAACTCGAAGATGACATCTCAAATACAGGTACGATATTTTCTAGCTTGCAGTGCAGTTTCTGTTCTGAAAAGAATGTCTTCGAGTGTGTTTGCTATGAAAAAGTTGTAAGATGTCTGTTTCTGAAGTAATGCACCAATGAAGGATTGCTTGGAACACAATAAATTCATCTTTTCAGAATTATTCAGAGTACCTTGCAGCTATAGTTGAATAAATTTCGGTCCTCTCTGTTGGTATTCAGCTGGTGCCATTGTAAAATGAAGATGTGTTTGGCAGAAGGAGATTTAATAGAAGAAAACCCATTAAGTCTATTGTGGAGTAGATAAGAGTAATTCAATAAGTTGAAGTGATTTGTATGCATTCCTGATAACTCTAAGAGGCTCTTTACGCAGAGCATGTAATTTTATGTTTGTATTTAAGTTTTTGCTTGTGGAAGTGATAACCTGAATATGTGGCTGACGTGCAGTCTAGAGCTAGAGGCTTTCATGAAAGCTTCAGTGGGACACAACTATTGCTTACGGTTTTGCAGAGAGCAATAGGTTTCTGTGAAGTCTTTTGAAAGCTGGGATAAGCAAACGCTCTGTTAATAGTTATAAAGGACCTCTGGACTGAAAACCCTGGAGGAACAGTCATTTTCAGTTAAAAACATCTGAAGAAAGGTAATGGTTTGTAGAAGTGGCGTGTTTGGAAACAGTTAATTAATTCATGTGTCCTTGTTGCTTGTCTGAAAAAAAGCTTTTAGAGAGGACTGCAGACATCTGCAGTGCTTTTTAATATTTGATGGGCTTGTACAATTCTCCTTACAGAAAATTCATGACCTGCTCTATTTCTGGGAGTCTGATTTGCAGAGGCCATGAGTAAAAGAGATCAGATGGATTCCTTATCTTCCTATTACAACATAGCTATTGAGAGACTAAGTCTTCTGTTACAGATTTACATAGCATTTTCTTCTCATGTCTGTTTGCTCTGTATCAATAGGTAATTTTGTAATGGGTAATAGGAATTGCGTTCTCCTAGGATGCTTGTTTTGCTTATGTTTGGAATGAATGCATTGGTAATGTAGAGATTCACTAGGATTCTTACTGCTGAAGAAGACATTTTTAAAACTTTATCAAAAATCTGAGTACCACCTCATTGTGACTTGTGTATACAAAGAGACTTTCAATGCAAGTAGACACAAGCAAAATTGAGTACTGGATCTGTATCAGGCTTCAAAACATGATGCTTTCAGTTTGACAAAACTGAAAACATGAACTTGTTTTCAGTCTGTGAGTCCTGTAACCCTCCTGATCGGCATGCTCACCTTTGCTTTCCCTGCTCTCCAGCAAAGGGAAGTGTATTGACAGTTGATTTTCCTCCTCGCATTGCAAAAACTACTTAGATAATAGTCAGACTTCTGTGATAGTAAAGAGCTGTAGAAGCCTACTGAAGACATTTTGTGTGGTAGTTTGGTACAAGGAGAAAATACGCTATCTGCTGACATGTTTCAAATGAGCTGTGTGTTCATAGAACATGCTTTTTCTCAGCGAGTGAGAAAAATAATAACCATACATGGTAAAATCCCCACTTGTCAAAGCTTTTTGTTGTACCCTGTTTTAGGGTATCTTGTGTATACTGTAGCCACAAGATGCAACAGAGATTGTTGTAGGGAATGTGGATTTTTAGTATTTCATGTGACCACAATATATACTCACTAAGTATACGGTGCTGTACTTCCCAACTTAAAACTACCCGAAATCTTGTTTGTCTTAATTCTGTAGCTGATGATGTCAGTTCTCCAGCGTTGATAACCTGTTGTCCATAGTTAGGTGTGGAGAGTAATGCAGATAGGTGGTTTATCTTCAGGCCAGGCTCTAGTGATGTCAGCTGAGCGGCTCGGGTAAAGGTGCTCTGTAAGAAATCCCTGTAAGCTAAGTGTACGGATTCATGGCATGGCTGTATTGGCAGCAACTTCTTCCCCTGGTAGAGCTAAAATGAACACGGGGTATGTCAGAATCTGTTAAAGATCTTTTTTTGTGTGGTTCCCCCCCACCAGTAGTCATCTGTCAGTACTTGACAGAAGTTACTCAAGTTGTAAATTATTGCTTACAAAGGAAAAGTCAAATTCTGATCTGATGAGAGGAAAAAATGAAATAATCCTTGTTCACTTAAGTGGTCCAGTCTGGCTGTTTCATCACTTGCGGGACTAAATGGAGAAGAATTTGAAACTCTTGGTCTCTGCCTTACCTACGTAGTCTGATTTAATTTTGAACGCTAAAAATGGTGTGCTTTAAGGGTACTGTGTTAGGAGAGAAGTACCTTAATGCACAGATAAAATATTTTTTCTGAAGTACTTGAAGAAAAAAGTGAAGTACTCATTTTGGTGTGTCCCTGCAGTTCCAATTCTGCATCTTCAGTGATTGTCATGAAGGAATTCTTTTTTTTAAACTAGGTTTGGCAGATTGAGTAACTATCAATATCAGAGTCTGAATTTTTGCAGGGAAGAATTATAGGAGTCCCTGATGTTACTCGTGTGGTGTAAGCAACTCTGAGTTAGTTTAATATCCTTGTAATGTATGATTAGCTAGTTGGGAAATAAAATGGAAAAACCTGGCTGGCAGAACTTCTTTGCTTGTGAGCTTTGATTTCTATGTTTGTTGTGCAGGAGAGGTGATCTTGCAGTGATGTTAAAGTCCGAGCTTCTTTTTGGAAATCTTTTATATGGAAAGTATCTGCAGTCCTAAATATAGCAGCAATCATTAAGACTCAGTAATATCTGAAGATTTTTCTGATTTTAAAAACAACAGTAGCAGCAATAACAGACAAAGCCCAAATAAATCCGAATCCCAAATTGTACATTTTTCTACTACTGGCAGTAAACACTAATTAACTTATGCACAATATTAGTTCAGCTGTGCTTGTCACCAGTCAAAACATGTTAGTTGTCTATGATTAATAACACAAGAAACAAATGTAGAACTAAACCAAAAGACACTCTAATGGTGCTAACTGTTCCTTTCCGGGCTCTTGGTAAGGATGAACACATGCTGATACTACTTACTGTGTTTGGTAATGCAGCTAGATAATGTGATCCAATATCAGCTTTCATAGAAGTCCTGGAGAGATGGGGCTGTAAGATTTGCTTGATGTTCAGCAGCTTCTTGTCAACAGAGCTCTTGACAGCGTTCGAGCCTGCTTGTGTCTGGCAGCCTAGAGATTTTTATGGTGAAGAAGTTCAACAACATGGTTTGGGAGATAGATAGCAACTTCTTTTTCAGGAGATTTTTTAACTTGCAAAGGTTTAGGTGCTAGGAACTGAAAAACCAGTTTTACAGGGTGCAATTTTTTCATTTGTTTTCCCTTATGTTGGTGATGGATGCTTGCTAGGAAGGAATTTAATGGAGGCAGCCCTAACATTAGGTCTCAAGCAGAAGCAGTAGAGCTATAAATGAACTGATGGTTTTTATGAACTCTGCTGCATCGTAGTAATGTTGTCAAGCTGCTAAAAGCACTCTGGCTCTGCAAATGGAAAAGAGAAATTTTGATAAACTTCTGAAAGCTCAGGCTATTCAGAATAATTGGAGCATTTCATTTTTTGCAGGGACTTCAGCGATTAACTGAAAGTACTTGTGTGCTGGGAACTGTGCAATTAACTAAAGAAAGAGAAGGAACTCTTTAATGAAAGAACATTCCAGTTGGTCAACGTGTTTTTAATAAGCATGCCTAATGTTTTAAAAAAAACCCCCTATTTCTCATTGCTTCTGTGAATACAGATGAAACTTGCACTTATGAATGGAGCAAGATTGTTTCTACTGTGATTAGCAATATTCATAATATTCATGTTATATGGAGACTGGCAAGTGAATGGTCACGATGGATTTTTTTTCTCTAACTGGACAATATTTATGCAAGTAGTGTCCGTTGATGGAACAGAGTAGCAAGATATATTTTGTGCTGCGGGCAGATCATCCTTGATTGGTAGGTTGTACCTTTGCAGAAGAGAAGACGTAGATGTCCATGATCTCTGAAGGTGAAATATTGATTCCCGTTGTGAATAGTCTCTTACATGGGGATGAATTATGTTAGCTTGAGAAACTTTACCTAAATAGTGTTTATCACTGCCACTATTGGAACCTGTCCTGATGACGTGGCTAAAGTGAACACAAGGGCTTACGCATCTATTTTTAGTTGAATTTTGTGAAGTCTTTATCATTCCGGTATCCTCGAGTATGACCTTCTATAACTAGGGATACGGCAAGTTAATTAACATTAATCATTGGTATGTTAGTAAATGCAGAATTGGTTTGCACACGAGGAACTATAATGCCAATAATTCTGGTGGCATTTGCAAGCGGAAGAATGCTCAGTTGAGCATTTCCTATGGTATCAGTGTGCTAGACCTCCAAAGATGACTGGCAAGTGAGGTTAAAATCTTCTTCCAGGAACACAATATTGAAGAACATAATTTGCTAATGGGTGTCCAGGGGGTAGGAACCCCGTAACCCTTTATATTGGCTCTAGGCCCTGAAGATCTTCAGTTTTGGTGTGTCATCTAACTGAGAACATGGCTTGATGGGAAGTACAGTATTGTCTTTTACAAAATGTAGTTAGTTATCTCCAGTCAGAAGAGTGGGTATACTATACAGCAGGTAAAGAGATCTATAAATAAGGTATGTGCTATGCATAACAGAAGAAAAATCTCTGAGTGCTGATCATGAGCTCCCAACGTGTTAGGAGTGTGCTTTTTGGGGAAAAAAAGTATGTGCTTATAGGGACAATCTACATTAAAGAACCTGTAAGTCAGTCCATGCTTTAAATACTATAAAATAGCACTTCAGGTTACCCTGAGAATTTTTAGTAGTGAAGTCAGGATTTAGTTGGGAACATAAAGGACTAGTGCTTGAACAGGCACCTCCTGCTGATGTTTTCAAGCTCTGGTCTGCCATGTGTCTGACCCAGCTGGGAGCTTACTGAACTGGTGAGGATGGCATTGTGACAGCTGACCTAACTGGTAGGTGCTGAGTTTTGTGATCAACTAATTCATATTTTTATGGTCAACTTGACCAGATAAATTAATTTCTTAGTAGTTGTTTTATACCTTGTAGTGATGATCAGAACAATTCCTGACTTTTATTTTAAGTTCATGATGACTGCCTCTCCATCAAGAGTACTGGCAGATGATAGCAATGTCAGTACTGCAGTTTAATAAATGAAGTACAACTTACAATACTGGTAGAGGAGTGAAGAATATAAAATTATTTTGGAATCAGTAAAAGCATCTATTTGTCAAGATTGGTACCTGGCACAGTATTTACAGAACTGCTTATTTTATTATTGGAAGAGTGGTGGTTGCAGGAGACGCCCAAAGGAAGAAGTAAATAAGGATTGGCATATTCCCTGTTCTGACTCATGTGCTGGGCAGTTGGGCACCTCAGAAACAAAGCTGTTGAGCAGTGTTTGAAGTGAGACGGATACTCCTTGTACTTGTCTGAGATGCTATTTATGCTAAAAACTAATAGTTACAGTTCAGCAGCCGATTACTGTGATTGTAGGAATAATTACATATTGACTTTTTTGAGATAAGATAAATTAAAAGCTTTCTTTGTTAATACACACTTGCTCTGCCTGTAAGTTGTGTCGATGTTTTTCTTAAGGCAGCTTCTGCACAGGAAGCGCAGTTCTGGGAGAACCTCTGAGTGGGATCATACAAATGCACAACGGAGCTGTTCGATCTTGGTTCGGCATCTTTCCTTCCATAAAAGAGCTGTCTCCTTAATCAGATTTATTAAGGGGCAGCTCATCCAGACATACTGGAAAAAACATGGAACTTCATGTCCCCAACTCTTGGTATTGAGAAGTTGACATAATGACAAGCCGTGAAAGGACAGATTGTGTGTGGAGTTTACCACTAGATTAGTGGGGATAGATGAGACTGGGACTAAGCATCTAAACCAGCATGAGGAACTCAGTGTGGCCTCTCCAGTTTCTGTGACTTAATTTTTGACTCCTTTTTTTGGCCTAGTTTTCTGTTCTGAAATGTTGATTTTTTTTCCGTGAGTGAATCTTTTCAGTTAGGAAGTGAATTTGGTTTTTGTTGCGGTATACCTTAAAAATATTTTATTTGGTTTTAAGACTCAATGCATCTGTAAAAATGGAGAATTTAGAGAAATAAGCCTGATTTCTGTAGTTAGTGCCTAGTCCTTATGGAAACTGGGCTAAAATCTTGAAAATTTCTGATACCGTGTCAGAATGCCGAGCATCATGTCCTTGCATCCTTGCACTTGGATCAATCCGAGTTCAAAATACACCTTGTGCTATTATCAGGCAAACGTTTGTCATGCTGAATGCCTTCAGATGCTTGGTTAGAAAAGGTGCCGATTGCAGATGATGAACCAGTTTTCTCGCAGCCTGCAGGCTGCCTGTGAGCCTTCAGCAATGAGTCTTTTGCTGCTTGGATCTGTGCTTTGTGGTAGCTAGCACTGACCTGGATGGTGCTGGGCAGGCATGTCAGCTACAAACCTGGAGCTAGGCTTTTTTTGTAGGTCAAAGTTAGAGCTGGTTTGGCCAAGCTGGTATGAACAAGCTGGTGGGCACAAGTTAATTCTCAGGTGTGAGCAGTGCTAGGTGTTGAGGGGCAGCTGAAAATAATAATCAGACTTTTAACAAGGGTATTTTTCCCTTCAAATGTGTCTAGCACATATAGTCTATGTCAAGCTCTGTGTTATCATTTATCATGGTTTTTTTAATTATAAGTTAAATATTCAGTGAGTGTATCCCACTAATCGATTTGCTTAGAAAGGCAAACCCCCTGTTTTTTTTTTTTTTTAAATGGAAGAAATTTAACTTGTTAGCATCCATGTTAGGAAAAATAAAACTCGCTGGTGAATCCCAGGTTAAACTTTCTCTGATGGCGTTCAAATTTTCTGTTGTATAGACTTTGGAACTATTTTTCCATGGTGGTAGTATTTCTCTCCTGCTCTCTAAATTGAAAGAGACTGTTTAAAAGCCAGAGGAGCTTTTTGCCATGGTTCTCTACAGTGTCTTTTTGGACATTATTTGCTCTTGAAGAGGCATCACCATAGCAGCAGTCTCTTAGAGAATTTTGTGGCTCCGCTTGTGGATCAGCGAACAGTGCTGTCTTGAAATGGATGGATCAGAGCATGCTTTGCGTGCTGAATTTCAAGGAACAACTAATTCAATGTATTTATCGTGAGGTGAAAAGGTTTTGTTTCCCTTGTAAGTGGATCGTTATTTTGACTTTAGTGTGAAAATTAAGCCTGCAAGAATAATGTCATTTTGGAGCAGCTATGCTAACTGACTCTAATTTAGGAACTCAGTATGATGAATAGATAAAGAATATGAAATGCTTCAGAAAAGATCACATTTTTGAACTTAAATTCAGTGCATGAATTAATGAATGCAGTCATTTTCCCCAAGTTAACAGCAGTGTTTCTACAGAACAGTGGCTGTGCCTGGACTGAAGAATGGTAGCAGTGCTGGTGGTGAAATACCTAATTCACTGCTGACAAGAAGATTTCTGATCAAATCTCTCATTGAAATTCTTGGATCTGTAAGCAGAAAGAGGAAATGGAAGTTTTCCTTTGGAACAACATGGAAGAACAAGCTTGTCGAATAGCTGGGCGGTTGGTAAATTGGTGGTGTTTGTCCATAGTGTTTAAAATGTTGCCCCCTTCTGGTTACTGACAAGGGTGAGAGCTGGGTCTGGGGAGGAGCAGAATAAATCACAGGAGTATCTGGGGAAAAAAGCAAGCATACATTTTTTTGCTTTAGAACAAATAGTTTCGATGTCTTAAAACAAGGTAATACTTTAAAAAGAAATGCTGAATATAAGGAAAGCTTCCAGGCACATATGAAGATATCACATCTAATGAGAAGAATTAATGTAGGGGAAGCAAAATTTTGGAGACTGCCCATCTCATCTAGTATTAAAAATACTTATGCGACCAGTGTGTTATTTATTTCCTTGTTAACTTCTTTTGACTCTTAAAGAGCTGGCTGGAAGGAGAAGTGTGGCCGAGTGCCTTGTAGCTGTGTTGCGGAGCAGAGGCTGCGTGCTACAGGTGTGCTCGGCCTCTGGAGAGCCTCTGTGTTTGTGCTGCTCCAGGAAGGATGCTAGGAATTTTTTGAAACAAAGGCTATTACTGCTTCTTAGAGTTAGCACTTGGTAGTAAGCGTATTCATAGCCGGTGCTGCTCACTGGTGGAAACTTAAAGCTTTGCTTAGCTGTCTGTTGTAACACGCATTTAGGAAAGAGTGGACACTTTCAGTATAGCAAGGAAGGCACTTGTATGGCAGTTCATAACCTAACCTGGGCTTTGAATTAAGCAGAAGAAATAAATATGATGGTACTTGCTTGCAATGTATTTGGAAAAAAAAGCATGCGATGGCTTATTCTTATGTCACGGTTATGAAATTATCTATTGCTTCAATGATCAGTAGTAGAATTGACAAATGTAACTAGCAGTGCTGACGAGTAGCTACACTGACTAGTTATTTCTAGTAGGATACTACTGAAGTCTTAGCAGGTTAGCATGTGTTGTTTCATTTAATGTGGGTTTTGTTCATCAGTTTCGGGCATCTAACGTCTGGAATTAAAACAATCAAGGTATAGTGATTTCAGTAACATAAACCATTTGTGGATTGCCATGGAAAACACGTTTTGAGAACTTCAAAGGCTAATGGTGCTTTTCTGTTTAAAAAGAAACTGAGATAGAAGTGATACTGTATGGGGAGAAACATGTCTGTGTTACGAGTAAAGGCTGTGAAGCTTAGTGTTAAATCACATTGATCTCTTAAACTGACTCTTAGACTGGAAGCAAATAAGAGCACATACTTCTGGCTGACTCCTGCTGTTAAGTATCAATCCAAAGGCAAATTTCATATACTGGTAGGGGTGAATAAATTCTAGATGTCAGAAAATGGTGGCGTGAGGGGTATCAGCTAGTCTATACCTTCAGATTTTTGGAGTTGGATTGTTTGTATTTCCCTCTCACCTCTTTCATTATCAGTATTTCTGAAACGATAAATTTAAAAAAATGGTAAAGTATGTGAAATAGAGGTGGTTTTTATTTTTTTTACAAGCAGCAACTCTTACCAGTAGATGGAGGTAATGAGATACAGAAGTCAAACTAGATTCTCTGGTACTTTGAAGATGGAATAAAAGCTAAGTGAAATGTAGTGGAAGTGGAAGCTGGTAGTTTGCTTTTGTGTTTCGTGGGACTTGCAGAAGAAATGAAGATGGCTTGTTTTTAATAGGACTGGAACTCATAAAGCTACTGTGTAAGTGTTCCTGCGTTGTGGATTTTCCCAGGTTTTCTCATTTTTCTTCACGGTTTATGCAAGTAATTAGGGTTCTGTAAGAGTGTTTTGGGGATCTTCTAGCAGTATGAGTCTCTGAGAACTGATTCTCTCACAGCAGTTTTCTAGTTGGCCTTTTGTTTTGTAGCATTTCATCCTGTTTTTTAAAATTAGATAAAGCGAGGAAGCTAGTCTAGCTGAATCCATGCTCCGAGTTGTATGAGAGTCGATCTTGTGGCACAAGACTCTGAGACTTGTTTATGGTATAAAATCCTCTTGTGAACTTCAGAACCTTCAAATTATAACCCCCTTCTTCTGATATTTAGACATTATTAATCCAGCAGGTGATAGCAACTGCAGCAGCGTAGTGCTGCCATTTTCTTAAAGAGTGTTAGAACAGTCTTAAAATCAGTTTTGAGTACGACCCTGTAAATTAAGTTGGCATATTGCAGTTCCCATAGATGCTTTATATATCAAGGAAGTGTTGCAATCACTTCTGCAAATGAACAATTTTAAGTTGTACAGCTTTGCGAAGGCTTTCGAAGGGCATGAAGACAGTTTGATGTGTAATGGCTCTTTCGTGCACTGCACTGATGGCTTTTGATTTGAAACCCTGGGATTATTCCAAACTCTTCTTACCTCACTACTGCGTAAGAAGAGATTTGAGCCTCTGCTCTCTCTCTGAATCACCTGTTTTAATTACAAAATTATCAAGAGGTGTCAGAAGTAATGGTATTAAGAAAGTGTCTGTTGCAGGACTTCAGCCTCAGGCTCAGTGAATGCTTTGGAGAGAGAGCTCAGATCACTGCTCTCCAACTTTTAAAACTGTTCCCATGAGCAGAGTTAGGGAATGTGTGACTGACACTTAGAGCTTACAGGCCAAACTTAAAAAACAAAACAAACAAAGTTTCGAGGTGTTAGACAGCAAGAGAGCAATATCTTTCAACATTTCCAGGGCATTTTTACTTAGTGAGATGTGTACGAGTAGAGATTTCTATTTTAAAGAAGTGCACGTCTGAGGAAATGTCATCTCCCTACAACTGTCAGAAATTTCGTAGGCATGGGCACTAACTCTTTTTTTCCTTCTATGCAAGAGTAGAACTTTATGTAAATGGACTGTCATATGGCCTTGTGGAAAGGCTTTCTAGAAGCTTGTTTGTGCAAGGCCTTATGGAAAATGATGCCCTGAAAGGAGTGCTTGCCGATATGGAAATAGCATCTGGAGTCACTAGTTTGTGCAAGTAATTTTCACCCATCAGGAAAAGATGTAATTCTGATTTAAGGATGCTTCTCTCTGAATGCTTCTGTGCATGTCAGGGTGTTAATGCTCATGTTCTGTGGGTATCTCGGGTTGCTGTGCCAGAACTATCTAGAAGAAGTAAATGTAGTGGTAGTTGAGAACGTCTTCTATGGCTTGGTTAATGGTGGAAGTAATACGAAAATGTCCAGGGTTCCCACCTGGAGATAGAGGAGAGAGAACTTATGGAAGAAGGAATTAAGGAATGGGTATGCTGAAGTCACTGAAATCCTTGATGTCCCAAGTAACTTCTCAAGGTAGAGGTTTGTGAGCTGGCACTGAAGAAGCTGAATAAAATAAGCCTCAATGTCAGTATTGCCATAAAAACCATAATGCATTCTCAAGTCTTCCATGCCAAGTCTTTCCTCTTTAGTGTTGTGTTAGCTTGTGTGTACAGTGATAGAGCTTAGTCTGTGGAAACTTTTTAAATCACTTAATTCAGACTTGAAGTGTTAGTATGTGATGCATCACACAGAAATTCTGATTGCAAACGAACGGATTGCCCTATGAGGTCAGCTTGTTCTGTGTTTTGTCAATTTGGGTTTTATGTTTAGGGTAGGGAGGTTTAATGCTGCTAGGGAAAAAAGTAGTCCCTGATGATGCCGAGGGAGATCTTGAATTTGATATAGCTCTGGGCTGATGCCCTAATAGCTGACATCTCGGTGCATGCTTGGTGACTATACCTATTTCTGCGCTTGTGCTGCCAGTTCAGGTAAAAGGGGATGACTTGTGTCCCACTAGCTGCATTATAAATGTATTTCAGCTGTGGGCTTTGATGTAGTCAAAATAACCTCAACTTTTTTGTTTTGTGCTTGTTCAAGCTTTTCAAATGTTCTGTAAACCATAATTTTATCTCTACGAATTCTGTTTTAACAGTACTTGTTAAAACTGTCTGTAAATTTGCAGTGATGGATTGGAAATGCGAGGTGTGTTGGTTGTTAATCTGAGGCTGACTAAGGTTGGTAACAAGTTGTATTTCTCATTACTGCTGAATAAAGCTGAGAAGCTCATTGAAATGGTCACTTGAATTTTAAAACCATACTCTTTGATTCGAACAAGGCCAGCAGTTAACTGTAAAGATACAGCCGTGTACAGATGCAAGAGCAGAGCTCAATAGTTGCCTTCTCTTCCCTGCGTCGCGGGGAGAGCTGCGGGCAGTGCAGCACAGGAGAACAATTGGGGCAATGTACCTTCCAAATCCGCAGATTCCAAAACCTCATGTATGCGAGGATTGTTAACCGAGTGTGCGGGGTCCTTTCTCCTTTGTTTGGGGGGGGGAGAAAGCGTGTAGAAGACAACTGGTGACTGTTGCCAGAGAGGATGTAAGATAAAAATCTTAGGGGAAGGGTCTTTGGCACAGTGCTTTTAGAGGACAGCTGGTGTTCCGAGAAGGGGCTTGAGGATGTAAATAGTGGGAATCCAAACATCTGGAAGACGACAGGCTTTAGGGAAGGCAAAATAGGAAAGAGTTGGGTCACTAGCGCTTGCCTCAAAGGCACTGATAATTTTAGATGTGCTTGATAGCAGAGCAGGGACCTGGTTGTATTTTGCATTTGCACTAACAGTTTTAATGCTATTTTGCTTACGTTTACAAAGTAATGTTCTTTGTGTCTGGTGGACATATGAATGTAGTTTTGTGTAATTTAGGGGGGAAGGAACATTGATGCTGTAAACCTAGAAAGTGAGATAGCAGAGGCCAATACTAGTTTGTTTTCAGGTGCTAACTTCATTCTCCTGTGCTTACTGTATACAGCAGGTAACCTGAGGTGTTATTCTCTGGGAATATCCAGTTTCTCTTTGGCTGATGCTTTCAGCCTGTAGATAGATTTTCAAAAAGGCTGGTGGACATTAAACCCCATTACTCTTAAAAGATCCCCTGCGAAGTGTCTAGTTTGGTTGTTAAAATTAACAACATAGGATGCTTACAGATCCCTAGAGGTCATGTTTCTATTCCTTGTTGGCTTGATAATTGCTCTGTGCTGTGTTATGATTGTAAATATCTCCAAGTTGATAAGGAGATGTGAAGAGGGACTGTAAACAGATGTTCCTCTTGGTCCACCTGGTTCAACAGTGGCATGACCAGCGAAGGCTTCCCTTTCCTTTGGCCTCTCCAAAAAAAAACCTCTGGGTATTTGCTGTACAGAACAAAGGGAATAAATTTCAGATGCATTCTGTGCATATGTTGAAGTCTTCATGGTGTGGAGTTGTGCTTTAAAATAAGCGTTGGCAGCTGAGCTGCTCTCTATGTATTACATGTGTACATGATTTCTACCTTCAGGTAAGTGTGGTGTTTACTAAACAAGGGAGTAAGGACTTTCAGTACAATGAAGAAGAGTTCCGTGTAGAAGAGCAAAGGTTTTGTGTTGCATATATGAAAGCTTTTGAAAAAACAAAATACAGAATAGGAATTGTCCAAAAGAATATTTGCCTCTGAGTCATATGTTTTGATGTGAGATATAATGTCCTGTGGCTGGGGACTGGTTCTCATTTCTTGCTGCTGTAACTTCAGAAGTTTTCTTCAGTCAGCTCAGAGGTGTGAAAACTAACTTGTGGTGTCTTAAATCAGCCTAATGAAGTGATGGGAGTGAGCAGCCCAGTATTGATGTGGTAACTGTTTTCCATTCAGGAATGACTGTTGTATTTGTCTGAAAAACAATCCAAGTATGTACTAGTCTTAGAAATATTCTGAATTCTGCTATGTGGAATTAGTGATTCTATATAAGCTTAAGGCTGTATTTAATGCTGAAATGGATGATACCATGTTCCTGTTCGGCAGTCACTATGATGGCTGTCATAGGCATGAAGATGCTGTATTGAGCCGTCTCTTGACTTCGCTGATGTTAATGAAATGGAAGTGGTAAATGAACCTGAATGTGTGGTACAGTCCTGGAGAAACAGGTAAGGTTTCACTGTGTTCTAGTGAAGCTGTGGTCAGGTTGTCCACTGAAGGCTGCTTTCTGATGGGGGAAGAAGTAGTGGGGGAGATCCCACAGTTGGAGTTTTGCTGCTGAGGTCCATAAGCTGTCAGTGTGTGTCTCGGAGGGATAATAGATTTTTGTTCTGCAATCACTCTGAAGAGGATAAACAGGCCTAAAACAGAGGAGCGTGATGAGAATGAGTGTATCTTGATGTCTGTGTCCCTCCTTGTGTATGGTCAGTCAGACAAATGAAGCAGGTTACCTTGTGCTTTGGGTACGTGTGATTTAGATCAAGAATTTTATCTTCAGTCAGTTTGTCAAAAGAAAAGGAAGAAAAATGCATGTATTCTCCAGCCTATTATCATTTACCTTCAGGTTGTGTTGAAAACATCTGTGTGCTATCACATGTGATAGGTAAACTTCAGCGTATCAGCCAAGAGCATCATCTTGTTTTGTGGAATGAATGTTATATTTGAGCTTGATTTCTGGCTTTGTTTCCACATGGTTGTTTTAAAACTGGGGCACAGATGCACCTTCGGCATATAATGCATGTGCATAATCAAAAGCACTGGTTTGCAGTAAATAATTCATGTCAGCTGGGACACTTGGTTCCGATAATGAGATCTCAGGGGCTTGGCTCTTTCCAGATGATATATGAAATATTCTTTGCTGTTAGTCATTCACACTGACAAGTACTTAGTTAGCAGCTAATAGGATTTGTGTATTCAGGGGAAGGAAATTCCTTAAGTTTTCTAGTTGCTTCTATCTTTCTCGGTGTCTGTTTTCTGTGTCTGCCTCAGCTTTGAGCAGTGCTGGCTGGTAAGACTTGGAAGGACAAATGATGACCACCCTGGGCTAAAATCTTTAGGAACTGACATAGGTAGGATCTAGATCTAAGTTATGCGTTTATTGACAACCTGCTCCTTCTAATATCCATGTGGAAATCCTCTTTGAAGAGGAGGAAAGTTGATATGTGTTGGAGAGGTGTTGATCTTTCTGTACTTTTAGGGGGTCATGAAAATGTTGATGGAAAAAACTTACATCTATTTACATACCCATTCAACTTTTTAGGAATATGGAGCTTTGGTTAGCTGTTGTCCTCCTCCCTTTAGGCAGACTTTGGCAGGACAAAGTGAAGTAATTTGTGTCATGTTCTACAACTGATAGCATGCTGAGGTAAGAAATTGTGAAGTAAGCTTTTGTTTCCACCTGTTGGCATGTTTTTTCTTACCAGCTTGGTGCAAGAGAAGCAATGAGTAACATTTTGCTCAAAATCTGTTCATACTTCTGAGCTTTGAAGTCAGCACTCCAAAACTCTCATGAAGGAGGCTGATACAAGGAAGGATTTTTTGGGAGCAGGTCATGGTAAGTGTTCTGCCCTAAACGGGTAAGGGCTGGGTTTAGCGCTTGTGCTGATGCCTTGCATGTCTTTCTCCAACTATGAATGTCAGCTGCTATGTGTATAATAGCAAACATCAACACTGTAGGTTGCCCACCCTAATGTTTTGGTCACTAAAAAATTAATATTTTTATCAAAAGCTGGTAATAGTAAAAAATCTTCTTTAATGGATGTCTTTAACTGGCACCCTTCTTTAGTGTGTAGTACTGCAGTAGTCCTGACAGCTCCTGTAATTAGTAGCAAATTAGCATATGACTGTGGTTTCTGCTGAACCTTACCCCATCTGCTGCTCATGACACTTGGCTTGTCAGTCTTGTGTGCACGGATCTGCGGAGGGTATTAAAGATGAGGTCCATGTTTATACCTTCCAGGGTCTTTAAAATGTACACCACAAGTGGACAAGAAAGATTTCTTTTTTGAACTTTTATTAAATAATTGTCACCTGCTTTGTGCAGTTAGGTGTGCTTCCTCGATAACAGAAAGGTGAAAAGTGGTCTGCTAAGAACTCCTGTGATTCTGTGCTTCTCCTCTGCCGTTAATCACGTTCATGTCTGTCAGCTTTTTGTTTAATCCTGTCATGTACAAAATCGTTTTGGAACAGTGAACTTGAGTATGGAAGTGCAGTGCACAATAACCCTTCCTTACAGGTTGTTACAGTGCTTGCAGTGAGTTTATTTTTTTTGTTGTTCTTTTCTCTCCTGTCCCTTCCCTTGCTCTAGGTTCTCCTTACAAGTCTAACTTATGGCAATATGCTCCCAGGACAGTAGTGTTTGTCAGTACATAGTGCAGTATATTGGAAGATGTGTAGAAGAGGAGGTGGACCCAGGGAAGGTGGTATGGTCGATGTTTTAGATCCAGGTGGGGAGTTTTTGATCAGTTGTCTGTAACTGTTGAGGCTTCAAGTCAGCTGAGGTCAGTGTGGGGAAACCAGCTCTGCTGTTTGACCTTGGAAGGCAGGGTAAGGCTCTGAAGTCTGCTAAGATGGACTGAAGAAAAATAGGTTTGTTGTAAATGCAAGGTATTTGAGGGGTTTCTTCTCAACATCTGGAACTTGAAACAGAAAAACTGAATATATGCTTAATATGTGATTCACCTGTGCTATGAAAAATATAATGTTTTTCTTGAATGTGGAAATACCCTATGAGCTAATATGGTGCTTGCATGCAGATAGCTTCTTGGCTTTGCTATTGTAGTAGGAAAAAAATGTGCTAGAGGATGGGTTGGTTTAAGAATAAAGACAAAACTGAATGTGAAAGGATAGCTCAATATATGTAAATGACTCGCCTTTGTTCTTATAATTCTGTTATCCTGATGAGGTTCTATAATCTCAGAAGCAGTTGTCAGTATTCCATATGTATGCTGATGGTTATTCACCATAAGTGTTGCCTTTGCAGCAAAGTAACCCTGGTGGGAATGATACAGACACCGCTGTTACGGGGAGGATTATACCTATGATTCTTGCTTGAAAGAGAATTGTGATGTTTATTTTTTTCTTCCTTCCAAGATTGTCCAGTAAGACTTGAAGTATGATACTTTTTGTCTGAAAAGAATAATATTTATTTTAAAATAACTTTTGTGAGCATATATGGCAACTGAAGAGAATTAGAACCCCTTAGGTTCAGCTGTTTTCTGCAGAGAATGAATTAACAGAGTAGGAATGCATTTTGTTTTCATGTGAGCTTAACATGGAGTGGTCATATGGGTTTCTGCAGAAGTGGGTCAAAGCTATTTTTCCTCTTTGCCTCCAGTCATTAAGGGAAAAATTGGACACCTGGCTTTCTAATATGTCAGGCTTTTTATGTCTATTTTAATGTGTCTTCACCACAAAAAAGATAAAAACCGTTTCAGCTCATGCGGTCATTCTTAGAAGAACTGTGACTTTAAAAATTGATGGACAGATTTTAAGTAGCTGGTTTCTGGTTCAGTTAATGATGAAAATAAATTTCACTCCTAAGAGATAAGCGATAATTGAATAAATTGGTATTTTAGCGGAGGCAAAAAAAAAACATTCTAGGGACTTGGAAGTGGTCTTCAAATTGAACATACAGCTGTGCTTATAGAGCAGGCGCCCTATGGAATATACACATGACCTTGGAGCGGAACTAGGAGAACTTAAGCAAAATAATTTAAAAACTGTGATAGAAGCTGGATTGAATCGTGTTGAAGTAACTTAAAATACAGCACAAGACGCTTGACTTCTGGCCATTCAAATTAATTGAAACCGAACTCATTACCCATGTGGGCAGCTGTTGTTTGGAAAGGGGCTGAGGGATAACAGCATTTCAGAGGGAAATTAAGGTACCAAGTCTTAAAAGCATCTACCAGATTCTTGCTTTATTCTGTTTCCCTCTGCTTTTGGGATGATCTGAAAGCTTTGCATGGTTATGTAGTACACGTGCTGCAGTAGTATGGTGAGTAAAGGGTGAAATGGTACCTTAAACATGTTGGTTTTGAGTAAATACAGTGCCTCTGTTCATCTGTGGTTTGCTGCTCTGTTTTCAGTAAGGCGAGGTGCTTGACTGAGCTTTAAAATTATTTTCAGTACGAACTGCAGCACCCCAGGCCCTTTTGCTCATGTTCCCCGCTTCCTTGTCCCTTGCCTCAGACAGCGAGTACTCTGTGAGCACTAGTGAGAGCACAAGGGGCTTGTGATGTTAATAAAGCAGAAGAATTCATGTTTATTTTTAAAACCATGCATAATGGAGAAGCAGGACCTGTTGTTTTCTTGGGGAAATGTGTTAACAGCAGCGTATTATGCTTGAGGTAAGTTTTATTAGAAAGTAATGAGATGTTAATTTTTGTAGTAATTCCAGCCTGTTGGATGAAGTGACATAACTGCTGCTGTATGATCCCTGCTTTGTCCCTTCTTGAACCTCCCCTGCTTTGTAGATGCTTCTGCCATCACTTAGGCTGACTTATTTGAAGTATAGTATTTGCCTCCTGAATTGCTCTGATTCGATTGCTCTGGGGCAAGCGAATCAGAGTCCCCCTTTCTGCTGCCCACTTGCTCTTGTCAACAAGGCTGGAGAAGTATGAGCTGAGGACTGGGATGGCTCCTGCATGCCCTGGATGGATCTATAGGCAGCAGTGCCTCATGTTTGTTGCTTCCCTATCCAGAACTCCAGCGTGGATTTCCTCTTATTAAAGCAGTTGGGGCCAAGTTGCCAGGTTTAGTCTTGGTGAAATACGTGGAAAATACACTGTCTGAGTAGGTTTTTTTGGAGTGAGTGCTCCTTTTCTAATGTTACGGGTTGTTTAGATAGGTTTGTTTTCAGAAAACATAAATACATGGAGACTAGAAGTAATGTGGGAGGCATATATAAACAGTACGGGTGTATTATTCTCAACTTGTGAAATTCGTGCGGAATACTTGTGTAATTTTCAGAGGTTTTAGTACTACTTTTGGTCTGAAAGAAGCATTAAGATGTAACTGTGATAAAAGCACTTGTATTATCTTCAAAAGGTGTCCACTTTAGCAGGTCTGAATAGAAATAAAAATAAAACTGGTCTGAACTAACTGGTTTAAAATCCAAGCTATGCTGTGTTCCTTGCTGCCTCCAAATGTACGTTCTCCAAGATACTATGGTAAGTTTTATTTTGCAAGTTGTTTCTTCCTGAGATTATTTTTTTTAAGCTTCTTTCAGTAAGATGTTTGCTTTTGTCTGTAGAAGACAAACTGGATTTGGAATGTTTGCACTCAATTTTGAGACTTCAGGTGTCATGGAAGTTCTCAACTGAATCAGACTTCATCAAAACATATGAAAACAAAATGATTACTGCCTGTCCTCCGAATTGGCTTATGGGTGGGTAGTCTGTAAGATTATGGCTAGCTGATGTATTCCTAATACTGGCCCCCACTTCTTGTTGTGCGGTTGTGAAAAGCAGTGTTGTAGACAACAGGTCCTTCCTAAAGGTAAATTTTCTTCTGCTTTCATCTGGTATCTAGGACCCTTGTAGCAGTGACTCAGAGTTAACAAGCCCATGGCTCTGACAAATCGTAGAATTTAAATATCTGAGCAATTTTCTTAAATTCTGTTCATAGCAGGGGTTATGGAGCTCCCTAGACTGCAAGTTTTACTTAACACAGAAGCTTTGTTTGACTGACAGCCCTACCGAAGTCTTCCTTCTTAACGAATGAGGACATCTGCTCACAAAGATTGCTGTCTTCCCCATTCTACAGTTCCTCTTCAAGCTGTGTGCCATACCTGATTTATTTGTTCTCTTGGAGGATGGATGGTGCCGTGCTCCATTATCTGTACACAAGTGCTGAGCGTCATGGGTACGTAATACAGTTGCTACTCTGCCTCTTAATGCATTTCCTCATTCTTTTTTCAGGGACCCTGTCAAATCTACTTTGAGAGGGGATGGCTACTGTTACAGGTCCGAATAGTCACAGAACTGCATTTTATGAAGGGAAGCAAAGGGAAAGAGGCCTTCAGACTAATTTTCTAGTGGTACTAGAAAAGGACATGCTTGATTTTGGGTATTTTCTCATTGAAGTTCAGGGTGCTGTCAGTGCTGTCGCTGGCTGTGATAGCACGGTGTAGTTTCTACCTCTTGACATTCAGCATGTCGGTTTCTGTAATTTGCTTTGTGTGCAGCTTAGGGGCTCAGGGCTGATGAAGGAAAAGAGTGTAAATACGCAGCATGATTTGAATGCGCGCACTGATGTTGTGCATAACTACTCTGCTCTTGTTTGGCCAAGTCCTGCCTTCCCCAGGAAGGTATTGGTGTTTAAAGCCTTTTTCACTAGGTTAGTAAGGACTTCCTAAGCTGTGGTTGTGGTCCATGTTCCTTACTAAGTTGACAGACCCAGTCAGTGTGTGTAGGGCGTTGCTTTTGACTTCAATCACAAGCCAGCATGTGAAGTTGGTGCTCTTAAATGAATTTTTCTATGTAAGCTGAAGCTGTCAGTATTATTGAACACTGCTGCTTCAGTCCTCAAAGGCTTGTGTGGCCATGCAACAACATGATACTGCCACAAAACTCAACAGAAGAGTTGCTGTGAGACAGTCTCTCTTCATCAGAAAAGTGTTGGTATTCCAAGAAACTTCTGTCTCCTGTTGGATTTACATAGCAATGGTGTCTTTTTGGGAAACCCGAGTAAACTGGTGAAGAGCTCTGTTACTTTAAGCTAGAGGATCCACCTCAGAACTTCCTTAGATCATCTGTAGGATTATAAGTAGTACTGGTCAACCCCTTTCTTTCAGACGTAGAAAAGAAATGCCACTTTTGCTCCATGGACAGCCTCTCTGGGCAATTTGCCTTCCTGAGCATGTTCTGGCAGCACCTGGTGGGGTGTGGTGTCTCCCAAGCTTAAAGAAGATAGGGATATGGCTAAGGAAATGGTTGGCTTGATAAGAAGCTGTTCCAGTCTTTGCTTTATCTACTGATGCAATTGACGGGAGTCATCACAGTCTTCCTCCTGACCTGCCTCTTCAGGATTCATGTAGGAGGCATACATTATTCCGTTGTGACTTCATGCTGGGTGGATGTTGGTGTCAGAACACGGCCTTTCTGATGACATGCATCCTGTCAGTGGATGTTCTACTCTACCTCCATAGTAAAAGGGCCTGGATTTTCCAAGTCTGGTGTTTCAGTTGATCTTAAGCTCCCTTGAAAGCCTTCCTTTTGATAAGGTTGTACACAATTGTAATGGGGAAAAACCCCACCACATTTTGTGGTGATTCAAGTCTCATGTTTTGTTTCTGAGGTACTTGTTTGCCTCGCTGACCTTCTGAACCACGAGGTAGCTCTTAATCTCTCTTCTATGGCAAGTAGTAAGAGCTGTAGCTAACAGATTTGGAGTTCTTGGCACTGAGAGTAAGCTTTTGGCCTTTGCGGTGATTTTTATTCAGCTGAACGGATAGGACTGGAATCTTATAGGGACACTAAAGTCTCACTGTTTTGCAGTTGGTTATAGACAACTGCTTGGACCAAGGCAAGAAAAGTTGCTAAATATTCAGATGCCTTGGCGTGCCTGTAGGAAGGTGTACAAGTAAAATAAACATGTTGGTACTACCTATACAGTTCTAATTCTACATTCTGTATCGCTGTATGAAGTAATAAGAGATTTTGGTTTTTACTGTGTTTTGTTGAGTGACTCTATCGTGTGTTGTTTTCTGCATGACTGTAGAGGTTGTTTTACACTTAAAATCATTTCAGGAAGGAATTGGTCTGAAGTCCATTTCCTTTGTTCGTAGCAGGTACTAATTCATCCATCATACCACAGCGGGAAATGCTTAAGTAGTATTAGGATAGGGGGAACATCATGTTTAAATCCCATCTGGTGCCTAGCCGAGGGTGGTAAGGAAGGTCATTTTAGGTGAACCAATGTACTCGTCCTGTTCAGGATAAATGGTGCTGGTGACATGTTTTTTCCTTGTTGATGGTACTGTATCCTGGAAAGATGATACTAGTTTTTAGCTGGGAAGTGAAAGCATGTATATGACTGAGGTCCAAAGGCCGTTACAGCTGCAGAAGCATTTTAGTTTGCCAGCTGGATGAAATATTAGGCAGTCATGTTTCTTTTCTGAGTTGGCCTCAATTTGTTGGTTTAGAGAACATACCTGCTCAAAGTGTGCTCTGGTGTGAAGACCAGGGAGGGAAGAGTTGGACTCCAAGTAAAGCTGCGCGTTGCATGTCTGGCTTTCATGATTTATTTTTTTAGCTCTTCAGGGTATGATGATTGTCTGTAAACAATGATTTGCCATAATGCCATGAGAAAATTGAGAGCAGTGTGTTGTGGTGAAGGCTTGGTCTTTCAAATGCAGTTATTGAGGTCCCAGAAGAGCTGGTGCAGATCAGCTGAAGGTAATGGGGAGCTGGCAAAATATCTGGGCTGCTGCGAAACACAAATTTGGAAGTAATTGGTTTTTTTCTTGTCTAGAAAACAGGGAAAAGTAGTCAAATACAACCTTTTCATGAGACCAAATGTATGCTTTCCAAAGCACCTGGGTCCAAATTCTGGTGGAACACCCCTAGATGTTTTGTGTAACACGCTTTTGACAGTTATACCTCTTAAGTAACGTTTTGCCTAAATATTACATTAACTGCTCTTATGTTAGTGCAGTGGGGTTTTAAGGTGTCTTCTTGAAGTCAGTATATGTTACTTGAGAGTGACTTCTGAAATGCAACATTCTGTTTCCTATCTTTAAGAGTATGTTATTAGTTTGACCATAATGCCCACTATGTCAATGCTAGATGTGTTTATAACGTGTTGTTTGGGGATTGTAAATAATTTTGCAGCAGCAGGAGTGACCTACTTCTTAGAAGCATTTGCCTTCTGACTGTTTTGCGGGTTCTGTGGATTCCTAAATCCCTTACATGTAAAAGCAATCTTCTTTCAGTTTCGATGCTATAGAAAAGTAAAAATAAGTATAATTTGAAATACTATGCAGCTAAAATACTGCATGTTTGTACAGTTATTATGTACTTCCTAAAATGCGTTTAGCACAGAAGCAAGTGTGGCATGAGTAAGAACTGCATGAACTGTGTGAATTGCTTTCCTCAGTACAGGGAATAATTACAAGCAAAATCTTTGTATATTAAGATTTTCTTTACTGCTGTTTTAGGTCACTACCACCTTTATGTGAGAATAGTGAGCTTCTGTTTCTTGCTTATTTGATGATAATTTTACCAACACTAGATTTCATGGCGCAGACTTATGACTTACAAAGGTTAGGTTATCGCAAAAATACAGAATTTTGGCTGGAGATAACATGTGATTCCCAGTTCTGCCCTAACGCTGCTCCTCTCCCCGCACTAGTTCTCCCTTGCTTATCAGCGACATTTCTTCCTGAGTCCGTGCTATCATTTCTAGGGATATTTTGCTATTTCATATTTTTATTTGAATTTAAGTGCGCTGTTCCAAGTGGATTTAAGGGCATAGTAAGTTCCTGGGGACCCACCCTTCCCTTCCACCACACTGTCTGACACTGGATATTTGCTGAGTTTGAGAAGCTTGTATTTTAAACAAGGACAACATTTTTTTCAAAGAATGTCATTTACCAAGTTAAACTAGTGTAAGGTATGGAATGAGGCAAAATGAAGTGTATAGTCTAATGCAAAACAATGGGGATGAGCTAAAAACTTGTAGCATACTAGAGGTCTAATTATATAGTAAGGAAATGGAAGATGTTCAGTACACCTTGGAGTACTGAGGTACATGAATGATACTTAAGTTAACCTAAGCAGGTCTTAAAAAGATAATTATTTTTGCCTATGGATTACCAAAAATGTCTTAACTAAACCTCAGACAATAAACTTAAAGCAGAAGATAAGGTAGACACACCTGGCTTTGTTAGCAAAACTGCTGAATTGGGAGCAAGTCTTTTGACTTTTTGAATGAGTTGCTCTGTTTTCTGGGACCACTGGTATTGCTGTTTTGCACAGACCCTGTGCTGTGCTCCTGCTCGGGGAGCTTGTACGCTGGTGAGAATGGGACGGGCTCTTTTCCAAGGAGAAGCAGTAGCAGCTCTCCTCATTGAAGAGTTGGATCCTTTATGAGGTCCTCCAGAAAGATGAAATGCTTTGAGACAGGGAAGCTCACTGGATTATCGTGATGCTTTTTGATTTTTGAAATCATATGTTCCTGTACTTTTTGATATCTTAAATGGGTTTCAGAAGATGAAGTGGGTCTATTCACTGCTCACTTGAATTGCTTCTGAGAAATAAATCCAAATCGTACCTTGTTACATCGCCAGTGAAGCCTCGGAAGACGCCGTCTGACTTAGCAGTAGGTAGAGGAACGAGAACATTAATTTACATTCCTTTTGGGAGCAGAGTTTAAGGCCAGTTTTATAGTGTAGGCTCTGGACTGAACCTCAGCACTTGCTTTCTCTCCATAGATGTTCAGTATTGCTTTGAAAGATGTTCTTTATTAGGCTGAAAGCTGGAGTCGCTTCAGATTCTTGGGTGCAGGAGTCCGATCTTATCAGTGGCCTGTTCTGCTTTCTTCCCTTCTCGGCCCTGCCTCCGCCGGCCGCCTCTCCAGCACGGGCTGACGCCGGGTCTTCCAGCAGGCAGGGCTCCTGCTTGCTCGTCCAGACTCTAATTCCATGTTTGAGGCAGAGCTGTACATTGCTCTGGTTTGCAATTGCTCCAGGTGTCTTCCTCTTCTTACTCCTCAGCAGGGTGGTATTTTCTCTACAGTCAACAGTAAGAAAATCGATTTTTCAAGTTTTTAGTTGAACAGTGCTGCCTGTGCATGCTGGCTACAGCAACTGTACTCTGACTTTATTGTGCTTGTGTTTTGTCACTTAATGTTGACACTTAAATGGCCTTTGCTATGCAGAACATCTCAGATCCTGGTGTCTGACTTGTACCTAAGAATTTGTTGTCTTAAACTGATGTGGGAATATCTGAGACTCTGATCCATTGTTCAGCACCTGATCTTGGCATCTGTGTGTGTCCGTGGGCACATGTTAATATTTATTTTGACTGACATATCTTCAGATTTGCCTTCCAGCAAGCGCATGGCTCTCTGCAAGCTTTTTATTGCTGCTCAGTGTTGATCAACATACATCAAGTTCAATTGTCTTTCCTGTAGACAGTGGGAGAGTGTCACTTTTGTCCCTTGTGGCTGGAAAAAGAACCTTTGTTTGGGGAACTGCAGCATATTTTTTTAAAAAAGTCTTTTTCTGTTTTTTCCACTTGAATATTTTTGAGGACTTTGTATCTTTAAGAAAGAATGGTGGAAAAGGATACTCTTCCTGTAGTTTGTTTTCTTCCTCTGCAAATACTTTAGAAAGCTTTGTGCAGTGGGGTTGGAGGTCATGAAAAAAGTTGTTGTGCTGGGTGACCATTTATCTTCTGTCTGGGTATTATGAACAAAATGGGAAGCTGTTCCATTAAGCTTCACTAGGAGAAATAAAATAATTTAGTTATGAGGAGGGGAACCTACAGATGTTCCATGCACAAATTCATTGCAGAAGAAGAGGCTTTTGAAGGGCTGGCAGGAAGGACAGAAAAAGAATAGTGTCAGTTAACGTAGCTGAAAATGGTTTAAATATCTTCAAATGAAATGAATGCTCCTGTACTTCAATGTGGATAAGCAATTGTAGAATCAGTTTCTGTTTGAATGATGGACATGCAGCTAAGAAAGTAATTTTACGTAGCTGATATAGTTGTCTGAACTTCATAGCTGTGGATACTCAGATGTGGAATGCCATTACAAAATACACATACAAAATATCATTTGATGGGAAGGTCATATCGCTCTTTCGTATTCTAGCAGGCACATCAGTGTATCTTTCCTGTCCCTCGTGCTCGCTGTAGCAACGTTGGAATGGAAGGAGAATCTCAATTACCTGCAGTGTTCTGGTATTGCAAAAGCCTTCCTTGAAGGGCTGGTTGTACAAAATTAAATACAAATCACTTTTACTGCCTTGCTTGAAAAAAATAACATAAGACTGGAATTATTCCATTGCACGTGTGATCAAGTGTGTGCATTTGAAAAAAGTCCTTAGGGTGGTAGGTAATGCTGCAAATGAAATGAAGGTCAGGTGATAATACACGGCTGGAACAGACTTGGAGAAGATGGCTTAATGGGTATTACCATGATGAGCACAGGAAAATACATGTATGGGTTTTGCCCTGATGAGGTAATTTGAGTTTGGGAAACAGACTTTTACAGCTTTAAATGGTCAGATCTGTCTTACAGTTTGGCTGGAAAAGGGAACAAGCAGTCATTGTATCGGTGATATCAATTGCTAACAGTGATAGCAATCTTTTTGCTATTACAGAGTTTCTGATACTTAATATGAAAATGAGGATTTTCTGTCTTGGTAGGTATGCTACCAGTTTGAAGAAAATGGAGCAGCTACCTGCCAAGAAGGTTTTTTTGTGTGTATCAGGCGTTGAAAGCCATCCCATGATGAAATGGATGGTAGATGTGCATGGTTTGATGTCGCTGGGCTTGTAGTATGGACATGTTATTTACAGTTTGTTTGGAAAGAGCGCAAACTGAAGCTATCTGCAATGTTTGTAGGTATGCAAGTGTCTCTGTGAGTAAAGCTCTGAAAGGGCTATGAGTGTGACACCTTTGTCAGAGAAATGTAAAACATATTCTTGTGCTTTTCCAACCTAAATATTGGTCAGTTCTATTTAACTATGGTTGGAGCATTTCACAAAGGTTATGTTATAAGATTTACACTTTGAATTGTGCTTCAGTTAGTATGTTTTGCTGTCCTAGTTGATCATTTCATTGTTCTTGGCAGCCTTAAGCTACTCATGAGGCTGTTGAAATCTACTTCTCTTCCAGGTGAGTAAGGTCGTCTTTCCTTAGTACAATAATACCGCTTCCTGGCAGCATCTCGATGGAGAGTTTCTCTGGACAAGTCATGTCCTGACACCGATGGCTTTAGATAGCCCGGAACTGCCATGCTAAAAAAAAAAAAAAAGCTAGGAAAGTGAAAGTGCGACTGAAGATTTTAGGTGGGTTGTTCCTGACAATGATCAGGCAGTTAACAGTCTTGTTCCAAGCCGGTGTAAGGCTGGTGGTGTTTGTCTCCAGAATGCAGTGCGTTAGCAGAAAAATCCTATCCAATGCTATAGGCTTCCTCTTTTCCCCTAAGAAACATAAAGCTACAGATGTTAGTTAGCCCCAGTAGTAAACGTAATAGAAGTGGTTTACGTTTTCTGTCATACTCTTGCCTAAACACTTATATTCCTCATTATTTAATAACACTACTACTGAGAACTTGAATATGTTAGTCTTTCCAGATCAGGCTGGAATAAAGGTTTTGTTTATGGTGTTTTATGTAGGGTTTTTTGTCAATTATATTAGTGTAATTAAGTTGGCGCAGATCGCGCATTTAATTTTGGGACAACCAAAAAACACCTCAATAGAACAGAGTGAAAGGAAGATTTAACCAAATAAACCTCTAGCAGGAGTAGTCTTGGACCCAGGGTTGTATGTTTTAGCCAATAAAATTATACTTGAAGGAAGTAGTTTTAGGAGATAGTAGCTGTTTTCTGTTGTCTTGATCTATCACTTTTGATGTTTAATACTGTGACCTTAGTTATGATTTCTTGAACAACCGAAATCGTTACCATTTTACCAAATTATATCAGGGGGTTTTATAACATTTTGCTTTCTCTTACTGTGCACAAAGAATGAAAAACCTAAATTTTTTCTCAAGTTAATTTTTTTTGAGAACTAACAGGTTGTCATTCATGTTCATACCACTGAATAATAGGTTTTTGTAGTTTTTCTTATAATTTATTGATCTTGACCCTGAGAAGTGAGCATGATGGCTTAATTTACAAATACTGGTAGGCTGGCCATTGTATCTTAAATCTCTAGCTGTTGATTATTGTTCAGATGCACATACCATAATAGCCTCAGACGACTCACTTTTTCTCTCTGTGTGGAAGAACTGTAAACTGAAGATGAGGAGGGGACTGGAGCATCTCTCCTACGAAGAAAGGCTGAGGGAGCTGGGCTTGTTCAGCCTGAAGAAGAGAAGGCTACGAGGGGACCTAATAAATGCTTACAGATACCTGAAGGGTGGGTGTCAGGAGGACGGGGCCAGACTCTGTTCAGTGGTGACCAGCAAACAGGACAAGGGGCAACAGACACAAACTGAAGCACAGGAAGTTCTGTCTGAAGATGAGGAAGAACTTCTTCCCTCTGAGGGTGACAGAGCACTGGAACAGGCTGCCCAGGGAGGTTGTGGAGTCTCCTTCTCTGGAGATATTCCAGACCCGCCTGGA
>Ga0065711_1002460_pt1 | contig 37757 bp, 21 predicted proteins | sample Hoacrofraction12_FD_59098 | JGI IMG/M metagenome (GOLD analysis project Ga0065711, IMG submission 59098) | Hoatzin crop microbial communities from Cojedes, Venezuela - Epithelial fraction 12 v2 (version 2) | ecosystem: Host-associated > Birds > Digestive system > Esophagus > Crop | place...
AACAGTAATTACTGATATCTTGACTTTCCTTCTGTACTACAAAACATGGTCTAGCCCACACGCCCTTGTCTTTTTGGAGTTCTGTATAAGAGATTTCTGCAGAGAGGTACAGCAATGCTGCGGATGTTCATCTGCAGTGTCTGACTTTAGAGGCTGGCCAGCCATTCAGCTAGATGCCCATAAAAGAAAGATGAAAAAGAAACAAGTGTTTGATCCTTCAGGTGGATAAAGTGTCACTTCCTGCATCAAGAGAATGCAAGAAAAGCAACCACCTGTAAGACAAAAACATGCTGAAGAATAAGGAGAATGAAAAAATCTTTGGTCAGTAAACAAACCTAGAGAGAATAGGTTTTCAGTGTGTTGACAATGTTCTGGCAGTTCATTAATCCCAGCAAAATCTCTCCAAAGTTACTGATGCATGGATTCCATTTTCAAATTTCTCATTAGTTCCTCTTTATGGATTAAATGCTGATGTTCACGAATGAATGCACACAGCTTCAGCTGATGGATGTAATTGGGTTGTAATGGATTTTAGCTGCTGTTCCTTCTGATCTAGCCAATTTGAAATGCAGTATCAATGTATTCTCCCCATCTCTCTGTAGGGAATGAGAAATTGAAACCTACAAGATGAAATTTATCAACTTCCATAAAGTCTGCTTCAACCATCATAAAACTGTTAAACTTCTCATTATCATTCTACCACAGCTATTTCCCGAACTCTGGTCAGGCAGTCAAAATATTAAAGTGCATTTGAAATAAGTAGAGTTGATCCTTCAATATTCTGTGTGTCCTCAACATTGATTTAGGTGCTGTAAATATTACCAACCCAGGATGACATTAACATACCAAAAGCTTAACACCAGGAACATAAAGTGATATAAAAGGATTTAAAGGTTGCAGAACCTCCCTACAATTTTTAATATATCTGTATCTTGATAGATGAACAGATAGATGATTTGCTATCACTATGGGGCCAGTGTGCAAAACAGCTTTACACTTTCTCCCTTCTCCATAAACAGCATGTGCCTTGTTCTCAGCTTGCATTGATTTACACCAGCCTTGGCTAATCAGGGGAAGATGGAATTAGGTAAGAGTACAGGTGTATTCCATAAGGCAATGTGGAACACCAAGTGCATGGAAAGGTTCACACCAGGCTCTGAAAATTTAAGCATTACAAAAACAAGGATATTGATATCTTAAGGTGGGGGGAGAAACTGGGTCTGGCTGGGTTTTTTTTTTTTAGACATAACCTAAAAAATTGGCTAGAGTGATGCTTTGAGAAATCTCAGTCCAACTGGTATGAATCAAATACAAATCCTGAGTGAGATTCTTATAGGCATGTAGTAGCTACAGGCCAGTAAACTGGCAATAGGCTGTTCCTGGAAGGCAGCAATTCAGATTCTTCTACTGCTTTTTAACCACCAACAGTTTAACAAAAGGCTTAAGAGAAAAAATGCCATAGGGAAGAAGTTCTTTCCAACCATCCAGAGGTGGTCTCTGCAATGCCCAATATGAAGAATACTGACAGACTAGAAGAAAATTCACTCTGACAATCTGAGGATTTTAAAAGATAGTCAACTCACTGGCATGAATTTTCAGGAATCCGAAAGCCACAGTAACCCTAGGCACGCAGCGGCTCTGAAAAGTTGGAAACTGGGATGTCAATCCTCATCAGTGCAACAAATCATTTAGTGAGATGCATAACTTCCTACTTATGTGCTTGGGGAAGGGAACTGGGAGAAAGAAGAATTTAAGTTGGTTCTGCACTGGTCAATGAAAACAAGTGTCAGTCATCTAACTCAATGCTTTTTGAAATCTCGCTTCTCACAGTGGTTTTACTTACTGGTTCTCTTGCATCTTCATCTACCCAGAGAGACACACCTTAGTGTCAGTCACTGCCTTTTACCCAATCTATCCTGTGACAGGGAACTGCAAGGAAACCAAAGGCCAAGGCCAGCCAAAGCTGGGAAGAGTATTTAGGCAAATGGTCCCCCTGAAAGTTTCCTCTAATAAGCCCCACACATGACTGAAGAACATCTCGTTGTAATAAAATTTCTCCAAAAGATGAAGATGCATAATGTTTTTTAAAAACAGATTCAGATTCTTAGCTTCTAGAACCCCACAACTATAGGCATCCAGTTTTGAGAACACCGCACTATTTGCACATAGAACTACACAGTTCCATGTTGTACAGGAATAGATTAGGAATGGTTTTTTGAAGTTTGGCCAGCAGCATCATCTGAGCTGCCTTGAAAATCTTATTACTGTACAAAATTGTAAGCCTCTGCATATACAACCAGGTCCACACAACGCTTGCATGCTCCTTAAATTTGACATTAGCAACAAAACTTGTGAGCAACATCAAGCATGACAGACCCCCCAGCCCCCGAACCAAAGCTGTTTCATTTTTATTCACTTCACTTGCCTTTGCATCAGGCCCTATCAGCTGAACTCATTGCAGCTTTCCAACCTGCCAACTATCTTCCCTATCAGCTGCTGCTATGACTGAATCCATCCTGTCTGCATCATTCTCTTCCCCTTTCAGATTCCAGGCCAAATTCAATAACGGTTTTAAGTGAAAACTTGATTATTGACTTCAGTGGAGTTGCTCATGCTTAGAACAGGGATGAGTTTGACCTGCTCTGCCTATTGCTAGCCACAAAATCCCAAATTAATTATAAAAGCCCAGTAAGACAGATTTTAAATTTCTTAGTTTTACTACTATGATTATTAGACTATTCATTTCCATTCTACAAGGTACTTAAAGACTGGCACCTCAACTAAATTATACATCTAGGGCATGTGAGAATAACTCTCCTTACCCTGCCAGCCAATACTCATCTGTCACTTTCTCTCACAGAGGTAGTATACCTGCTTGCTGTGCTTAGTTAAAACAAACTTCCTAGCTGATTAAAATTTTAGTGAGACCATCTACAAAAATGCTCAGAAATATAATCTAATCCAAAGCTAAGTTTCAGCAAAGCACTTAAACATAGGCTTACCCACCTAATCAAAGGGAACAAGCTGAAGTTAACTATTTAGATGTTTTTCAAACATTCAGTCTTAGTCACGAAGTTACATGACAGCATTGAGCCCTAAGCATCTTCTACCAATATCTCCTAATAATTCGCACCACTGTAATAGATTCCTTTACCAGGCTGAGTTCAAAGAAAGATCTTTGATGTGTTGGTCTGATGGTATATTTAAATGTGTGTGAATAGCACGGCCTTGTTGGCATAGAGTGTGAAGTGATCAGACATATTGTGATCTTTTTCAGGTACCAAATCATTCTTGCACTTTTTCATTCTGATCAGAATGGCAAGTGAAGGGTTCTACGCACGGGACAAGGCAAGTGGGATCAACAGGCTGCCTTGTCAGAACTTTGTTTTATTATTTGAATTGCTCTAAGATGCCTCCATCTATACAAGCATTCATCAGTAGTACTGCAATGAAGGTACACCACAGATGCGTTATGTAAAGCAGACTAAACAGCCCTAACACTAGTGAGGACTTACACTAAGTCTTTCCTGACAGGAATGAGTTTCAAGCCCTATCACATTGCACAATAGATTATATCTAAGTCAGTATTGCCTTATTTTAACATACAGAACCTTAAACCTATAACCTCTCCACCACAATGAATATTACAAAGTGGAAAGTAACAGGATGTTGAATGTAATCCATAAATATTATGACAATAAAGTACCAGTGGGAATTGTAAAAGTACTATTTACCCTCAGAGAAAAGCAGAGATGAAACAGAGCTTGGGCATTTGAGAAACTGGAGATACATGTCTTCGGTTTTCCAGTTTCCCTTCCTACAAAGTATTTTAGAGTTTTCCTATGTGTTTGCACCTGTAACAGGGCACACGAACTTCAGCTTGACACAGGCTTTATGTGTTTTCTGGCTCCATTTCCTGCTGAAGGGGGGTGCTTTAAACCATGCATGACTTCATCTCCCCCATCACCTCAGAGGCAGCAGCCAGCTGTCCCACCCCTCTTGAGTGGAGTGGCAGGGCAGGGAGGAGAACAGAAAGTAGCTACCCAAGATCAGTAGTAGAAACTCTATACCAGAGACACTCAGCAGGTAAGCATGGCTCAAGTGGCCAGTCTCCAGACACCACCCTTCAGAACAGGGAGCATGTTTGTAAAACGCACAGGGGCTACTTTGTTAAAACCTGACTGGATTGGAACCTACTGTGACAGAGCTGCAGCAAAAGGCTTGTCTTGCTGAACCCGAAAGACAGACTCCTCAGCGTGTGCAGCAGCAGGCAATATCAGATGTTCAGGAAGATTAACAGGCTGTGAGCCTTCATCTAACTCAGATGTGCAGTGCACAAGCTGTCACACCCAACAAGAGCACCAGGCTCCCAACATGCTTCTTCCCTTACCATTCCTTAAATAGAAGACTGTAAAAAAGTGTGATTATGGCAAAATACTCATACAGCTCACCTATTAAAATATATCACACAGCTTAGACATCTGTCTTGACAGAAGATCATGCCACAGGTTAACTCTGGTCCTAAGCAGTATGCTATCCAAGAAGGAGCGACAAATTTGAACTTTCTCTAAAGCAGTAAAATCTCATTGGTGATGGCGGCCTGTGCTGTACTAAAACCGAAGTTGTGTAAGAAACCATCCACTTCCTTGATGGCTATTTGAATACAAAGGCCTTCTCATTTATTATCACTAATACTTACTCTTCCAAAAACTGCTATATACTCTTAATTAAATGATTGCAGTCCTTTTGTAGATTATACATAAATCTTCATTTGTTTTCTTTATTAGCATTTGATCTGGTTTTGTTAATTGCATAAATGTTCCCCTCAGGCAGAAAAGCAATATAGTTCAAATGAAGCAGGGTTTTTTTGTTAAGGATAGTCAATTTGATTAACATCACTGTCAATATGATGAATGAAAATTCTCTCAAATGAGTCATCCAATACCTTGAAATCATCACTGGAATATTCATGTCATTAGGACACAAATGATAAATTCAATCTGGAATCATGTTGGCCTGGCCAAAGTTTCCCTTAATTTTGGGAAATATAGATGCTTTGTCTTGAACACTTTTTAATTAAGTTCTTAGATATTTTAATTTCCCTGTCTGATACACAAGTCTTCATATTCCTGTCTCAGATTTGTCAGAATACTTTGCCTCAGCTCCATCAAATTGCTGTCATGACTAAAGAGAGCTCAGAAGCCCTGAATCTTAAGGCTTCTGTTCTTATTCTCCTACTCAGTTCAGGATCAAAAACGAGGTAGAATAACACATCAAGTTTAGAACAGAAAATGGCCCCCAGAAGCTCTAGACATTCATTTACGTGTTCAACTATTGCTACTTTGAAAGAGCAAAGACAAAAAGACTGAAAAAAAGAAAGCAGGTGTGTGGTGAAAGGTGGCGATTCTTGCGCTTTCCCAGAGTACTGCTGCATTACTTTCAGTGAGACACTGCATAAAATTAATAACCACGTAGAGAGATCTTCCTCCCTTTTTCTCCCTCTTTTGTCTTTTTAATTAAATATTTCCCACTCTTAGTGATACTGCCATTATTTTACACACTGTGTGTTCATTAGAAATGCATTTACACTTATCACATCTTGATTTATCAACTCTTCATTTCCATACTCTAGATTAATATGACTTGCAATAGAACATATCTGACAAATTCAGAGGAGCCTGTGAGAGAAGACAAAATATCCCCAAATGGAATCTAAGAGTATGTGTGCATATGTATAATATATATGTATCTACATATATGCAGCAAAGTTAACTGAAGTCCTGAGTCCTAGTAGATTGGACTCAAATTACATATTAACCAGTCCTGTAGACAACATCACCATGTCCAAACTTCAAGTATTCAGTACAGTACTAATATTTACCTATAGCTTTCCTGCCCCCCACAGCATGCAGTCTATTACTCAGACAACACATGCCTTCCCTTATCAATATTAAATCTACAGAGCCAGAGGCCTGTTCTGACTCTGTTGTATAGGCCCCACACCACCCACGCTGTTATTGGTCTCACCTACTGGAGGCATTTTCTACCAGCTTCATACTTAACTTGGGCTAATGAACCTGATGCATAGGTTTACAGTAGAACCTCACCCTGTACAAAGACTTTTGCATAGAGTGTGCTTGGCAAGTATAGCTTCACATAGCTTCTACTCTCCAAACATAGTAAGGTTTCAGTGGGGAACAGAGGACTTCAAGTGTCCTTTAGCCTGCCTAGGAACAGACCTACAAGAAATTAACACTAGGCAGAGGAGTGGGGAAGATGATGAACACCTGGTTTGGCAATGACTGTGATGTGGAACTGCCAGGACCTCTATCAAACCTTATCACAGGCAGGCTCCTTGCACTGCGCATTCAGTCTGACAAGGGTATACAGCCTCAAAATCAATTGACAGAGCAGGGAAGAACATTAGACATCTGCAACCTCCAGACACTCTGCAGTGACAAGATTTGTCACAGGGCAGAAATGACAGCTATGTAACAACAATATCTTATTGATATGGGCTTCCTGAGCAGTGATGGAAGAAAGGGTGAATGCTTCTGACAGCAAGTGAGTGCAGTGTATGTTGAAGGCTTGATGGAGCAAGCAAGGCGACAAATGAAGTGGTACAGGAAGAGACACAGACATGGCACATCACAGATAAAGATGTAAGTAGGTCAAGCATCACTATCTCAGGATGGTACAGACATTTTGGCCTATACAAAACAAGAGTCATTTGTTATTATTTTGTTTAAGCCCATTAAGCACACTGGCTGCCTACTAGCAAAGCTATTTGAATTGAAATCATACTGATGATTCCATTGCTGAATGCTGCATTTGCTCTACAAGGTTATTAATTATGCAACCAAATTGACAAAGATAATAGCATTCACCTGTCTGCAAGTGTATTAGAAGACTGCAGAGTTACTAAGCCACAGCTGCTTATGTTAGAAAGATGACACACACTGGGGCTGTTTGTTTTAAATAGATGAACAACAAGTATATAAAAACATACGCAATAGTGAGCAGCACTGAAAAAACACACAGCACACTTCTAGGTACCTTTCTGCAAAACACAGAGAATGTTAACAAGCAAATTAAGAAATGCAATTAGCATGTGAAATCATTGTTACAGTGTATTAAGATACAGACACGAAGTAAAGGTGATTATGTTCATGCAGCCAGTGAAAACTTGCTGCAATGGTAAACGCAGGATGTTTAACAAGTGTATTTCCAAAGCATCTACCTGCCTAACATGCTCAGTTCTGGTTTTCAGCCTTTGTGGGACACTGAAACTTTAGTGGTGAATACAGATCTGTCTCCTTGCAGTCACTGACAAAGGATGCCTAAGTATCTTTTAGAAAATCTATTAGGAAACATGGATCAGATTATGAATGGTACACTTATCTAGCACCCTTGTATGTCTACAGAAATTTGACACTCCTACTTCCAAGGAAACATGACTGAGACTGGAAAAAATACTGTTTGATTTTGAAAATAGGTCCAGTACTTCAATGTCTATATTGCTATTGGCATTACTAAAGCTATTGATAAACCAAGCAGAATTCAGAATACATGGCCAAATGTTATTACTTCATTGCTTTTAGACCAAGAGCCTCTTTTTAGAGGTGCTTAATTCATTTGGAGCCCAAAGTTTGTATAACTTCAGTTATACACTGATTAAATTCTAAAGAGCTGTAACACCTTTCTAGGCAGAAATGCTGAGATGACTAGGATAAATCAATTGGGAATATTTTTTCTGCATGTCATAAAACAGCTTTGCATTCCATACAGTCCCAGGGAGTTTTTTGTCCAAATGGATTATTCTTTTCATTAGTCTTCCATCAAAGTTGGACAAACCAGCCAGTTGTTTTTCCCATGAAAGTAAAATGCTTAAAATAACTGTTGGTAGAAACATTAATTCAAAGCCTATTGTCTTTGCTAATTAGCATATTAAAGGAAATCAGCTAGAAGAAAATATCAGTTTGTTAAGAATCAAGAACCTTACCTCTTCCTCGATGTCACACATTTCAGGGTTGAAGTGTCTAGATGCCTGGATGCCCTGAAGACAGCTGATTCCCCAAGGAAAACGGACATTGTAAACAGTAACAGAGGTCTAGTACCATAATGCTAAATGGGCAGTTTCGGTAAGTGTGCAATTAGATTATTAAATTTTGACATAACACATCAATATACCCTAAATAAAGCAGAGTGATTTTAACACACACTGAAAACTCCAAGGATTAAGCAGCTAAATACTTAATGATCTAAATGCAATACCAAGGAACTTGTAAACTTACCTTTCCAGTTGTCTTGTGCTATCTTCTGTCCCATCACTGTCCTTTCCATAAACATATGTGAGCTGCTTTCCATCTGTAGGTTTCTTTAGCAAAAGCCATTTACTTTTTCCTTTGAACCAATCTGCTGCTGATAGTAGAGATCTGCAATGAATAAAGTGAGACGCTCTGAATTCCCAGCACTGCATGTTGGGCATTATGTCGAATGCTTTTGCACAGCCACTGAAATGCACACCAATAACCAAAGCCTGTTTGGAAAGTGCAGAGAATGTACATATTTTCTATATTTGTTTGAAATATTGTATCAAGAAAAATAAAAGCCTCGCTTTTTATACATTTACATTTTCTACTAACATTGGAATGGAAATTTTAAGCAACTCCCTCGTAGCTGAGTAAACTTCGACCACATGGCTAGTTCCTCAGCTACTATAAAACTGCAGGTTTCCATGAAATCAGAGAAGATTTGCTTATTTACATCAATTGACATGGCCTTGGGTTTGTCCTCAAAATTATATACATCACTGCAAGTCATTTATACCAATTTGCTTAGTTCCATATGAAAAGTGTAGTGATGAATCAAAGTGCCTTAATAGCAGAGCCTCAGTGCTTTGAAGGCGAGGTTGAGCTTTGCTCTTCAGCAAAGGACCATTGGATTAGCGATGGCATCAACAGCATTAAAGAGTTCTATTTGCTAGCCATACTCCTCCTCAGACCTCTGTTACTTGCTCAGGGCAATGGATTTGGAAATTCAAAGCATTGTTGATTTAATCCAACCATTATGATTTAAAACACATCCATTTAATCAATGGATATATTTTCAAAACAATGTGTTGTTTTATAATCAATACATATGGCATAGAGAGAACTAAGCCCCCTCCCTACCACAGTCACAATCACCCAATTTTGGAAGTCAGATTTATATAAAACCTCTCCCTTCACAGGATTCCTTTTCTCTCTGTCCCATGTGCACAATAAATAGGTGGCCCTTTTGCTAACAGAAATAACTGTTGAAAGGAACTGGCACTACAACAATAAAGCTTTTATCAGCATTAGTTTAAATAGTGACTGAAATCATTCCAAAAGCAGATTGCTCAGAATTCAAAGGACATGGATAATATTTGTCTACTGAAAATGCAGGCCCTGCTATCAGTTAGTAATAATGATGTGTACAAGAGGAAATAATATGTCAGGAAAGAGACATCCTTCTGCTGTTATCCAAGGGTGTCATTACAACCACCACAGTTTAGTAAGTTAATGAAAGCAAGCATTTTACCTTTCTATTAGAAATTTGAGTTACAGTTCATAAAGAAACCATTCTCTATTTTTAAACAGCCACCAGTTTGCAGCAGTTCTATTTAGAGGCTGATTATTCAATTGAAGCTGATTTCAGAATGACCTCATTGTAGTCTGCAAAGATTTACAGTGGAGCTGTGCACAGTCACTGGGAACTGATGACTTCATAGAACTGCAGACATCAGTTTTCTCATGCTCAAAGAATTTCTCCAAAATCCCTCTGCTTCCTTTATCTGAAACAGGACCCAGTCTCTTAAAAACATACGTGCATGATTCCCATAGATATCAGCAAAGGTTATTATAGTATTCCACTACTTTCAGAGAAAGAGAATAATAAATTAATGGATTTACCCCAATGTAAGCAAAATCAAGATCTGGCTCCATGACATTTCATCAGCATTTCTTTTCTACCATGACAGAGACAGATGGGCTTTTTTGGACAAGGGTTTTTAGAGAAAGCAAAGAAAAATACATTCGACCCAAGTTTTACAACAAAGTGTCAGGCAAAGGTGGGGGAAGCAAAAAGACAAGCATGTATAAAAAGGAATCTCTTCTTAGCCTAGGCTACTTGTCAGACTAAGAGCTTCAACTTAGAGACGTCAGTAGTAGCTGAAAGTCCACACTCAGCTGTTGTAAGTGTTCAGGGAAAGATGCCTACGCTTTGGCTGGAAATTCTAACACATTTATGCATAAAAATGTGTTTTATATCTGAAGACAGTATGTTGCCAATATCTGCTACTTGACAAAAATACAACTCATCTGCAGCAGGATTTCTGTTCAGCTTTGGGGCGGCTGTAGCTGCCTCTGAACCGCAGGCTGCCCTGCCGTAACAGCACAGGGACAGGCTGTCACTTCAGACCAGAGTCACTGGCCACCAGGCTGGGGTTTGCCAGCTCTGTGTTGTCCAGCCTGCGTGGCAATCCTTCCTCTCTGCTAAATCCCTCGTCTCTCCAGGCCCCTTAGGAACATCAATATGATCATTAACAATTATGTAATGTCACAGAAGAGAGATTAATAATTCAGACTAAAGGTATCTAAGATTTATCACCTTGTATGTATTGTCTCCAGACAGCATTGGGAAGCTGTCATTGGAAGGCACTAAGAGGTGAAAACTAGAGCTTTGTACTGCTTACAAAACAGTTACTCCTTTCTCAAGTGAAACCAACTTACACTTGGAAATATACCTCGGTGTTTATCTCACAGCAGCCTCTAATGCACAGAAATGAAATAATTAATTCTTGGGCCCCTAAGAAGCTGCTTGCTGACCCTATGAGGACTAAAAATACTATATACCTGAAACAACGTTCCCAAGGAAAATCTCTCCTGGAGGCTAGAGCAGACACTCGGATAACTAGAAGCACTAGAGACCAGTCTGGCAGGGTTCAGATCTGAAGTCTGAGAGGCACATAAAAGGAACCTGCATTGCCTGTTCCAGCACCTCATGAAGGATTCCAGCGAGTAGGGCTTTTGATCTAAAACCTTAACTGCTAGCCTCATTTTGGGAAAGAACGATAAATGTGAGATTAAACACAGAAATTAGGGTAAATTAATATTTGAATGGTTCACAGCAGAACTAAATAACAGCACATTCAGCTCAAAGAACTATACATCGAAAAAGCTTTAATAAGCCATCGTGCCATTAAAAGTGAAGAGTAAAGAGAAAAGCTAAAGAAAATGCCACAGGTTCTTTCATGGTGTACCACTTTTACCTGCAAGGAAGAGCTGGGAATGATCTTGGTACACAGGATAAAGAAAGGTTGACACATCTTTACTGTTTATATCTGAGCTTGGTCTGTTGCAGCCTTCACCACAGCTATTGCTGTTACCAACAGCAGAACTAATGTGATGGGTGCTGTAATATGCATTTCACCCACAAAAGTATATTCCCTTTACTCCTTAAGGTGCAATTTTGGGTGGGAAGACGCATCATTACGTTTTCATATATTTACAGATCATGCCCTCAGGCAAGGAGAGAACCCAGATCTCCTGCCCTGGTACAGTCAAGCAGTATTTAGATCAGAACTGCAGCACAACCTCATTAGACCTGGTCCCTGCTCCACAACTGATCAAAACAGTTTTCCCCGTGAAACCAGGATTTACAGAAATTCACATAATTCCAGTCTGGGATAATTTTTAAAGGCCCCTAAACCCAAGGGCCAGTTATTGGTTTCATTCCTACAGGAAACAACTCTGAAAAGGAGCATATTTTTTGGTGCATCTTAGGTAACCCCCACCAGACAAACTGATAACCACCAAGCCCCCCTGAACTACAACTGTTCTTTTTACACACTAGCACTCTTACATTCAGCCACCAATGAGCTCTGCGTATATTACCCATGAAAACCCCCAGCACATTTCTGTGTGTTTCCCTTGCAATGCCAATAAGTTTATTTAACACGAAATACAAAGATTCTGCAACCTTGCTGAAAATGGCTCCTTCTATACTTGTAAAAGAAAACCCTTTCCAGCTGTACTACAAACTAATTTTAAACATATTTAGCATTAGAAGTCATATGCTATTTAAGGCTTGTTTATAGACAGTGGCTTCAAGGAAACAGCTTTGATTAGTTCGCACAACACTTGCTTGGGAAAAAAAAGTCAAAACTTCTACTTTAAATTCCACTCTCTGCATGTTGCTTTGAAGAAACAAGCTCTCAGACTGCATCTCTGATTCAGGCAGAAGGTGGGATTAAGAGTAAGATTTCTGCAAGCTGAATGGGATTCTGTTTGCCAGCTAAGGACTTCGGATCCAGCTCCTTATTGCCTACAGTGTCCATGATGGGGGATTCTTTCTGCAGTCTCACTTTTTCTTCCCACCCTCTAGCCGGCCTGCCAGGCCCCACTGGAAGACTCATTTCCTAGTTGCTGCCTTCCTAGCCTCAAGTTCAGCTTTCTCATTTGGCTGCACAATTTCCTGATAGGAGAGAATAAAGATGACTGAACCAGACTTCTCAGCAGTGGCCAGTGACAGCATGAGGCAACAGGCACACCCTGCAACACAAGGACTTCCACTCAAACATTAAGAAACTTTTATTTTCTTTACTGTGAGGGCGATCAGACACTGGACAGAATGCCCAGAGAGTCTATAGAGTCTGCATAGTTGAAGATATTCCAGGCTTGACCGGACATAGCACAGCACAAGCTGCTCCAGCTAGTCCTGCTTTGAGCATGGGAACAGACTACATGATCTCCAGAGGTCCCTCCAAATTCATCTGCTGTGATTGTGAGTTTTGATAGACAGGAGTTATCTGACCAAGTATATCACTGTTGCCTCTGTGGTGGGAGAGAAAGACCTCAGTTACACCATTCAGACACAGTGAATTAAACCAGTTTCACTCTGTGTTTGTGCACAAGGGCTCTCCTCTTTAAACAAAATATTTTGGCCTAAATAAATGAACTTTACTCTTTCACTACTGTTCTCAAAGGTGAAGACATGAATCTTGAGCAACTCTGCAGTTCCTCAGTGGTTTGAATTCTTGGGAAAGTGAATTGATCCAAAGTAATATCTAAGGGACAAATTTGACAATTACTTTCTTTTAGGTCTAATTAAAGGTTGGATGAATTACTAAAGGATGAGTTCATGTCCAGGGTGATACTGGTTGAATATTTTGTTAATCTTACCTAGAATAAAAGTGTGCTATAACAAAAAACACAGCTTGTTTCAAAAATCATTATTTTTATCTGCATAACAACTTTCTGCCCTTTCTCCCCATTTGTAGCTTTAACATGTTAAGAATCAAATTGCAGAGAGAATTACTGTGACCATTTTAAGGCCATTTCAGCTCGCTGACACACCAGGGTCCATTCAATAGCACTGTGCTGCCAGACCACTTAACACATGTAGCTACTTTAGACTCCCACAGCGTTGCTAAATGGAAGGGGCCAGATCCTGGGTTAGACTGAGTGTATGTGCCCATGCTGATTTATACTATTTGAAGATGTGGATTTCATTTCACTTCTGTGAAAATTAAGAAGCATTTAGAAGGCAGGTTTAACTCTTAAGTGTGGTCCAGCCTTGTCAATAAATGTCACTGTTAGCACTGAAACAAGAATTTTTTTTTCATGGAGATGAAGCAGAAAGGTTAACAAGAAGTCATGATCTCTTTCAACACTAACTTCTCTTTGACTGCTCTGGCCTTCCTCAGAGCAATTTAAACAGAGTAGCATCCTGAATATATGAAAACCACTCTATTTCCAGTAATTAGAGAAACTAATGAATCCAAACACCACAAAAGGTCCAGATTTATCAGTCTGTCTGCTTCCAATTTGTATTGCACACTGTGTTCTCAAAGACATTAAAGACTAAATTGCATAATTAGGAGAAGGTTAGAGTTTTCTGCAACAAGTTTACAAAAAGCAATGACTAACATCTGACAGCACACTTTCCCCTCATCACTTTATTTTTCCAGCTTGACACAGAGCAGAATTTAGTCTAAAGGCTCCGACTCACGATCTCACAACTGCAGCTCCGTTTTGCCCATCTGCACTCTCTGCTTCAGGTTACTGACAGTCTAACAGGAAAGGCTGTAAGGAACATACACCCCCTCGCTTCACTACAACAGTTTATAGCCCAGAGCATTAATGCAAAACACCTCTGACTGAGGTTAACACCAGAATGACCAGCAGAAGAATCACGCTGCTATGAAATACCTCATCTGAAAGAGAAGGTACCTCAGGAAGCTCTCCAAGTCTGCATCTTGCATAAATCACACATCACCTCTTCACCTAACATATCATACCAGTACTTCAACCGCATAACTCCATGAAATACATGCCGGATAAAGAACACATTTAGAGACTGAATTCATAATGGACCAGCCTAAGATGTCTTCAGCAGTTCAGTCCACAAAATGGATTAAATTCTACAATCCAGTTAGCTTTTGAGCCCTTTTTAAGGAAAGCACTTAGGAACATGCCATGAGGTTGAACAGATTATGCACCTGCTTGGAGTTAAGCCTGACATTCAGCCTGCAGCTGAGGAAGTGCTGAGCACTGTATCTGGGAGGGCCACACTGAATATTCAATAAATGGGGTACAAGTGACAAACACTCTGCTTGCAACAATCCACACAGAACCAATACAAGGAAAGAGCAAGGGAGGCACAAGGTAGCACCTTGATAAAAACTACTTTGGCTTTAATGTCACCTTGTCAGCCAGTACATAGCATGAAAGTGTAACTAACCGCTTCAGCCAGGGACAAACCCTGCCTAGGAAGCGTTACACGATTCCCCTGATGGTGTATTCTCCAAGCAGACTCCTACAGTACCAAGTCAGCCCCGCTAACCGTATTCACTACCAGCAGCCACTGACTGATGCTTGGGAAGGATGCAGAGAACATGACAAGTATAGCACAAGCCATTTCCTATTACACCCACCCTGCTCCTGATAGCAAGGAGGTCTGACCTTCACTCTGGTAAACATCTAAATAGCTTCTAAGATCCTTTTGTAAAAGTTTATCAAGCTCAGTAGTAAACGAGCCGTCAAGCGAAGAGGCAAGCTGCTGAAGCAATAGTCTAGTTGCAAGGGAAAATTTCCCCCCCCAGATTTGGAAGCCCCATGTTGGAAAGAGAAAGGACATATCTTGGTGTCAGAGGAATGGAACTAATATAACTAACTTTACCAACATTTTATGTCAAAGGGATGTTTAATCTACAATTTGGTTTAATTATTCATTGCATCTAATACATTTAACATTTCAATAATTAACTTCCACAGCAACAGGGGGAAAATCCGATTTATCTGTTTGCTTCCATCTTTAGCTGTTTAATTAGCCATACTGTCCCTTGCTCTATAATTTCTTTGCACAGACAAAAATATTGGAGACAATTACAGGAACAAATGCTTTTCTTTGGAGAGTGCATAGGCCTGGGAAAACAAGCCTGCTGTCAGGACAGAGACAAGGTAATTTTCCTCATTAGTTTTACCTGTTTTCCTATACTGAGGATTGTTGGGAACAGAATGATCTTCTGCGAACATCAAAGGAAAGATGTAAACAGAATCCTAAAAGTTTGAGCTGCTCCTTCTGAGAAATCTAGCTCATTGACTAACATGTAACCTAGAACTACTATACAGCTCTGCCTATCATCCAAATCTAATCTTTTATTTCTATACAGGTGTAATTTCTTTTTGGACTTTCAGAATTGGAGCTAATCTGTAGCATTTTGTATAGCCAAAGTCCGTGTTAGCAAAAGTCCACGCTTTGTGTAAACACATGGAAGACTTATTTAGTTTTTATGAAAGACAGGAGTGCACTGGGTGCACACCCATCATGAATTCATGCAAATATTACACTTCTGACAACTCATTTGCAGCAACTGAATGTTGTTACCTNCTCACCACATACCAAGTCACCTCCCCCTCCCTGTGCACCCCACTGCCACAGGATACAGGGCAGAAAGTAGAACAGCTGCGTGTTATTAAATTCCTGTGTTGGGGAAATAATCTATTCACTGCTCNTTTCTCCCCTCCTCCCTTACCATTCCCTTAGAAACAGCTCTACTACACAGTAAATAAAGTTAGAAAGCTTTATCATTAATTCTATTTAGGCCTAATATGTCATAACGCAAGGAAAGCAGGCCATTTTCTTCTCTGCTGGGGCACAAAACATGTATTAACTATTCCAACCAGAGCTGTGAATGATTTATTAATTCAATTTTGGAGTGTGTGACTGTCAGATCATATAAGTTCGTTATAAAAACAGTCTCTCTGAGGACTCTCTCACTTTTTAAACCAACTGACTGACATTTCACATGCTTCACAACCGCAGCCATCTATCTCCTTGCTGCTTGTTCTCAGTGTCACACAGAGGTTGCATAATTTGCCCTGTCCACATTAAAGAGTTCGTATGTGATGCGGGAGAAAACTGGTAGCTGGTGATCCATGGCAGTAATGCTCCAACGCACACACCCACCTTCACACTTGAACCTAAGGACTATCCAGTGCTCTGTGGGGAACCGGATAGTCAGCTCAGCTCCTTCAGAATCGCAAAGTGGTTGAGGTTGGAAGGAACTCCTGGAGGTCATCTTGTCCAGCCCCCTTGGCACAAGCAGGGCCACCTAGAGCCTGCTGTCCAAGACAATGGCCAGGGTTTTGTGGGGTTGGGTTTTTTTTTTAGGATCTCCAAGTAGAAAGACTCCACAACCTCTCTCAGCAACCTGTTTCCAAAGTGAATTCTCTACTGCTCTCCTTCGCCAGAGAACTGTGAAAATGTATCATTTGAAAACCAGCAGGCTGGTTCAGAAGCTCCCAACTGGTAGGGCATTAGCATTTGAAAGCTGTTTCAAAATGCTGTGCAAATATACACACCTCCAGAAAAGCTCCTCGTGCCAACCTATCTGTTCAAGTCCCCTCCAAGACAAAGAATGAAAAAGGGTTTCTCCTGCACATGGCCTAATACCAATACTGGTTCTGCCTTCATCTCCACTAAATTCCTCGTCAAAAACAGGACTGGAGAAACACTTCCTCCTGAGAAGGGAGAGGAACTGCTACCAGGGTCACTGCTGCCATACTTGTACAATAGAATACCTGTTCTGCACGAGCAAACCAAGTCTAGCAACCTTGCTCTATTTGATAGTTCCCACTAAAAGCAATGCTGAGTTCCAACACCTCTTTCATTTCTTCCTGTCTATAAATAAAATCTTGTTCCTATGAGAGTGAAAAAATAAGCAGTATATGTAACCAGCATTTCTCCTAGTTACTAACAAGGCCAAGTTTTCACATAGATCCTTTTAATGTTTGCTTTGAAATGTCATCTGTTAATGTAAAAGTTACTGTGATTTTTCTGTTAAATAAGTATTAATAAAATGTAAAACAATTTAGAAAAACACCTTCTACAAGGAGTTCTTTAGTTCAGAAAAGTTCAGATCTAGTACACCATCTTCTCCAGATGAGGACTGACAACTTGTAATCAGAAAAACAAGACAGACATCATTAGAGATTGTAATACCAGGGAGAAACACAATTTAGTTTGATCTCCTACATTTAACACAGACCATTACATTTTATTCGTCTATTTCTGGGACAAACCCAGTGTCGACTAAAGGAGTCCTATCTCAGTTTGAAGACATCACTTCCCCTGGTATTTTGTTCACTGGCAACTAACCACACTGTTACATCTAATTTGCATCTATCTTGCTTTAGCTTCTTCCACTAATCCTTGCTATGCCTTTCTTTACTACATTAAGGAACCCTTTGCTCCCCACTATGAAGCAAGAATAGGAGCCTACTCGGTTCCCCCTGAAACCGTATGTTGTTTCATTTTTAGATCCAAAAACCCAGTCTCATTTCAAAATAAAAATAAAAACCATTCTAAAGGATAGAAACATGAATAGTAAAGTAAATGCGCTCTCTCATTGGCAGTAATAGCTGTGAAATGCTACTTTGGGACTGGAAAGTATCTCAATTTTATAATTACACATTCATCATGCCTGTTCCATTTTCAGTCCCTTAGGCAGTATTTTACAGCTACAGCCCTCCAAGGCAGCCATACTTTTTTGTAATCGGTCATATATTCTCAATGCAGACGACAGGGTCAGTTCTTTTATAGGGCTCTGGCTCCAGCCAGACTGACACTTCGCTGGATTACAGTTGTATAAAGGTCTGAGAAGAAAAGCATTGAGGATATGAATCACTTCAGCTCATTTGTACAGGCTAGGTAGAAAGGAGTCTCTGCACAGTGTCTGTGTCGCTGATTTACCATCCAGAACCTCCTGGGCAACTGAAAAATGAGGTCTGGAGAGCATGGGTGCAAGAAATACTTCTATAATCTTCCCTAGGCTTTCAAGACACTGAATCTCCTCTTAAGAGATCAGTGGTTGCTGGGTTTGTGGGGTAGGATAGAGGCATCACAGGATGCTAGGTTACCTAGCAAGAATTTTGTGGCATGGCCCTTTACTTCCTGAGATAGTGAGCCAAAAGAGAGATAGTGGAATGAACAGGGCAACGTGAACCACAAACTAAGATTAGCTTTCCCTTCACTAGTGGTTTACACAACAGCACCCTACAAGAGCAGAGGCAAAAGCACAGGTTCCCTTCTGCAAACTCCGTCACTACCAAAGGTGAGGGGAGACAGATTTGTGGTGGCAATGACTTCTTAAACTCCGGCAAAATTTGCTAGAGCTCTTCTGTCAAAGCATTTATTCTGCTACGAAAGATAAGTCTTGCCACATTATTTCTGCTGTATAATTTCCTGTAATTCAGAGTGGTTCCAGTAATCAAAACAGGACATACTACTTTCTACCTTGCAGATGAGAGCTAGATAATTGAATGAATGTTTCTAATATAATGCTCTATATACTAGTTTGTATATGGTGAGTTAATGCTGTAACTCCACAGATTCCCCTCTGAACAAAGAAACGGCAAAAAGAAATTTGTATCTGGTTCTATTGTACATGGATCTAAGTTGCAGTGTTTATCTACAAGTTATACAATGTCACACTAGGAAAGAAGGGCTACATAGCTTCTAAAAAACACTGTGACACTTTATTCCCACTTTACAAAGCCATAAATGAATGCAGAAAGTTTTAAAACAGATTTGGTGGAGTAAAGCGACTTTAAAAGAGCGAGCAAGCAGTCGTCATATTGCAAGAATATAAAAGTGATTTAACAATGACAAAACCAGCCTTAGCTTTGACTATGCAATATACTTCACACCAGCTGGTTATTCTAACAGACATCACTGCTGACCCACAGCAAACACAAGGGCTGCAGCTTAACTGAACGCACTGTCTGGGGGAACTGTCATCTTCATCTGTCACAGGCTAAAAGCGGACACTGTTATTGCAGGCCAGCTGATGGGCACTTCTAATACCACACGTATCATCTTGTGTCATTGCAACTTGATCACATATTTGAGCTTTAAAGGTCTTACCAAAGTAGAAAAGTACTATCCCCTCCTGTCTCGCACACTTTATAATCATTCAAGCTATTTCAAACTACAGCCCAAAGTACAGAAAAGGAGAGGGAATGGTATGTGCTGTAGGATTATATCTTGGGTTCCTGCTTGCCACCAAGTCCTTAAAGGGTTCTAAGCTGCCCTCTCAACATGCCTTCCCCTGCCCTCATCTATATAGAGGCCAGTGGACACCAGTTTTCCAGCTTTAAGTGTCTCGAAATAGTCAGGGTTGAAACATTTTCCATCTATTTTTACCTTACTTCTACAGGTAGGGACAAGACCACTCAAGACAGTAGAAAATCTGGGACTTTCTTTTGAAGTGCTTCTCCCCCAGCATTAAGAGCTCTACAGCAACACTGCAGGCAGTCCTGGTTTACAGATGAGCAAAAATGATTTTGCCTTCTTGTGTCCAGAGCTTCTTGTCATTTACAAATGTCAGTACAGCATCATTATTTCAAATGGTATTTTCTCCAGCAAAATCACAAATGTGTAATTAGTATAATTAGTTCTTTGCATAGGCACTACAGAAATAAGCAGATAACCAGGTACAGTGCATGTCTTCTCACTGCCCTCCCAAGGAAGCATTGCCAGATGGCTGCAGGCCAGTACTTTGATATGCTCTGACACAGCGATCACCATTAACCTTTGCAAAACAAGGACCTGCAAAATCACAGCAACCTATTTCCAAACTTAGGAACAAAAATTGTTACCTGTCAAGCTATGACATGAAGTCAACTCTATCCTCCCAAGATGAGCATTTATCCCCTCACAGGTCAGCTTTTCTTAGATCTTCATTTCAAAGCTTTTCCCATTGTCTTGAATCTAATGCCCTCATTTTAGGTCAGGTAGAAACATGGGAGTCCAGACAGTACAAGAGGAAGTTCTCTTATCTACCTCATCTGCACTCTCGCATTCTCAGAAACATGGTCTGCCATGGTTTTAACAACCATCACAGGCAGGCAAAGGCAGCAGAGACTGATTAAGGACTCAGAAGTAGATTTGTCAACCTAAGTCACCAATTATCTGTCAAAAGACTGCTCAGTAGCAGATGAGCAAGAGTTATTTGTTATGTTTCTCTCCTTGCAAGAAAAGTTAGACTTAATAAACGTCACAGGCTGTAGGAGGAAAATTTTATTCCTACTGCACACTCAAATAATTTCTTCTACTGTTATGAACCCTGCAATACAGTAACCTCTCCAGAAAGAGTTTATTGCATCTGGCCATGCAGTGCTCAGCTGCTGGTTGCCCTAGGCTGATCCAATGCAGCTAAGAACTTTTTACACTGCAGGTCTCCCCTCCCCTATCCCTTTGTTTCAGGTTGCTAGCAGAAGAGGAACTCATTTTTATGTTGTAGGGTACACTTCTGTTGATGATCCACATGAAACAGCACACCGAAGTCCCCCTCAGAACTTGCTTTTTGCCATTAACCGGTGTGCTAGGCTTGCCCTGCTTGCTCATCGCAAGCTGGGCTCCACTTGCTACAAGAGTGCAAAACCAAATAGTTCATCATTCCATACTTGCTTCTGTGCTTAAAAAATGCTAGTGAGACTTTACAGTTGAGATGATACATCCTCCTTAATACTACTTCCAAGAGACCATTTGCATATGCAACTGATCATCAGGTAACCATGGCAAAAAAACAGTTCTTTGCAAGAGATTTTGAACTTAAATATTCATTTGTCATTCGAGGTCAATTCATCACAACTTAACAGCGGTGGGAGCTACAGCACTTCAAGGTTCAACAACATGGTAAACGCTGGAGAGCAAGAGGAAAAGGAACAAGTCAAAAAGAAGAGAGATAGAAAAATTATAATGGCTTATAATTTGTTTTGTTCTCACATTTATTCCCAAGCAATCAAAATACAGTAAGCTCAGTATCAAGAGTGACAAAATATGAAAAGTTGTGAAACACAGGCTAATTATAGCCACCATGTAACAGATGGAGAAACTGAGACCGTGACAGGCCAGCAAGTACAAAACAGGGTTCTGTCAAGACCAGAGAAAAGTTGTATCAGTGCATCTTGTCAATCTCCCTTCTCATCACTTAGTTTTAATGCATAACCAACTCATGTTATCAAACTTTACCCTACAAGTAAAAGCAATGTAGTCTGCTAGAACAGAAGTGGAAAGACAGTAAGTATTACTAATAAATTCTCACATTCAGACTGAGAACCCCAGCTGCTTTAGCAATTCCCCCAGCTATGGTGCATTGTTCCAGAAAGCTTCGATACAAGGCTGTGTTCAGACCAGAAACATTTCCTTTACAAAACACTAACAATGAAAAACTCTAGCTTCAGTGAAACGAGTTGTTTCCCCGAGAAGTTTCCAAAGCTGTTTTCTATAGAAGTCTTGACATGAAATCTAAAAGTTGATCCAAAATTCCCAAACGCTACTCCGCTTTGCTTTTGAATTTGGAAGGACTGATCTCAAAAGACTAGTCTCCAGCAACCGGATTTTAATCATGTCTGTGAGAACAGGCCTCAAGCCTTCTTTTGCTGAAAAATACTTTCGGATGAGCAGCCGAGAGACCTCATTCTCTGTTTTTTTGCAGAATGAGCCAGGCACATTGACAGAATCAGTCCACCTCCCATTTCCGCCACAGTTTAAGGAGTCCGTTCATGAGGCGTTTACACAATCTTGTGCTAGAAGTGATCATGTTACAGATCCAGCTCCTTGATGACTCAAGTTCCATGGTGCTACCGATATCAGGAGCCAGATTATTTCACACCAGGAAAGGGGAAGACTCCTAATATTGTTTAGATCAGTAATGTATACAAAATGAACAGAACTGTTCGTTTATACTCATTTTGTTTCTGCTTTATAGTAGTAGTAAATAACTACACAACAAACAGACAAGAAACCATCATATCCTCAGATTTTTCATGTTACTTAAGAGGAAGGGTCAAAAACAATATTTTGAAGTTATTTGGAAGGTTACTTTAACAGGAAAGATGGGAAAGCTTTCCCAAATGCTCGGCCTTCATGATTAATGAATATGCTGAAGATAAACCCACACACATTTCAGGAACAGATGGGCTTGTTTTGGCTTAGTTGTCACCAAAAAGCTTTTTTATTATTTTTAAACCCAAAACATTAGTTATTTCTCCCAAATACCTAATTCTCAGCACAAGTAGAAGGGGAAGTGTAGGAGCAGAGGAAGACACCTCCTGATTCTAGGCAGTGAGACAGACATATAAAAGGAAGAAATAGGTGGAGATCTGTTGCCTTTCCTCCATTCATATAAAAGCAGCATCTGTAGTGTTCCAGCAGAGAAACCTCAGAACCATTTGTAAAGGCACTGCAACCCACATGTGCTGCCAGCAAACCTGCTAACCCACAGGCTCTGCTTGGGCCCACAGGGTGCCATCAGCTCCAGGGAAAACAGACCACAGCTGCAGTCCATACATTGAGTCTGCTTAGGAAACGAGTCAGCTTTGTGTTTACCTCCGTTTACTTTCCTGTGCTTTACTTGCCTGCAATAATAATGACTGTTCTCACTGTTACTAAATGAGAAGACTGAAGCAGTACTTGGCTCAGTAGTGGAAAGTAGTAAGAATTTCTTTTCCCTATTGTTACTTAATTCATTAGCTTCCCTACCTAGTTTACAGAATGGCAGACCACTGAAAAGCAGCAGCAAATAAATCTCCCTCATTACTAAGTTAAATGTTAGACAAATCCAAGCTTGACTTTGTCAACTAACAGTGGCTTCACTTCCAGTTTACGCAGCCAGAAAATATGCACTGTACTGCCACAACACCAAATCAGATTTCAGCAGTAGGACATTGTAAGCTAAAAAAAAAAAAAAAACGAACAGCCCCAGCTCAGGATTCAATTCGGTTTGCTCTCTGCTCTTCAACCTTTGACAAACCCTTATGTCACCTAAATATCAGCTGAATCTCAGGGCATTTATTGAAATCCAAAGGAAGGCTGGAATTTCTTTTAGTCCCTGGCTGCCTGCAGCTTGTCAACTCTCCATGTCCCCTGTGAGAAATGCAGTACACCCTTGAGGGGGAGCATGGGAGAGGATCCAGCAGCAAAACAAGCAGCTGCGCACATGTGGGAGGCAGAAAACCACCAGGGCAGCAGAAGGATTTAGATACTGAAGTTGCCTTTCAAATCCAACAAAGGCACAAGTTTGCAACATGGCACACAATGACACACGCAGGCCACTGCAGGACACGGAGCAGCTGATCAGGCAAGAGCAGAGTTTTCCCAAATCTGTCTGTGGGAAGTCAGTTCCCGTGAGTGGACTGAAGCAATCAGCATTGCAGAGCCACCAGCTAGCAGGACTTTTTTTGCTACTGGTCCCCACCATGCTTTTAAGCTGTTGTACTGATGAGAGATGTAGACAAAAAACCTCATAGGGCCGTGTCGTGCTATCAGACTGGTATAAAATGCCCCCTAAAAGCAAACTGGAATCTAGCTCAAAGCTTCAGCTGCCGGCATTGAGCCAGGATACACCTCAGGAGCTAGAGTATCCTGTTCTTGTGGTCGACATTTTGAGGACGAAACCTTATTGTGCCCCAATTTTCTTTTTGTAACGCAAGCATAGTATCTTCCTCCTCTTGCAGGCATATTTCAAGAGGGATGCATGAAATAACAGAAAGCAGTTCTGGCTGCTGTATAGCTGCATTATGCAAATGCCTAAAGACCCCAGCCGAGCCCAGGGAAAGCCACAGGAAGAATGTGGGCCTTGAAGTGAAAGAGGAATGCCAGTAAATTGGTCCTGTAGATAACAAGTGCTGCTAGGCACCGCACGAATCCATAGCAACAGTCCCAGCCACATACTTGGTCTGTAAGCTCTTCCAGCCGACAGCAGCAGTGGCAGGGGCAGAGGCAGGCAGGGTTCCTAAAAGCAGCAGCAGGGGAGAACACGAGAGGGATCCTTCTAGTCTTGCAGATAAGATGCTACTTCCCTCCCCATGCACTTTGCAGTAGTTCACAAGATGAGGAATCATCTTCATCCACCAAGCTCGGCCCCCTTTCCCTGTGCACTGTCAGTGGTAAACAGCAACATTCTGTATCTTGCTGCTAACTTGGGGATTTCTAGGGAGCTATAAGCATGTAGTAGACTAACTTTCAGGAACTTGAAAAAGACCATTTCAGCTGTGATAAACTCATTGTACATTTCAGTTGAAGACAGACATGGGTGACATTTTTAAACTATTTTTTCATTAAAAATGCAGATTGACATTTGAGGCTTTCATAGAAATTTAAAAAAGAAAAGTATCGAGAGATTGATTTCAAATACCTTGTTCCATTTCACTAATTAAAATACTAGATTATGCATATTTACATATGCTATATTAAATATCTTGTGATGTTTAAAAACTATAAAAATAGTCTTTGATGGCTCATAATAGTTTTTATATCAACTTATAGTTTGGCAAAATAATTTAAATTTCCATTTTGTATTCTGTCTCAAGAAATTGCATTTCCAGAGGATCAGGATTTCTCACATGTTGAAAATACCATCTTCCTACCAAGGCTTATTTCAACTGATTTAGGTATTCTAGCTATTATATCAACTTCCCCAAAGCCAGCTCTGCGCATTTCTGCATCTTATTTGCATTGCACTCATCCCACCTTGCTAAAAGCAACATCGAGAAAATAAAGATCTCTTCCTCACAGAAAATGTTCAAGGTGAGGTTTTCTTTAAGCAAAGAGAACATTTGTACTTGAAGTAGCCTAAGTAAAAGTCTATTAAGTGAAATATTTCAGTAGAGAAGGCACCCTCTCTACCAGATTAAGAGGAAAGCCTTAGTATTAATTTGAAAAAGCAGTTTAGCCTAAGTTGTAAAACAAGTTATTTTATCACTGAACACAAAGACAGAAATGACAGTTTTGAGATACCAGAGTGTCACTGAAGTCAGCACAAGGCCTTCTGTTATCTTCACAACCTTCCCAGTCTCTCTGCTGGCAACCCTTAAGGCTGGCTGGTCCTCAGAGCTGACACTGAGGGTAGAATTCAGTAATTGCTTTCCAAAGATACCAGGAACATAAAGATGCACTTGTGTTCTTCACACAGCAATAGATGCTGAAGATCAGTCTGGAATCCAGTGGTTTAGCAGCCATGGTAGCTCCCAGTTCAGGCAAGCGTTTAAGGAAGAGCCTAGACACCTCTTCACAAAACCTGGTCATTAGATACATACTTGATGTGCTGAATTGAAGACAGCAAAAGAATCCAAGAGGTAAGGTACAAAGAATGACCAAACCATGTAACAGTTATGTTTAGAGATTAGTTTCAGCATTGTTCCTTATTTTATAGGGGTGTCTCCTTTTCCCTGAAAACCTTCTTATTCCTTCTTATTCTCATTATGCAGTAGTGCAGTGCATTTAACCACAAGCTGAGAAAGCCCTTTCCTCTCTCCCCTTTTAGTCCTTGAATCTTAGGCTTTTAAAATCTAATTTGAGATGCCAGGGATTCATGTTTAGCTGCCATTTCTGAAGATGGAGTACAGGCAATAGAAGACACCCAGCCCATTAGACAACGTTAAACTTAGCTCCCTGAAGACTGTGCTCAAAAAAAGAAAGTATAGACTTTTAAGGCTAATTGCTTCCAAATATACTCCCCATTCTCTCTCATTATAGCCCCTCTAGGGATAAATTCAGTAAAATAACTAGTGATATTTAGGTAGCTGACGTTTAGCAGACTATGCAGTGAGACTGTGGAAAATAGTCCCCAGGCATTGTCATCACCCAGCTGTTAGAATGTTTAAGTTCCATAGAAATGCACCTCCCTGGCAGCCCCTCAGTCATCTTTGTCCTCTCAAGCTTCATAATGACCCAATTCTGAGCCTGTATTCACACCTAGCACAGAAAGCTCCCTTACAAGCAGTTTCCTCTCACTTTTGTTAATCTACCAGACAACACATTCAGGAATCTACATCTGGGCATTTTCTGAACTCTAATTCAAGGATTCCCATTACCCACTGCACAGGCTCCAGCTCCATAATTGATGCAGAGTTCAAAAATCAATACTATTTTGGGGAATAAGCTTTGATAAACAGAGTATTTTAAACCAAAAGTGAGATTCAAGGCTGGAGACAGAACTTGCCCAATCACTGGCAATAGCCAACACTGCCTTGGAAAAAAGTTCCTAATATAGTACTGTCAAATCTACTGACTACATGGAATCTATGATGATTAAAGTTCTACTTATAGTCCAAACTCACAGCTTGTGGCAGAAAATTTTGTACAAGGTCATGAAAGCTGGGTCTTTCAGTTAAAAACAGCTAAAACAAAACCCAAGGTTTCCCAATAGTGGAGAACAGCTTGAAACTAGACAGCCACATGGAACAAACAATTATTCCACCCCGTCAAAATTTATTTGCAACAAGATCTATATTTCTTCAAGCAGTATCATGGCTGTTTTGGGATGATTGATTTTAAAATCTTTCACCAGCCAAGATGTTTTCTGTACCACTACTGTTAATTGACAGCCTTACTTTCCTTGTCTGATCACTCTTGCTTTTGCAGTTTTTAGTCTGTTCAACTCAGATCAGCAAGCTAATACTGCTATTCTGGCTGCGTGTTTTACAACATGGGGGGGGAGAAGGGCATTTTAAGTAGAGAGATGGTGATTTCAGACTTCTGTTTGCACACATTAATTGCGATTAGCCTAACAGTTCTTCTACTTATGGTTCAAAGCCTATTGTTAAGGAACACACGTCAAATTTTTCCAGAAAAACGACTAGGGTAGGAATTGAATTGCTTGCACTTTGTGCCTGAAAAACCTTGTCTTTGGAAGCCAAACCCCTCATGTTACGACATTTATTGTCCTAAAAGAAAACAGAACCGGAAAGTTTACTATGGGGACTAGACTTTTTAAAAAATAGGCTGGTCAAAGGACAGTGTGCTATTGTAACAGTATGACAGCAGGGAGAAGCAGGGAGAGGTCTGAGTAGTCCCTCAAAACAAATGCAGTCACGTATAGTAGTACATCAGTACATGTTGAAGTAAGCTCAAGAAGAGGTGGTATTCTTTTAGTTCAGTGATGAATATTCTGGTGGTGCTTGATGAATTAAAGTAAAAAATTGTCAAGACATTCTACTGGGCTTTGCATGCCAGATGCCTTGCAAGCACAGTCCCTTGGCACTGTACTACCCAATTCCTTCATATGTTTTGCTCCATACCTAATAAGGCACCTGACATTCCTAAGTGCTTGGCTTTCTAGAGAAGGCAGCTTTCAGTTCTCTAATTAGCTATACCATATCTATTAGCCTGAAAACTGCCTCGCTTAACATCTTCAGTACCACTAACATGGCTTTAAATACAGTTTTCCCAGCTTTGACACCTGTGACAGGGCTAATTACTACTCTTACTGTTCATCACATTTCAGATGGTGCTGACAGCGCTTTATTTTTAAATAAAGTGGCCACCACTCCAAAGAAGTCAACCTAAACAGAAAAATGGGAAGGTAATAACTTGTGAGTGCAAATACACTGGTATATCCTAATAGAGCTTTGGGGCCCTTATACAATGCACCTAATGAGATTTTCTTATTTTCTATCAGAAGTCTCACCCTCCTTTTCATAGCTGACACTTTCAAAGCATGAAAGGATGCTGAAGAGATCTGAGCAATGCAGTTTCCCAAAAGGACAGGTGCTGGCCTAAGGCTGTTACTATTGAAACAGACGCTGGAGCCTCCAAGGCTGGAGTCTGGGAAAGCACTGGAGTTCCAGAGGAGAAACGGGAGCGTGGGAGCGTGAGAGAACACATGCCTCCCCTAGTCACTTCCCCCCGCCACTTCAAAAAGAGAAGATTAAGGCAGACATGCAGAGATACTTACCCAAAGGTCGGTATTACTCAACTAATCTGCAAACAAAAAAAACTCAGCCCTAAGTTTTCAAACAGTATGACAAAAATACTGTTGTAATCAAACAAAATTGTAAATTGGTTTTTGGAAGTCACCTTCATTCTGAGCTTCCAAAGACAGCTTAAAAATTTCTCACTGATATAACAGGTTGTCAGATTTTCCCCCCTCCCTTCTTTGATTTTAGCCACTCTCCAGGCATTAGACTCCCCCCACAACCTTGGAGCTAGAGGACTGCCTAGCAGTGTCGGTAGGCCAGGAGTTTTATTTCAATGATACTGTCAAAGGAGAGCTTGATCTTAGTTCCTCTACACAGCCCTGTGCAGGTTTTCCTGCTCTACATCCCACTCCCCCTCACCACCCGCCCCACAGGGAGCACATCTGCACTTCACACACTGGGGGGCTTTCTGTAGTGTGTGACAATCTACAAATCAAAGGCTCAGAAACTGGTAATAGTTTTCCCAACTCTTTCTGGTGGCCGTTCTGCATGATACAGTAGGGACAGCAAAACCCAGCAGCAGCATGCCTTTTGTAATCCTCTATAAAGTGCACTGAAAATGCCATTTGCAATTCTTCACAACTCACTAATGAATCTTCTACTTCCCACTGAAAGATCATGAAGACCCTCTGTCAAGATACTGCTTAACTAATATTTCATGCAACAATACCCCTCCGGTGCTGACCTATTTGCCTGGTGTAGACAGAGGATGCTATCCCTGACAACTGGGTCTTGCCATTTAAAAGTGTAATAGGCAATGACATTATTAGGAGCATGAAGCATGAGTCATTAATTGTTAATGAGGGAAGTTTAGCTTTCAGGTGCTATAGCTAGCAAGTAAAAAAATGTCTTTGAGCAGCTATTTGCTGTATGTGGCAAATTCTGCGTTATCAGAAAAAGCACCACCAAGGCTTTGAGGCCCACAAAGCATGTCCTAATTTACTTTTTTAAAATAGTAAAGAAAAAAAAAATCCTTCAGCTTTTGAAAAATAGCATAGGAATATACTGTTGAAAAAGATTAAAGGGCAACCTCAAAGCAGTCTGGAAATGCTGCAAAGGCAGCTCTGCACTCCCCCAGCTGGCTGACTCGCAGTAGTTAACCAGCAAACATCAGGTGTATTTCTTACCTGACTGCTTAAACTTTTCAGTGAGGTTGAATTAAGCAAGCACAGCTCACCTGGTGATTCACTGCACCTTGTTAAGACCACCCTTATTTTGAAAATGCAGTATTATCTACTCCTAGCACATCAACACTAATGCATCAGCATGCAGAGTACTGGAGAGAGGGACCCTTCTCCAAATATCTTACAGTTCATATAAGCACACGACATGTGAAAGCCAAGACAAGCCATAAGGCCCAGTCACAGCTTGAAGCAAAACTAAAATAGTCAGTTCAGTTGAAGCTTCCATGAAGTACCTAAATAGTAAATCATCTCTAATGCCCAAGCAAAATAGAAGGCTGAATGGCAAACCTTAGAAGGGACATCTGTTTCTGCAATTTGCAGTTGATGTCCAAGACTCAGCAAGGAAAGACTGGGCTTGATGACCAAAGTCACAGCTGCTGCTTTTGTCTTCAGTGGTGGTTTCCAGAGACAATAACACTAATTTAACTGCTCAAACCCTCCCTGAGCCTCACTGCAGATTAACAGAAGAAACAGCAACTATTTTCATTAAATTCTCCTGTGAGGCTTGATACGAACAATATAGTTTGATACTACTGTGATACGTTCACCTTTGATATGCTGCTGTAGCAAGTCCTGCCATGTGCACAAGGGCCTCCAGAGAGTACAGGCTAGACTGTTTTCTGTCCTTTGTGTCAACCTGCTATAGTAACATTTTTGTTATATATTGGTGTCAACCAATACTGTAACACTTTTGTTTCCTAACTTTGTAAGGAAATAAAAACATGTTCCTTCATCTACCACTCTCTACCATGGGCAATAAACCTTGTAAGGGACAAAAGAACAGAACCAGAATTCTAAAGATGACACCAGTGTAAGTCTTTTACAACAGAATAGCAAGTTCTTCCAGTGTCCAAATTTTATCTAGATGTATATCTAAACATCTAATATACAGGAAATTTCTAGTGAGGTTAAATAACTTGGTGGTTCTAGCATAGATTGATAATTTAACAGGGCTCAAGCTAGACAAAAACCATTTAATTTCTTTCTTCAGCCTTAAAATCTCCATAAGGTTTTTATTTTCCAGGCTCCAGCCTGAGTCCCCAGACAACTACTTCCAGTGAAGATGAAGAAACACATTTTTGGTTTTTGTTTGTCTCAAAGTAGCAGATGATTATGAATCACAGTCACATTTTGCAAAGCTAATGAGTGTAACCAATACATGTCAGTCCTCTTTCAGATGGCAGGAATTGTGGGAGGAGAAAGAGCATTCACTGTGAGGTACAAAGCAAATTGTCATGCCAGCTGAATCAAGACAGACTGAATGCAGAAGGACTTAAATAACTTGCATATATGTCAGATGCTTGCGTTCATCTGGTTAACAGTTTGGAGCAGGCATGCTATTTTTAAACCACAAAGACATCATGTGCGACATGTACCACATCTGCCAGATAGTCCAACTTATTAAGTACAACAAGTTTGAGCTCTCTTAACCTGGCCAACAAAAGATGAACTGCACAGGCATAACTTATTGCAACAGGGAAAGGACACTTCCTTACTTTCAGATTAGTTTTACTGAATAAGCATTGAAATATATGTAAAAATGCATCATACAGCATCCCCTTAAGCTCTCCCTTAGATCACAGGAGACCAGAAGTGTACCAGAATGAGAACTGAAATTTAACCAGGTTATTTGCTTTGATTCTACCACTCCTGTAGCTCCCCCTCACATGTCTCACTGTACTGAAAGAATTCTCTGCAGAATTACCACATGACTACGTGCCAAATTGTCTTGCAAGAATGGTTTCCTTGTCTATAGAGCTTTGCAATTCCTTTTCTGCCTGGGTCATCTGATCAGGACAGACATCTCCACAGAGATTTTTCTAATATCTGTCCTCCTAGACACTGAAAGGATGCAACACCTAAACAACCCATTTTTTCTGCTTTCATCTCAAAAATTTCACATAGATATCAAGTGGCCAAATCTGAGCTTTAATCAAGCCTATGTCTACAGATTATTTGTATCAGTTCATCATTATATTAGGCTGCTTTCTGGAGGCTCTAGGCCACAATCCTTATTTACTTTGTTTTCCTACTCAAATCCAGACTTATTTTCCCCTTACAAGTTACTTGCTTTTTTTAATTTTACAATTCATTCTCAACAGCTGCAAAAGATTGCCCCAAATACAAAGTAACTGCCTCTAAAGTTATCCACAAATCCATAAACATCTTTGCTAGGATGCAAATAACTTAGGCATCCTAGCCGCATCTTGTTCAGAGAGTAATGTCAGGTTGAGGTTGCAGCCATTTTTCCTCCAACAGGAAGAAGCATGTATTTGAGTGTACCAGGGCAGAGGAAAAACTACAGGGGACAAAACTCAGCTATAGGGCAGTATTTACATGGCAGACTTTGCACATTTCTCATTCTGTACCAGACGCTTGACCCAGTGTCCTCTGGAACCACCTTTGCTGACTTCAGCAGGTTCTGGCTTGGGTCCCACAAGCACCAGTGCCAGGAACCTGAAGAGAATAAAGATAACAAATTCTGTTCTTGCAACTTTGAAGGCTGATTTTGCAAGCTCATGAGGTGTGACTATTTTAGATTGGCTTTGGAGGAGGAATTGAGCATTATCTGAACTAAACCTGAGCTAAGTAACTAAAGCATTAAGCAGAATTAGAAGCAAAGAACGAACCTTCAGAATGGTAACAGCTCAAAGACAAGTTCCAACTATCCAAATATAGATTGGCCTGAAGTCTCTCTCTGAAGACAACTGCAGGGAAGTCTGCTGCCAACACAGACTTCACATTATAGTAAGTTAAACAAGACAACCCTTCCCCCCACAGCTGTCCCCAAATGCTCAGAGATAGAAAAATATGTACCTTATGCTCTGCTCTCAAGCCTACCTGCCTGCTTAAGATGTGCTTGTTCCTCTTAGCACTTGGGGATACTAAAGTGTTAACATTGCAATGTTTTCAGTAGAAAAAGAGGGAGGGCTAGACCCCCAAGATTTCAAAAATAGCTGCTTGGTATGAGCACATTTCAGAAGATTATCATAAGAGGCTCAAGTGTCCAAAGACATTGGTTTTGAAAGGCACTCAAATTATATGACCCAAATGTTAAAGAACTCCATAATCTTAAAAACTTGAGATGTTGGCTGATGGTCTCTTTTGCAAGTCTGTTCCCAAATTCTGCTGAAACTTGACATTGCACACCTGCAAGAAAACCTCACCAAGGGGCATCGCTCGGCACCATTTTTGCACTGCACTGTTCCAGCAGGATCTGTGTGCATGTATGAGCACAGTGATATATGAGATTGAGGCACATAATCGGAGCAGCAGTTCAGTCTGTTGATATATTAGTGTAATACTCCGGATGATGCAGGAGTATCAGAACAGGCCCATCTGATAACATGTACGAGTAATTCATCACCAGAATGAGTTGCTTCAATGATGTATTACTCAGGCAAAAAGAATGCACCATCTAAAGGGGGAAACAGGTCCAGCAAGAGAGGAAACTGTTTATTTCTAGGGTGAAATATTCACAGAACCTGAAGGGCTTCCTTGTCACCAAAACATTGGCATGGTGCAAAAATATATGATGTACATCCCCTCTCTTCATTCCCACCCCCAGGTACAAATCTAGTTAGATGACCACTAGGAACGAAAGAAACTTCATATTGTATGCACTAGAACCACAAACCTGAGTGCTGCATTCGAAATTCATATTGAGAATCCCCTTGGATTTCTTCAGAGTGTGGGATCTGCAGTTTAAGCACTTCACAACTTTGCAGATTAAAATAAATTCAATGAAGTGATTTTTAATTTCTTATTCTGTATTGATTTGCTTCTTTCTTTTGGCTTTTTGAGCCTATTTAATTTAGTCCAAACTAATCCAGTTGGCTAGTGGGAGGAACGGAAGGAAGGGGAGAAGAGCCTCTTCCCTATTAAATCCAGAGTGGCTTATATTCTCTAATATCCGCTGTATATAAGTTCTTTGTATCTGCAGAGATGATAGTACAGCATAATGAGAAATGATTTTGAAGTAGTAATTTAAACCCTATACAATAATGACACCAAGAGATAAATAATTAATGTTTCACATTTTTTCAATGCTTTTCATCTCAAGAAGTCTCCAGACTCCTTGCAGTCTTTATAATTGACAAGAATCAATTCACTCAGTGTTCATATACATTCTTGTAAACGGAACATGGACCCTGCTAAAGAACATGTTAAGCACAGCAGAAAAAGCTTGGACTGGAAGTAAAGAATGTTTCACAGCAAAGGAGGCTTCAGGGGCACAGAAAACTGCTGGCCAAACTGGAATTTGGCTGGAATTCAGAGTTTATAATCTGCCTACTTGCAAAAGGTGCCACTGAGTGGTTTAAAAAGCCTGTATTACTGTTTACCTGATGGGGGTAAGCTGGTAAAGGAAACAGATGCATCTCTAAGCTGTTAGTCAGAAGGCCAAACTAGGTGAATCTAACATCACTTGCGGGCATTCAAAGCAGTGAAAATGGATACTACTCTCCAAGTCTCCTACAGGAGCTGAGCACTTCCTGCTCTTAAGCTACAAGCCAGAACCAAGTGAACACTCCGGCAACTTGTAATTTAAGTCTTCTTCCTTAAGCCACCCTTCCAGTTCACAAACACAAGACCCTCTTCTGAACAGCAGACCACCTTACACTATCTACCACTCAACTACTAATCAAAAGTAGGCCTGCTGATTTTGTAAAGCCCAACATGGTAACACAGCTACAGAACAGCTCAGCTACTGCAATAGCAGTAGCAATCATTCTTTCTGAAACAGTGCATAAGAAAGGAACACACTAAGTTACACATACTACAAAGAAGTAGAAAGAGACTTGTTTTTCAAGTTATTGCCATAAAACATTTTATGCTTCTCCCCCCACCATCTTTTTTCCATGCATGGAGAGGCAATAATTTCATTAAGTGATTAAGTGCTTTTATTCCTCTGACTCATAGTTCATCAGACAAGCATGAATTTCAATTAGTGTTTCTTACAGTGAAAACACGATAAGGAAAACATTCCTGAGCAATGTAGAAAGGGTGAGCTAAACTGTCCTGAGTACCCCTAGTGTAAATCAGCAGCAACTCTGTTGAACCAGCTGGAATACATGGATGTAAAACTAGTACAATACCAGAAAACAGCTCAGCATGCCCAACCTCCTGTTGCTCATGCAGCTTTACTAAAAGCCAAAGTTAACAGCTCTGTGTCTCTCAAAACCAAAACCTTCATTTCAAGCAAGTTTTAGTGCAGAAGTGCAACTATGTGCTTAATTCTGAAAGGAAACAGTCCTGATGATCTAAGTAGGACCCAAACCCCTGTAGCTGGATACTTAGATCCTATGGCCTTTGCATTGACTCTACCTCAGGGTGCTCTTCAGAAACATGCCCTTTCCATTAAGGGCAAAACCCCTGCTCTTAAGAGCAATTACCCTGCAGCTGTGAGAACAGTCAGAAGCCCAACTTCTCCAAAAATCCCCTTCTTTCCACCGACCATGTTCATTCCAAGAATACTCTCCTTTCCCATCTTACCCCACCACTGGCTGCTCAGAGGTCACAGTATGCTCACATAGAATAGTTAATCTTATCTTATTTCCATACCCTTTTTTCCCAGCCCAGGTTTTTTCCTTCTCCGCTTCAAAAGCTATGCTAGTATCCTCAGAGTTAAATATGCACCTCATATCTACTATGTTTCTCTAAAAACACTTGGTCTGATCTTAAAACTTTGGTACTACCCTCCCTGTTGGATAAACATGGCAATGTGACAACAGAGACCACGGCTATTCCGAACTAGAAGATTATTGCCATAATGTAGTGCCATAGACAAACTTTCACAATAGTTCATTGTTTCACCTCTACTTCCACAAAATAAAATGCAGCCAACCGGTTACCTTCCTGGAAAATATACAACCACCAGGAAATATACAACATCCAGTCTCTGGACTGTAAAAAGGAGCATGTCCTCCTTTTGTATAATACAAAACAGGGAGTTGAACAGAAGTCTAGAGTATCACAGCCAGGAGGCTCCCATTTTCCTTCTGGTTGACTTACAGATAGGTTTTTCAGGCAACTATTTATGCAGAATAAGTTGGAGTTCCCAAAGGCAATTTTCCATTTTCACCTTTCTTATTAGCCAGAGATGTTCAGCCAGTCCTAACCAGTTATTCACAGCTTCATACAGAAGATTAAGATGAAGCTGACCACTCCATCAGTTAAGATACTAGGAAAGGACAAGGGTAGTACAAATGCTGTGCAACTCCAAGTTTGAGCTAGCTGGCTAGGTACAGCTGGTATATTTATACTTCACACTTCTCTGGAGGACAGCATTGGAAGCCAATACAGAGTCCTGTCTCTCCTTCAGTCCTGAACAATGGGAGCTTCAAGTTTGTTCTCCTTGGCTAAAGAGTTACACTCTCTAGACATCGACAGCTACAACAGCAGTAAAATCTGCTCTCAAAAATAGAGCCCTCTGCCTGGATTTACATAGATTTGTAACCTAAACATTTGCTTTGCCTTTAATTGCCAGGTTATTGATGGAAAGATTCCCCATTCTATAGTGTGAAATGGAAAACTTACAACTTCCTGAAATGTTAAATCCATTCTTGGGTGCAGTGATTTCAACTAGCTTTATACCAAGCCAGGCTAATACAGTTAAAGTTCTGTAGTAATTTTAAGTTGTTAGAAAAAGCATAAGCTCAACTAATGCTTTTTTATCGTGCAAACACCTGATTTTCCATGAAGACATGTAATAGTTTCAAAATTCAATGTCTCAGTTGCTTTTGCTTCTAGAAAACTAATTACAAACGGGAGCAACTGAAGAGATAGGAGTTCGATTTTTCTACTATAGAGATGCCGCAAGGAAAGAACTAAAATAGGTCCCCAGGAAAAGCAGGTTTCTGTCTGAGCCCCCAGAAGTATTGCCTTGGTCTGTACCAAACCCTCACCATTTTCCCCTCCCTAAGAGGTAATAATTTCAATTTCAACAGCTGTCATTCAATTACTAAGTAGAAAGTTTTAATTACCACCTCATTTTGTTTTCCTTAAGGAATTTACATGCCATCACATGGACATTCATAGAAGCACACAGTGGGCTTTTCTCCTGGGCTTAATATTTATCATCTAGATCAAATAGTTTGAAAAGGTTAAAGGAGGAGGGGTAAGAGCTCAGAGACATCAGCTGAACACCACATACTGTATTTGTGATGCCTTGCTTGCGTCTGAGTCAAGGCCTTTAGGGACGTAGCTGTAAAATAAGCAGCATCTATTTCTTCCTCTAAAATGCCTGTCCAATTTTGGGAAGAAACCCTCCCCCTGTGGAACTAAAGCTGTTCTACCAGCCACAAAGAACTCTGGCTTTGGTTGCCAGAGCCCCAGAGGAGTCGGAGGAAATATTCCAGTTATGTTCCTGAAGTGCTGGCTTCAAATGACAAAGCAGCATGGGAGTTAGTTTCATCAAAGTCCATAGTTAAATGAAAATCGGCTCCTAACCACATAGGTCCTTATATTGAGGCAAGAACTGACTGTAGATTTTCCTGTCACTGTACCAGACTACAGTCTTAACCATAAGGCCATACATCACTGAAAGGTCCTGTAACAGTGCGGAGAAAAACAGTTTGAGAATACATGCTGTAGCGAAAAAAGATTCAGGACACTTGTGTCAGAAGAGAGCCAGGAAAGATACAACACTACTGCAGCACAGTTTACTGAATATGTAAACTCCTGAGCATGCCTGTTACTAGTGCCTACGAGCAGGAAGAGCTGCAGAGGGGGGAAAATAAACCCATGCAGACCCACTGCTCTAGTAGTTTTTCAAGCATGCAATGGAAGGAATCAGACAAGCTTCCTGAGCAACAGCAGAGAAAGTTTTGGGTTGTAATTAAGTATTTGTCAGATGGTTTAAAGTAGCTTTGCTAACCACTAAATACAGCATAGCTTCAGTGAAATATACATTTTTGCCTCCTTGCTGTTCTCTCAGCACCATCTCTAGTCTATTTTCAAAGGTCAGACTGGTAGAAAACCTGAGCCTGGCCAAGAGTTCCCTCCAATCAGGTTAATATTTTCTCTATTTCAGCAAGCTTTAAGCTGGGAACGGCAAAGCACAGAGAGCATTAAACCTTCTCCAAGCAGACAGCCACTGGCAACTGGCACTGACCCGCTTTCACATTTGCAGTATAGAAGCATACAGTCAACCACAGCATCTCAGTTCAGAATCAGAGATTCTTGATCATTGACAGCAATCTTCAAGCACACCCTTTGACAGCAGCTTTTACATAGTGTAGATAAAAGATGAGCTTTACCCACCACCACCCCACCCCACCCCCCC
>Ga0065711_1002126_pt1 | contig 37755 bp, 34 predicted proteins | sample Hoacrofraction12_FD_59098 | JGI IMG/M metagenome (GOLD analysis project Ga0065711, IMG submission 59098) | Hoatzin crop microbial communities from Cojedes, Venezuela - Epithelial fraction 12 v2 (version 2) | ecosystem: Host-associated > Birds > Digestive system > Esophagus > Crop | place...
GGCCGGCCGAGGCGGCCGGCGTCTCGCCGGAGATCAAAGCCCTGCAGCAGACGCGGCGGCTGCTGGCCAACGCCCGGGAGAGGACCCGCGTCCACACCATCAGCGCGGCTTTCGAGGCGCTGCGCAAGCAGGTACCTGCCCTTCGGGACCGGGCACCGCAGCCCGGGGGCGGGGGGGACACCCCCGGTCCTCCCTCCCCGCTGCTGTCCCCTTCCCTTGCCGGCGGGGCTCCGCGCTGCGCCCGCGGCCGGGGGAGGGGGAAGGCAGGAGCCTGGGGTGGGCGGCTGACAGGAGGGGAAGTCGGTTCAAAATGCCTGGAAGTACCAGCCCTAGGACTGTGCTAACGCTCGAGATAAATAAATAAGAGCTTCTAATTTGCTTGCAGTTAGAAACTTTTGGGCTTGTTTTGTTTTGTTTTGTTTTGTTTTGTTTTGTTTTGTTTTCCCCCCGCGGAGAGAGACTGGCATGGAGAGGGGAGAAAAAAGTGACACAAAACCCTCCGAGTGATGACAGAGGGTGGCGAGAGGCGCTTGGCCGAGCTGCGGGCTGGGGTGATGCTCCTGTGCCCGGAGCACGTGTACTCGCTAGCTCTCCTGCCGGGGTGGGCTGTCCCAGGGGGGTCACGGGGAATCTGGGGAGCAACGCGCTCCCGTTGGCTTTTGTGCCCTCGAGCCTGTTGGGGTTCCCGCAGCCACGTCTGAAACTCTCCTTGTGCTCCATGTCTGCCAGGACAGAGGTGAGTTAAGTTCGTAGAGTCATAGAATGCTTTGGGTTGGAAGGGACCTTTAGAGGTCACCTAGCCCAACCTCCCTGCAGTGAGCAGGGACACCTTCAACTAGACCAGCTTGCTCAGAGCCCTGTCCAACCCGGGCTTGAATGTTTCTGGGGATGGGGCCTCCACTGCCTCTCTGGGCAACCCATTCCAGTGTTTCACCACCCTCATGGTAAAGTTGAGGTCACCTGCCACTTAGTTGCCCGTGATTTTTACTGCAGTGCGTGCTTGAAGTGTGTACGGTGCCAGGCTTTCTTGTTGAGAGGTCTTGAAAATCCTCATGGTTTGCTGGGGAGGACAGTAGAAGCATTCTCACTGCAGAGCGGAGCTTTAGGAAGGTGAATGAAATTTTGGACAAAATTCCTCCATCGCCTCCCGAACAAAGGTGAGGGGAGATCCAGAGAAGCCGTACCTTCTTCCCTGTGAGGATAAATCGGTGCCCTGGCCCCTATACTTGCCCCTATAGCTCTCTCTGTGCGTAGGCACCCGGTGACAGCTCGCTGATAGACAAAGATGGGCTGTCACACTGTGCAAGCCCAGCTGTGGCAGCTTTTCTGCCTTTCCAGTAAATGCTGACGGGACTGTTCCAGGTGTGTGGGAAGGAGGAGACGTGCAGGGCTTGGAGGGCTGGGAGCCACGGATGAGTCTGATCGTGAGAGATGCTGAGCCTTGCCTCTCCTGGGATGGTCCCTCTGTCCCGGTGGGAGCGGCANNCTCTGCTTGCAGGGGGGCTCACACACCCAGGCTTTTGGCTGCCATCTTTCAGATGTTACTTACCCAAGCCATGCCCCAAGTGTGTTCACTTTAGGTCTCAATCCTGTTTCCCGCTTAGCGGAGCTCTGCATCTCCTGCGTGATGCCTACAGCCCTTCTCAGTGGCCACTGCTGGGTGGCCGCACCCCAAGATTTAATCCTTCCCCGTCATCTACTTCTGCAAACAGACTTCCAGCCCCGGCCTCAGTAGGAAGCGCAGGCTGAGGCTGGGGCTGTCTGTCAGGAGAGAATTGCTGAGGAGCATCTAAACTAGAGCATTTTTAATCGCCGCGCGGTGGTGGGATCTGACAGCTTCTGCTGTAGTCGCTGTAATCCAGCGTGTGTGGCACGCTGTCCCTCCGGTGCCGAGAGGCCGCCCCTTGGAGATGCAAACTCCAGGCTTGATGTGTTTTGTTTCTGTAAGCTGCTTCCATATCTCAGTTGTTTGGCGACTGTGTGCAACGCGCTTGGAAGTGTCAGTCTAATTCTCGGTGGACAGACATCTACACCACCAAAACCGCAAGGGGAAGTAGCACTGATTTCCCAAATCACTGGCAATCTTGTTCTAGGCTGAGCCTCAAGCAGAAGTCAGGCAAGCAACAAATTAAAGCCGCGCTCTTTTGGGAAATGGGCTACTCTTGAAAAGCCTCAGATTCCTGGCCTTGGCCCTGTCTCCATAAATCATTTCAGCCCTGGACTCAGCTGGGAGCCCAAAGAGCCTGGAGAACAAGTTGCTGTCCTCTCTTTCCATGAAAGCCGGTCTCCAGGGTCAGCGCGGGAACATACTGGCAGAGCTGTATTCGCTCTGCAGAGAGAAAGAAATCATTCTCCGGGAAGTGTTCACCGCGAGGTTTTCCTAGCAATTTGCTGAGGGGTGGGCTGGCTGTCCCGACCATCATTGGATGACATTTGGATTCATTTCCTGGGGGGCTGCCAGCGGCGTGCTTGGTGCCGTACGTGACATCAGGTGACAGTCGGCTTCATTGCGCATACGCGTGGCGCTGGCTTGTCACTCAAATCACTCACACCGGTGCCGGCGGAGAGCTTTCTGAGGAGCGGTTTGGGTCGGGAGAGAGCGCGGTGCTTTCCGTCACGTCTTGGTCAGCAGGGCCGGGGAGCGGGAGTACGGGGAGATGCGTTCGCAGAGGTGACCGCAGTAGGGAGGCTTTCTCCTGCCGTCTTTTCACATCCCTGAGCACACAAAGGGCCTCCAGCCCGGAGCAGGAGGCAATCCTGCGCCGTCAGCCGCAGACCTCCGTTTACTTCTTGTTCCTCGGTTAGTCCTCTGTCCCTTCCTTGTCATCGCGTATCAGGCTCTTAAGCAGCTGGGAGGCTTTTCCTGAGGCGCTGAAACCGATACCTCCCCGCAGACGGGCGAGCGACAAGCACGGGAGAGTGCCGCGCTTGCACGCAGCCGGCCCCGGCCCTGCGCTCCGCTGGGAAGGGTTTCGGGTGCTGGAGGTGGAGCCACTGAAGGTGGGAGCCCCACTCAGCCTCCAGCACCCATGCAGGTGTCGTCCCCTTCCCCACCCTATCTGGGTTCCCACCCCCAACGTGTGCAGGGTCAGGCCCACCGCAGCAACACTGCAGGGAGCCCGTCCGTGCTCGGTGAAGAGGAGGAGGAGGGGGAAGCCATGCCTCTCTGCAGGATGCCCTCCCCATCTCGGAAGGCGAGCGGCTGGCACGCAGCGTGCCGGGCAGATGGGCTGACAGCGGCGTCGCCGCGCTCCGCAGCTGTGTACATATGGCACACATGTTTCGGCTCGTGTCGGCTAGCGCTCCAGATGGCAGGAAGGGGTGGGTGGTTTGCTTTTTATTTTTTATCCCCAGATCTTGGTGGAGGAAGAGCCGACCACAGTCATTTCACACAAGGAGAGGCTAATCCAGCCATGTCCCAGAGCACTTGGCTGTCCCCAGCTCGCCTCCGAGATGGGACGTGGGAGGCAGACGGGCAGCTGCCAGCTCCGGAAAGCTGCCTGCTGTTGGGAGAGACGTGTCGTGGCCATTGTGCTCGCCCTTCAGTGTCAGAGCCACCAGGAATGAGGATCTCTCTCCCTCTTTCTGTAAGCGAGATGCTGCCTTCACCATAGGGCTGTAACACTACAGTGGGACTGAAGAGTAAACGCTCCTGAGATACATCTCCTTCCCCCTAGTCTTGGCACCTGTGATCTTCATCTACCAGTCTGGAAGAGATTTCCCCACCTCAGTCCTCCAGGCATCATTTGTCCAAGTGATCCTTCCACTGACAGTGGACTCCTGAGGCTAACAGCGTAGCTCCCCATGGAAAACACCTGCTCTAAAACACTTTGAGATGGTGGAGATACTTCTGCTATACTTTGCTCTCCCTCTGCTGCTGCCTTTCTGGGTGTTCCTCCTGGGTGCTGCTCCTGTTCCCCATGGCTGGGCAGCTCCTACGCGGAGCACTGAGCTCCTGCCCTCAGGTGCCCTGGCAGATGCTGGTCAGTGGGTTGTTGCACTGTACCAGCTGCTCCAGGACCCCCCATAAGTGACATGACGTGTTGTCACTTCCCTCCTTTTTGTCTCCCTCTCCCTGCTGTTGTGGATGGTCAACAAACCCAGACATCTCTGATGCAGACAGAGAGGCAGCACTGAGTTCACAAGAGCCCGGGGTCATCTCCTCCTCCATCTGAAGTGCCCTTGTGCTGGGAGGATGTTCCGGTTCATGAAGTGCAACCATTCAGAGGAGACAGGATGAGACAACACCACCGCACATCTTCAGAGCAACTGCTATCCAGGCCAGGCCACGGTTGCCAGCAACGCTGGCTCCTTTTTTTGTCTGCAAATTCCTTTTGGCAGTGAGAGTCTTTTACTCCAGTACATCCCAAGTATGAAACTGAACCATCTTAACATTTATTACAGCATGAACGTAGCCACCAAGTTTGCTCCTGGAGGCCTTGGCCAGGAGGATGTAGTGCTCTCCACTGTTAGACTGCGGCAGGCACCCAAGCAAGCCAACTCTCACCAGTATACTGCACTCACAGGAGCTGGGATTGAGCTCCTCGGCTGTGCTGACAGACCCTAAGGTGGCAGCAAACTCTCCTTCGGTGGATGGAGACAACCACGGCAGCCTTCCTGATCTGGAGCCTGCCTAGGCTTGCACATCTGGTTTCTCTCTGGAGCACTGCTGTCCAGCTCCTCCTCAAGAAAGCAAAGCATCGAGCCGGGAGCTAATGCGTCCGCAGACATTTCTTTTCCCTTGAAGTATATTGGGTTTTTCTGAATCTTTTCACCACGGCATTGCCAGGGCTCTCTCTGCCTTAGCAGCTGACAGCCTCGCTCTCCGCACTCATACGGGTTCTGGAGATATTTTAGGGTTTTATAGGGATTTTTAGATGCTGGAGCGGAGGGTTTTTTCCCCCCCACTAGCATCCTTTCAATTTTTGCTGCCAGCATGCGCGTGGCTGCTGTGGCTTGTGGTTAAATCAGTGCAGAAAAGACCCCACTCACTCCCATTGGGAGCATGGTGGGACACCGGGACCAGCAGCCTGAAGGCCATGGGAGGAGGTTGCGCTGCTGTGGGGTGGCGTGGAGGCAAGCTGTCTGCAGGGGTTTGAAGGGACAAGCCAGGCACTAAAGGCAGGCAGGACCTGCGGCTCGAACAGTGCCGTAGCCGCAAGCCGGTGGAGGCTGAGACTATTCTGGGGAGGCGTCATGACGTGCTCGCCCTCCTTGTGTCTCATCCCAAGGGCGGCTGTGGTTTGTCACCTCTGCAGGCAGGACACCGTATGCGACCAGTGTTGCTGGCGTGTCCTTACTGCGTGGTGGGGAGGCTGAGAGCTTTCCTCCATCACCTGCTGACATCTCCCAGCCCTGTTCCCAGTGATTCATGCCCCTGTGATCCCACCAGCAGGAAACCCTAAGATGCCTTCAAACCCAGCTCCTGAAGACAGACCGCCCGTGGAGCTCCCAGGGGGTGACAGCCGGGTGGGAAGTTTTGGCCCAGCTCCACGATGGCAGCTGGAGAGATGCTGCCAGGCTTCGGGAGAGCCGGTGCGGTGCCACCGCTGCACGTCGTCATCGAACAGCACAGCGTTAACCAAAGCGTCTCGTGGTTTCGGCCAGCCCGGAGTGACGCCGACGGCTATTTAGAGCCCGGCTGGGGCAGAGCGGGGTGGCACTGTGGTTTAACAGCTAAAGAAGATGACAAAATATTGGCCTGAAGCAACGCAAAGGGAGAGAAAATAAGGGAGAAACCAGACAAAAGGACAAAAATCCTGAAAACAATGACTGTGTGTCACCAAGAACGGGGCTTGTTTGCTCCCTTGGCTGCTGTCTAACTGATTTTGTCCTCTGCTACAAATCCCTCTCCTGTCGGGAGGTATTTGCTCTGCCTGCTGCAGCCACCCCGGGTTAACCTCTGTGTTTTCTTACGGCTGCCGCTGAAATCAGAGGAAAGAGTCTGCTTTTCTCCATAAGGCTTTGAATCCAGCCCCTGCTCCCTGCCTTAATCCGCTCTCAAATTCCTCTCCAGGCTGCCCTCCCCGTGGTGGGGAGGTGGGACACTTTCTGGTACCTTGCAGCAGAGCCCCCCGGGCTCTTTGTTCCCAACCTGTATCTCCTCCAGTGTGTTGACAGGGTGACATGTCTTAGCCCGGTCCCAGTTTGCACTGTCCCCCGTGTCAAGCAGGGACTCACGGAGGTGAGCAGAGCCATGTATGTGTGTGCTGCAGGAGGGTTGTGCTCCTTGTAGCTGTCCCGAGCCCGTGGCCTTCTACCGGGTCTAAGCAGCGATAGCAAAGGAGTGGAAAACCCCATGGTGTCCAGCAGTGACCAGTGACTAAAGAATCACCAAGGCCAAGCTGGGGCTGGTGTAATGCCATTAGCTCCAGTGGAGCTTGTTCTCCTGTTCCTCAGGTGGATTGGACTCATTGGACCTCAGAGATGGAGATGACCACTACTAAAACATCACCAAAAAAAGGGTTTCTCCACTATAATGCTTGAGGGTAGCCCCATCTAGAGGAGATTTTCAGTGCCCAGTGGCCCTGGGATTTCTGTTGGGATACCCTAGTAGTCCTCTGTGTAGTTATTATTCTGGGAGCTGGTTCAGAGAGCCTGCAGTAAGGTAAGAGCTTTTGCTGCACCCCAGCAAGGTGATATTTTTCATGCATGATACTGAGATTGTGTGTTGCATGCTCCGAGGATGTGCAGGAGGCTTTGAGGGCACGAAACATCCGGGGATAGTGCAGGAGGACTGTCCAAAACGGAGCGGAGCCAGGCCTGGGGCAGCATTAACCAGACTGCCGTTTGGAAGAGATCCCCAGGGTGAACTCACCCAGCACCACACCTAGGTTTTGTTTGGAGGAAGCCAATTCATTCGCTCCAAGGAGTGAACTCATGTTTCTGCAATGTGAGCGACGGGGGAGCCAGGAGCTGGGAGGGAACCGGGAGCTGGGTTATTTGACAGCGTGGACCCACCCGAGAGGCGAAGGCGCCGCGGTCGGGACGAGTGCTCCCGCCTGAGCGATGCTGCTTTTGTTCTTGTTGGCATTTTTAAGCTAGGTTTGGTCCCTGGCTGGATGCTTTGCTGCCTGTGGTGAGGAAGGGATGAGGTTTTCTTGCAAGCTGCTGTGATTGCTTTCCTAGCATGGGGCTGCCCGTTCCCCACCGCTGCAGTTGGGTGCCAGAGAAACAAAAGCATCCCGCGCCCATAGCTGCCCATCGCTGGCCGGAATAGAGCTCTGCGGAGCATCTCACACCGTGGCACCCACAGATGGTCGAGGAAGGGGATTCTGCCCCTCTGCTCTGCTCTGCTCTGCTCTGCTCTGGTGAGACGCCCGCCAGAGTCCAGCTCTGGAGACCTCAGCACAGGACGGACATGGACCTGTTGTAGCGAGGTCAGAGGAGGCCCCAGCAATGATCCGAGGGCTGGAACCCCTCTGCTCTGAGGAAAGGCTGGGAGAACTGGGGCTGTTCAGTCTGGAGAAGAGAAGGCTCCAGGGAGACCTCATTGTGGACAAGGGGTAATGGTTTTAACCTAAAAGAGTGTAGATCTAGACTGGGTATAAGGAAGATATTTTTTGCAATGAGGTGATAGGTGCCTGAAGGGGTGGTAGGTGCCCCATCCCTGGCAGTGTTGAAGGTCAGGTTGGACGGGGCTTTGAGCAATTGATCTCGTGGCAGATGTCCCTGCTCATTGCAGGGGGGGTTGGACTAGGTGACCTTTAAAGGTCTCTTTCAACCCAAACTGTTCTATGATTCTGTGGGGCCCTTCTCCAAAAGCACTGCTCTGAGAACCATGCCATTTATCCACAAAGTAGGATCTGGCCTTGCTGGGTTTAAACCTGTGCTGTGCTGCCCCAAAGGTCCAGTTCAGTGTAGTGAGCACCAGTGGCATGGAGGAGCCCTCCGTGGAAGCTGGCTGCTGCTGTGGCCTGGGCAGGAGGAGGGGTGTTTGGGGACCAGGGCCATGCAGCAGGCTCTGCTGGTGCACGTGGGGGTAAGTCTTGCAGGCAGTCAAGCTGCCTGTCTGGTAGCTGCAAGTTGCTTGGTGGCTCTGAAGCACACAGCATGGTTCTCCTGGGTCGTTACCTCGATCGCCAGATACACCCACTGATAGCCAACTGCACTGAAGAGGTCTGGCAGGACTGTGAAAGGATGTCCCAGCACTGCTGGCAGGCTTTTACATCATACAGCTGTATAAATCATCATCGTCCCACCTGGGATGATAGAAGGTCTCAGGGCATGTAGCTGTCAAGAGCAAGGTAGGGAAGCCAAGTCCCTTGCTGGTGAATCTGAACGCACCAACTAGCCCATCAACAAGCCAGTCTCCCAAGAAGTAGGAGGACCCATATGTGTTCACCTGCACTCCTGAACTGGGTGGAAAGAAAAAGGCTGGCTCCAAACCTTTCCCCAACATGCTGCACAATGTAACACATCTTGAAAGCAGGCGATCATCTTCTGGACAAGGCCTTCAGCTTGTGAAGGCTGTTACTTGTGGAGTCACAGCATGGTTTGGGTTGGAAGGAACGCTTAAAGATCACCTAGTCCAGTCCCCCACTATGAGCAGGGACACCTTCCACTAGACCAGGTTGCTCAAAGCCCCGTCCAGCCTGACCTTGAACAGTTCCAGTAATGGAGCATCCACAGCTGCTCTCCTCCTCCTCCTTCTAGTAGCTCCACAGACACCAGCCCTGGAGATATCTCAGGATGGTGAGAGAGAGAAAGGTTTCTCCTGTGCTTAGAACCAATGAGCAAGAAACACCAGCAAGGTTGGTGCCTCAACCTGCTGCCTTTCCCCCAAGGTGCCTTAGCCCTGGGAAACATCTGACTCACCCCGGGGTAGAAAGAGGGATGGACAAAAGCCAGAAATATTAAGCACTGGACATTTATATGAATCTTCTGGAAATATTTTTGGCAGGAGGCGCGGCGCAAACAATGAGACAGTGCAGTTGTGCTGTGTGTTCGGACACAGGGAAGAGGCAGCCAAATGCTCTCCCGGGGGGGCCCTGATGTGTTTTATTTCCCAGCATAAAAAAAAAAAAAAACAGATGAATTCGCAGACAGGTAAATTCAGCAGCTTATCATGACATGTTGTGGAGGAGCTAGCTGTCAGGAGGGCTTAGCTTACCCTGCATCGCAAACATGGATGTTTGTCTGCCTTGGAGCCACCCCATCTTCACGGCCGTACCCAGGGGCCCAATTCTGCCCTGTGTGACCTTCATGTGAAGGGGATCTGTGCAAGTCTGCACTGCTAAGTTCCATTTGTAGCATGATTATAGAGGGGTTTGGATCCCCAGCACCCAACGCTCTTCTTTCTTCTGATGTTTTCATGCAGCGTAAAAGCAGAGTGGACTTGGCTTTACACACGTTATGTGTACAGGTCCAGAGGGTGTTTGTAGAAATTGTATCTATCTAAGTACAGAGCTACCTGGCCAGAAGCTCAATGGTGTGACTAGCTTAATGCTTCTAAAGTCCATGGGATGCTACTGGTTGTTCCTCACAGACCCATCACGGTCAACATACCCTGCACGCTCATATGGCAGGGGTGGTTATTGAACCTCCTCACCCACCTTTTTCTGTGGTCATTCCCCAACCTCCTCCCACAGTCTGCTCTCCTGTGCCCTGGGTGAGAATCAACTCCAAGACCATGGCTTTGGTGGATGGCAGTGACCCTCTGGGGAGGTGCAGCAGAGCCCTGCCTTCCTCAAGAGGGCTGACTGTGGGCCGAGCACTGCGCCGGTCGAGTGTGCGGCAGACTTCCCATGGACTTCAAAGGGAGCATCTTTGGTCTTCCAAGGGCGCTGCCTCTGAATCACAGACGTCAAGGATGGAAAAGACCTGTTAGGTCACATCCCGTCCTGTCTTCCTGCCAAAGAAGGGCTCTTCTGCATAAGAATATGTCTCAAGAGCATTCATCTTGCATTGCTTCAGCCCTTGCCAGCCTGGGGATCACTGATAAGACCCGTGAGACTCTGCAGAGCCCTTTGCAGACACAAGAAATGAACATCCTTTGGCTGAAGCTCTGGTTCCTGCTGGTCCCAGCCCACTGCTGTGCTGATCTCCCGAAACTGAGGATGGTGCCAGTAACCCTTCCTTTCTAGCAGACAGCTGCATTCCTTCAGATCGGTGTGAAATTTCAGTTGCAGTTCCTTTCTAATTCCTGTTAATCATTTCAAATATTGCAGGCAAGATGGTGAGCTGCGCTGCTGCTCGGCAGAAATCAGTGAGGTCAGATAAGGGAAATATTTTCATTAACTGCACGGGAACTTGAGCTCTCCCCTGGTTCCCCCTGGCTCTGAACAGACCAGCTCAGCTTCCGTCTTCGCAGCTCTCCCACCAAAGCACTGACGTCTGTACGGCTCAGGCGTGATGAGCGAGAAGGTGACAGAAGGAAAGGGCTTGGTGCTCACCAGGAGCGTGATGGAAGCCTGCTCGCATTACCTCCTGCTGAAAATCTGTGTGGCACAGACCCCGTGGGAGCTGGGAGTGTTACATCTGCGTGACCAGACCAGCATCAGGCATTTTTTCCCTTTCTAAGATGCTCACTCTGTTTTGGGTTGGATTTTGAAGATTTCTTGGCATCCAGGTGTGTCATCAACACCCTTCACTCCAGCTTGCACAACTCTGTCTCCTCTTCCCTGCAGGCTTTATGTTAGAGAAGGGATAAAATCAAAGTTCACTTTCTTCCTCCCCTACACCCTGCTTGGGGAAGCTTTGGATCTGGATCTGAACTACAAGTGGCTCATTCCTCTCAATTTCCCATGTTTAATTCAAAAGGAAACATTAAAATGGCAGGAGCTGAGCCAAGACAGGGAGGGTTCCTACAAAATAGTTATTCTAACACTGTTACCATGGCAAAAGCTCTTATCTCCTAACATTGGTGCCCTGCACCCATCCCAGTGGTATCTGAGCTGCTCAAGGTGAACCTCTTCCCGTGGACGTGTGGGGCAGCTCCAGTTTGGACTTTGCTGCAGTGTGTGGGAAAAACGTTGTGTAATCCCAGTCGAGGGTTTTGTCAACTGTGTTAGCACTGAGATCTTTCTTGGAATTTGTAGCAAACATGTCGTACAAAACAGTTTGGTTTTTATTTTGCTTCATCTTTTTTTTTAAAGTGAAAACACAGAGAGAGCAAAACAGATGCAGAAAAAAGACATTAGCCTGCCTTCTTGTGTTGTAACTGGACAGAGTCTGTGCATCAGCCTCAAGGATTTCGTGGTCTATTTTCCTTCCACTCGATTTAACTTCCTTCTTGCTCTAATTCTGAAATTATTCCCACATTTCACTGAATCCTTCCTTTTTAGTTTCCATCTTGCTTTGGTTTTTCACGCTGCTGTTTGATCTGGGATCTCTACTGTTCTTGTTACATCAGTGTCGAAAGAGACTTGGGTGTTTCTGCTGCCCAAAGCTCTTGCCTTCAAAATAACTCTCAGCTTGTTGCATCTGGAGGCCAGGTATGGTCTGAGGACAAGCGCAGCTGGGGGGTGCATAATGCTGGTCAAAGAAGTGAAGGCAAGAATTTAGAGAGAGAGTTTGTCAGGCAGAAAGAGGCCCTTTGTGCCACCAGACTCCAGCTGTTTCCAGCTACCCCTCTGATTCACTCTGGAGCAATGGGGACAACGCTTTGCCTCTCCTTTTCCTCCGCTGCCAGCTTTGCAAAGAGGGTCTTACAGGGTGTATCTGGAATCCTGTGGGACACCTGGTGCTATTTCCAGCAGGGGGGACCTGGAAGTGGCTCTGTCCCTTCTGGGTTGGCGTTACCAGCACAGAAGTTTCTGCTCCGTACAACTGCCACCTGAGGTCACTGCAGCAGTGACACTGGGTATTTCCAGAGACTAAATAGATGCCCTGGGATGTCCCTGCTCATTGCGGGAGGAGTTGGGATAGATGACCTTCAAAGGTCCCTTCCAGCCCAGGCTGTTCTATAATTCTATGATGCCTTGCCTCCTCCTCAGGGGTATCAGTAGCAGATGGTGTATATAAAAAAAGGCCCTTTGAGGTTTTTTGGCTTGCTTCTGGAGAGGTTGGATACTGCTGGGCACCTCAGCTGTACCATACAAGCCAAATGGCCCATAGGGTCAGCAGCATTAAAATCCACATGCTCATGGATAAGGGTGATGCAACCTTTTGTAGATGGTTTGGATTTCCATAAGTATTACGGCATAAGTAAACGACTCCTCCCTAGGAGCGTTTGAAGAAACTGAGCAGTTTGGACAGGAGTGTGGTTTAGTGATCGGTGGTCAGGCAGGGAACGGGGAGTAGGGAAGAAGGGCTGGTTCCTGCGGGGAGGGACATCATGGGTGGACAAATCAGGATCTGGCTCTGAGCTTAGCCTTGCTTCAAGCAGGGAATTGGGCTGGAGACCCCAAAGGTCCTCACCACCTGAAACTGTGACTGTGTGAGCTGTGCTGCTGAGTGTGTTTATAAATGAGCTAGAAAGCTGGGTGAGATAGGAAGTTTGCTGGAAATACTCCAGCAAGAGGTACTGATATTTTCTAAAGGTAGCAAAGGTAAGAATTACAGAGGGATCTCATGGCTCTGAGTGACTAGGTAATAGTATGGAAGATGAAATAAACGTAACATAGACAAAGTGAAGTGATGAAAATGGGAAAATCCATACCAGATTGCACATATGAAATGGTAGACCCTGAGCTGACCATTATCTCAGAGAAGAGAGACCTCAGGGCTGCTGTGGATGGTTCAATGGAAGTCTTGGGTCAGTGCCTGGTAGGGATCACAAATCAAGTCAGGAGCTACGAGAAAAAGAATATTAAACAAAACAGAGAACGTAAGCATCTGTTAGATAAATACACGGAGCACCCACAACGTGAATACTGTGTGTTGTTCTCATCCTCTCCGCTCCAAAGGAAAGGTTCAGGGAAGAGCAGCAAGGGTCATCAAAGGTATGGGATGGCTTCCACACAGCTGTCTGCTGAGGAGGTTTGAACTTTTTCTGCTGGAAAAGAGGCTGAAGAGGTAATGGAGGACTAAAAATGTGTGTCACAGAGGAGGTGAATAAAAATCTGTTGTGCTGTCTTCTAGTACAGGAACTGGGTGACCTCAAGTGAGGACAGTAGGAGCTAAGTTCAAAACAGGCAAAAGAATGGCAGTCTTATGTAGACTGGGAAGAAAACTTTGCAAAACGACGTTGTGGGTGCTCAAAATTGACAGAGGTTCAGCTTACCAGGCCAAATTCATGGACAAAAAAGATCTCTCGTGGATTGTTAAATACAGGGAAGGCACATCTAGCTGAGGTCATGGAGTTGAAGGTAGTTGAAGCCTGGCAGAATACTTGGGGAAATCCTATATGCGCCTGAGCTGTTCTGCTTCTCCCTTGGCATCTGCATATGGCCTCTGTGGGGTTCGTGGAGGCGGTGAACCCATCTTACCTTGTGTAAAGTCAGGGACATCACTCTAGGGATGAGCCTGGCTTTGTGTCTCTGAGGAGAAAAGAGGAGCTGAGGCATGAGCATGGCAAGAAGCATTAAAAAATCTCCAACCATAAGCAGAGTATGACACCCTAGGGGGATGAGGAGGATGGAGGCTGGTACAGAGGCAGATGGTAGAGGGACATTGAGGCATTCCGGTGATTGATGTAGTATGAAAGCTTAGATTGATGGGCGGTCAGACAATCTGAGTGGCTAGGGTGGATTTCAGATAAATGCCTGGCTCCAGTTTCCCGTAGGCGATAGACTCCTGTGCATTAAAGGCTGAATGACCTTCAGCAATTTTGCAGAGGTCCCAGGCCTACTGAACTCAGAAGAAGATCTGTCTTTAAGCTGGACATGTCGAAGTCGTGTGCCTAAAATTGAGTATAAATGTAGTATTTTGCTGGATCGCGATCGAAAAGCAATCAAACCTTCTACAGCAGGAAACGTATACTGTTCAGTTATTTAGACACGTACTGTTTAGTTTTAATTGTTTGAGTGTTTCCCATTACACTACAAATCTTCAAGGGTAAAGAAATAAATTGCGCAAGGTACAGCCAGGGCCCTGAACCAGGCTCTGGTTTGGTCTCTTCTGGGAGGTGAGGTACCGTGACGGAGTGTTTCAGCGGGTAGGAGCTACTGCCACCGAGTCCTGCTCTTACAACAGCATCGTGTTTTTGGACGGGTTGGAAGTCATGACCGATTCTGTTTGAGTGCAAAGCCAGCAGGCTGTGATATATTTGCTCATGCCTCCCCTCTTGCCTTGTTCTGCAAGACCTGTGAAGGCATTGGAGCTACTTGTGGGGAGTAAGTTACTCAAGACGAGTAACTGGGTGGCATGCGGGTTGCAGGTTTCTGAGAAGTATGGGGCCTCCAAGAACTGCACTGCATGTCAGACAGACGTCCTGGGCCATATCCTGCCATCGCCTTTTAAGCAGAACTGCCCCGCTGAAATCAAGAGGCTTCGTGCTGCTTTCATCCCCATGGAGATCAGCGGGGGAGTTCTTCTTAAAAACCTGTTGGGACCATATGGCCTTTTATCGCTAGAATGCCTATTTATGTTAAAAACTGCTAAGAAAATAACCTACGGTTGTTTTGTCATGCTTCAAGCAAGATATTTTGTTTATCTAGCCTAATTTTTAATTATTTTTTTTTCCCTGTTACCCTTTCTAGGTTCCCTGCTATTCTTATGGTCAGAAGTTGTCCAAACTGGCCATCTTGAGAATAGCCTGTAACTATATCCTTTCCCTGGCCAGACTAGCAGACCTGGATTACAGCGCTGACCACAGTAACATGAGCTTCTCTGAATGTGTGGAGCAGTGCACTAGGACCTTACAAGCAGAAGGAAGATCTAAAAAAAGGAAGGTATGTTACAGCCTCCCCCCTTGCCCCCAAAATAACGGTAAAAGTTACAAAAGGGGGGAAAAAAGGAAGAAAAAGAGAAAAGATCCAAAGCGATTTGCTTCCTTTCTAAACCTCTTAAAATTTTCCTGGTTTTCATCCCTTGCCTTTCTCTCTTGCTTTTTCCCCTCCGTCCATCTGATCTTATAATAACCGCATTCCTCTCTAATCAAAAGCTTTTCTCTCCTCCCCGTCCTCCGCGCCGGGCTCTTCCTCTCGTTAGTTGCCCATCGTGTGTTTGAACACGAGCGTGATCCTATTGGAGTCATCTTGGGGCTGTTACTTGTTAAACCAAACCAACCTCGAGTCGCCTTTCAGAGCCCATAAAACACGGTCGCCCGCCTGTGTTTTCTGTTTTGTTTAATCTAACACTTATCTCCGAGAAAAATCACCCGACAACAAAAAAAAAGTAGCTAATGGAGACATTGTATGTATAAACACATTAGCAAGATGTATGACCTGAAGGACATGTGGGTATCTTGAGGAAACAACGCTAAATCTAATTACGCCTTGCATTCCTTTAGGTTACTTAACACTGAACCAATTAGGTGAAATCATCGTCAAGCGGCGGGAGGAGGAAGCGGAGCGTTCTGCCAGTTTTCCTCTCGGAGAGTGACATGGGTGAATTAAAGGAGTGATTGATGTCTTTGTTCGGGCTTTTATGACAAAAAGAGTTTTGTAAACTTGAATTGAACTTCCCCCTGCTTTCTGGGCTCGCTTGTCAGGCGTGATAATAAATCAGCGGGATTTTAATGGATGAATGGGCAGCTAAGCTGGGGAGCAGCCTCCTTCCCCAGTGTCATTAAGATCTGCCTCCGATTCGGGCAGGTTTCCTCAGTTTTCCTCCTCTTCAGCCCAACAAATCTTCCTGCAGAAATTTAGTTTATAAATAAACACAATAGCACACTGCCTGTCGCTTCCTCTCGCTGTCACTGGCCGAATTTATGCCCCCAGAGCAGCAGTGCCAGGCGGAGACGCAGCACCGCTCACCCAAGGCCGACAGCCCTGACAGAAACCAGGAGTTTTGGGGTTCATTGCAGGGCCACAGGTGGTGGTGTCCCAGGGACACCAGTGTGATGCCACCAACTGTAGGATGAGGCTGGGTCTTGGGCTTCCTCCCCGAGTCAAGATGGAGAAGAAGAAGAGCATGAGCATCCTTTTGGGGGCTTCAGCAGGTTGCTAGTTCGGTCTTGGGTCCCCTCCCCAAGTTGAGATGGAGGAGAAGAAGAGCATGAGCATCCTTTTGGGGGCTTCAGCAGATTGCTAGTTGGGTCTTGGGCCCCCTCCCCGAGTCAGGATGGGGGGGAAGAAGAGGAGGAACATCCTACTTGGGGCTTCAGCAGATTTCTGGGCTGATGTTCAGACTTTGGGTGCCTGATGGGCTGAGACCCGTTGTCTTGACTTATGTAAACCAATGTGAGCTTAAAGACAGAAAACGCAGAGCCAGATTTAAAACAGCTCCAAATCCCAGGGTATTCACATCTGAGGGTTAGGGCTGGGCCCACTCTTAATTAAAAAAATAAATTAAGAATGAAAAGCCTTCCATTTATGGCATTTGTTCTGTAAAATTCACTCCAGAGCAGATGCATGCAGAAAGCCCTGAGCCCGTCAAGAGCATGCAAACAACGAAACTCTCACAGGGCATTGGCACATTCCACCTCCCAACAGGTCACCACCTATCCGCAGAAACAGCATCATCGGGAGAAAATCTGCCTTTTCCCCATGTTCTTGAAGGACACCCACCCTAACCCTTCTCCAAAGGCCCTCTCCAAAAAGAAAGCTGGGCTTTGTACTGGAGGCGCAGGGTCCTGGGCCCTGCTCTGCCTTCCTTTTCTTTCTAGAAAGTGTCCTGCAAATGTATTTCTGCTCTTTGGGAAAGTCCAAGTTCAGGGTAGCCCAAGAGCCCTGGTTGATAGGTACAATTTTATTTCTGGCACTGTTTGCTCAGGTGATGGCAAGAGTACATTCAGCTGATGATGAAGCCAAAATCAATAGGTACCATGACGTAACACCACTAATTCCCAGTAGATGGGAATGGGGGTGCAAACCCTGGGTTGGGAGGACTCATCTTGGTATCTTCCTTTCTTCTTGAGCCGAGCGAATCGATGGCATCGTGAGCACCAGGGAGAGAGGTGCCGTTGTCAGAGGGAAATTATAGGTCTGGGAGGGCTGTGCAGGGAAGATCTGAGCTCTGGATGTCAGGTGGTGTGAAGGGTTGTCTCTTCTGGGGGGTCTCATGCGGGCGGCTGGATGAGGATACAATGGCTTCACCCAAAATCACCGCGCCCTCATTAATTCTGAAATGGGCACGTTTTTCTAAGCTGTGTGTGTTTTTAATCAGGTCTCCGAAACCACTGCTTGCTGAGCAGTTCATCTGAATTGTCGACTTTGGGGTGGTTGTTACATTTTTGTCGTTGTTGGTTTGGGGTTTCCTTTTTTGTTCTCTCTTACAAAAATAAAAAACACAACACAACAAGCCTGAACGCAGACCTCCGCTCCTCGAGCTGTACCGTTGGGTCCACAGCGCCCTTACCTCCTGTCATCTCCATTTTGTTGTGTCTCTGCCTCTATCGCTTGCTCTCTCCGCTCTCTGATGGCAATGTGCTATGGCACCGTGAGCTTTTCACACAAAAAAGTAGCTGGTTGGAGTTCGTTTTGGCAGGCAGGGGCTCCAGATGTTGCCTTCGCAGGATTGTGCGTCGCCTTTCGCTTTGTTTTAGAGGGCAAATTATCTGCTGTCCTAAACATTAGGTTGTTGTTCAGACTTTACTGCTGCAATAGGAAATTTTATGGGTGGGTTTTTTTCCCCCTTTCCACTCCATTGTGTTAATTAGAGAAGTTGGCTTTGGCCTTTCAGACTTGGCTAGGGGAAAAAAAAATCCCCTTTCCAGTCCTAACTGCAGTTACATGGTGATTTTAGTTGTTGCAGCTGAGACTTGACCCAGGGTGTTTGGTGATGGGAGATTTCATTTATAAGCAGCCAGGGGGGTAACTGAAAAGCTTCAAATGCCTTTTCCTATGAAAAAACAAAAAAAAAGCTGCATGGAGGGGTGGCGAATTCTGATGATAATCTTCATTTTTTGAAAGCTGCCTTTTGCTCTTTTGCTTGCTTATATGAATGATCTGTACTAAGCCTTGCCCTTGACCGCGCACACAAGTGTCACACCACATCGGAGATCTGGGTCGCGACACCCTCAGCAGAGCCCTGAGTTGTGCTGGGACCACACTGATGTCCTGGGAAAACAGGAGGGATCTGCCCTTGGCTCCAGCCAAGAGCCTTGGAGCAGGCTGCCCAGGGAAGTGGTGGAGTCACCATCCCTGGAGGTGTTCAAAAAACATGTAGATGTGGCACTTTAGGACATGGTTTAGCAGGCATGGTGGTGGTGGGTTGATGGTTGGACTTGATAACCTTAAAGGTCTTTTCCAACCTGAATGATTCTATGATTTCTATGCTGCTCCGGCAGTGCCGAGGGAAAGGAGGTGGATCAGAAAGCGGAGCCCAAGTTTACTCTTCCCTGATGTACCCTGCTTCTGCATGGTACGTGATCTCGAGTGGCCAGAGGTCATCTGAAAGCCTCGCGTGGATTTCATGGGGATTCAGGTCCAGTGGGCTCTTTGCACGGTCTCTTTTTACAGCCTTTTCCCCTCAGGGCCAGATTCTGGTGCCTTGCAGGAAGGCGGCGTTACGGCTTGGGGTAGGGTTAGGGCTTTAGGGTGCATGGCTGGGTGCTCTCCCTGGAAACTACTGGTTTTGTGGGTGCGGAGCTGTGCACCACAGTCCCTGGCCCCACAGGATCTGGCCCTCGAGGCTGCGGGGCAGACCTTACCTCCCTACGAGGCAGCGCAACCACAGCCCTTCCAGCCAGCCAGCGCAGGATCCAACCGCTAACAAACACCCTCTACAACGCACCCAGCACTGACCAGAAACCCCCCGACCGCTAAGAAAAAATAAATAAAACCCAAACTCCCATCGCTAGGTTCGTTTTCTTTCCCTTCCCCTCCGCTGTTCGCTTTCGATGAGCCCTGGTGCACAGGCAGCAGCATCGCCGCGGCCACGGGAGCTGAGCCGGAGCGGGGAGGGATGGGTGAGGGATTATTTTTTTGCTTCGTCCTCCCCCCGCGTCGCGGCTCTTCTGGCAGCCGCAGACTCCAGATGTTCGGAGCGCGAGCTGGGAAGTCCTGCTGGCGCCACTCGGGGCAGAGGGCAGGGGAAAGGCACGCGAGCTGGAACCCGGAGTACTCAGTCACCGCGGGACTTGGCGCATTCCCCAGCTCGCTGCTGGCACATTCCCCGGCTCTCTCCTGGCCATCTGTTCCAAAAAAACACTTTCAGAACCTCATCATCACTCAGGATACAACACTGCGAGCAGCTGTTAGCGAGGCAGAAGGAGGGGGGAGGAAAGAAAAAAAAAAAAAAAGGCATTAAAAAAAAAGAAAAAAACCCCAAACCATGCAAAAGGTCTCTTTGTGAGAGAGGAAACTGGGTTATGAATAACAGGCGAGCAGTTGGAGCTCAATAAAAGTTTTCGGCTGGAATTTAGTTTCTTGTTTTTGTGCCTGGGTGTGTGGATGCGCACAGACGCAAGGAATTAAAAATTAAAAACGCTCTCTGTATATACACACATACAGACTCCACGATAATTAAATGATACAGAAGCGTATGTGGAATGAAAAGCCCCTCTATTTGTTGCATTCTGCCGCACTAAAAGGGCTCGCATTATGTAGGTAATTATTGCATTATATAAAATAGTTACTGTGGTGTTCTGCCGTGCCTTGATGCCGCCTCGTCGCTACTTTGCTAAAAGCTGTAGGTAACACTTATTCCCACTGAAAAATTCAAAGGAGGGCATTCTGCGGGCATGTTTACGTGCAGGAGTGAACAAGTTAAGGTTTTGTATTATAAAAGAGAAATGATAGCGGCAGGCTTGATTCGTATGGCACTGAAACCATTCACTTGGAGCAGATTTTTTCTATAACACTGTATCATGACTCGTGATTTATTTAGACGGAGCCCCAAGATAAAGCCGCAGCTCCCACCCCCTGGTTTGCATGGATGATCCTGGCTGCCGGGGCTTGCTGTTATTGATCATCTGATATTGATTATTATAACACATTCGGAGCCAGCACAGTAAAAATCTTGACGATCTGCATGGCATTTCTTCCTCGCGGCTCCCCGTCCTGTGTCGGGAGGGGGGGGGTCTGATAATGAGGTTCGACCTCCCTTTCCCTGCAGTTTGACTTAGCAGAGGTTCCTCTTTAAAAATAGCTTCATTTCCCTGCTAGGGCTTGCAGGCGAGAGCGGGCAGCCAGCCAGTCTGCTTCCCCACGGCCGCCGGCTCCGCGGGCCCCGGGGAGGAGCTGGACCACAGGAGAGCAGCGACCCGCTCCGAGCCGTCCGTCTGTCTGCGGGACAGCGGGACGGCAGCATCCCAGAACCGGGGCGGGGAGGGCCTGGGTCTGCCCGGCCATGAGTTATCCCTGCCCTGTGCTGGCTGAAGGCATACGTGCCAGGGGAACAGCCCTGCTGAAATATAAAACGGCGAGGGGGTCGCGAGGCTGTGGAAGTGCCGTAGTGGATTCCCGTGCTTATTGCCTGCGTTTGATATGTCCCTGCAACCCGAAGGAGCAGTTGCAAATGGGGCACGGTGTGAGGCTAAGGGCTGGTGACAAGTTCATGGGCGAGTTCACCCGGCGCCGGGCAGGGAGGCAGCGGCAGCTACGTGCGATCCCCGAGGGCGCTGCGCACCCTGCGTTGGCCCGTTGCGGGGCCGAGCATCGGTACCCCAAAGAGCAGGGCCGAAAGCTTTGCCTTGCGAAAGGGGTGCGACGCGGTACCCCACTGTTGCATGGCAGCACCCCAAAACACCCTTTGCTTTAAGGGGTGCTGGAGCGGCCGCATCGCAGCACTCAAAGGCTGGGGCTGGGGATTCGCTCCCACAGTGGGAGCAGGGTCCCAGCATAGGCTCCGTTCTCTTTGTAGCGAGGGTATTACCAAGAATAGGGTAAGATCCGCCCCACAGATATCAGGTAACTACAGCAAAAGGAAAATGTGAGTGGAAGAGACAGGAGAAGCCCTGGAACAAAGGCTGACTCAATTCCAGAAGTGCTTTGATTTATAGAGATTGAAATGCTCCGGGATGCTGCAAACTCACCAAGGTCATCGGGCCAGTTGTCAAATTCAAGAGCCATGGGAGTTCTGATATTATTAGTTTAAAGCAGACCCTGGTTAATAAATCTGTCTTCAGAGCTCCTGGCTGGAGTGGAAAAGGGTGGAGGGGGGAAGAAAGGAGCCTGTTCCCACCAAACATAACCCACAGCCAGTGTCGGGCAGCGCCTGGGGACCGACCGAGCGGTGCCAGCGAGGTCTGCTGAGCTCCTCCATCACATTGCAGAGGGTTCTGTCCATCCCCTTTTCATTTCCTTCGCCTCAAAGGTACGGCACGATTGCGCTTACCTGCCCTTGGCTGGTTTGTACATATTCTCTCTTGCCCCACCATGGCTTGTCTTCCCAGATTGCAGGGACTTCAGAGCAGAGACCTGCCCCGGAGGCTCCTCTTCCTAAACCCATCCTGCTGCCCAAAACCCACCAATGCTTTTTATCAGTGTCGAACACCCTGAGCTGAAGGGTAGGGTCTCTCTGAACAAATGCAGGAGGTGGTAAGTGCAATCCCAGGTCCTGTTTGTTCAGCACTTCAAAGAGCACCGGAGGAACAAGAGAGGGGACCAGGAGCCCTGTGACTCCGGTGGCTTTGGCTCAGGGCATGAGGCTGCTGTTGCTGGTTGATTTGTTCCTGCAGTGGAAAAGGTTTTGCTTGCTAAGACTGCTGCTCCAGACGGGAACACAGGGAATTTGTCTCTCTACTGTCTGTTAATATTAATGAGAGCGGTCGTTGCTTCCCTCCTTCTTCTTCTTTTACATTTTCTTTCCATGTGGGATAAATTAAGCAGCCGACTTTTCTATTACAGGTTATTACTATATATTATGTATTAGTAGAAAACAATTTTAGGGGGTTCCCAACAGAAACGTTTGTGATGATACACAAGGCTGTTTGTTTGTCATTCTCCCACCTAACCCTCATTTTTTCAAAACCCCAAATCCCAATTAAGGCCTTGAATTAGGGCAATAGTTTCTACATTCTCCTTTGTTATCGCTGGGATGCGCTGGGATGGGGCCAGCCCACGGCTCCGTCCTGTCCTCCAGCAGAGCTGCCCCGCCAAACGCCTGCTCCACCATATCCAGATGTGCTGACCCCAACTCCAGGAGTCCGGGGGCTGGCAGAGACCAGCATTTCTTGCATGGAGGGTGACCTGGAGCCTTTCAGCGGAATACGCTTATCGAGGGAAATCCTGATGGTCCTGGGGTAATCCTGGGGTTGGCAAGATGGATTTTTGGGTCCCACTGCCCCTTAACCTGGCGTGGATGCTCAGCTGTGATGCTTGATCTCACAAGCAGCTGCCCTAATGATAGTAATAAAATAAAAATGAAGTAAAATAAAATAAAAATAAAATAAAATGAATTTAAATAAAATTAAAAAAAACCCCAAAACATCATTATCTTAGTAATATTTTATACCTTAATGTTAGAATATCCAGCAAGCAGAGACAGTACAGAAACAAAATGTCTTGAGGGAAAAATGTTTTTCAGCCCAAGCTTTGAGGAGTTTGACCCTTTTGAGACTGTCAGAAAGACAGTTCATCTGTCCAGGGAACTGATGACCGTGTCCAAAGGACCTTCAGAGGCCGTACTGCACCCTGAAGCACTCTTAAATCCACTGGTAAAAAACAAGAAACGGTGGTTGGACTCAGAAAATGGGATCTCATTTCCATGTTTCTAATTCCTAAGTTACTTAAAGGAGGATTTAGGAGCCCACGTGATGAAGGCAGTTTGGACAGCAGAGATGTGATCTCAGGACAGAGCAGGCCCTGAGGATTTTACTCTGTTGTGAACTACGCTTGTTTGTGGGATATTCGCGGGGCTTATTTCGATGTTAAAGAAAGGGGGTTTAGGTGAGGTTTTCCCTGGCTTAAGCTGCTGTGCTTCGGAGTTGTGCATTTTCCAGTGGACCTGGCTACAACACTCTGTAGCCAAATGCAGTCACCCCAGTACATCTGCCACGGCCGTGACTCGCAGGGGGATGCGCGGGCGCAAGGGACAGCTTGCAGTCCTGTGGGCTGAGAAGCCGTGCACGCAGAAAAGTTAATGCAATCACTAAAATATGGAAATAAACTCCATCTCCTGCACAAACCCAGCTCGTCCCAACCCTGTTGCTTTCTGAGATCAGCTTCTGAAACTGCAAATAGATCCAAAAAGCTGCAGGTCTTGTCAAAAGCATGTATTTGCCATCATTTCTAATATTTTTCCGGCAGGAGCTGGAGCCAGCACCTACTTACCTCGTTGTATTTCCTCCCCAAACCTTCCCGATCTCTCTGCCGGTCCCTCTGCTCCGTGTGGTCTCTGGCCACCGCTGTGGCACCTGCAGGTGCTGGCTCTGCAAGCCCAGCTCGTAGCGGGTCCCGTGGTCCCCGAGGACACCCAAACGCGTGCCGACGATGGTCGTTGGTGCAAGGAGCTGCCGGGACACCGTGTGTTCACTGTTCTGATGGTGCATCTTTCCCTTTCCAGGAGTAATAACCAGGAAGGGAGGATTCAGAAGAGCTTCCAGCCAGAGTTACATCTGTTCTTGGCAAAGGTTGCACGATCCAGATGAACACTGCGAGCAGCTTTTTTGCAGAAACCCCTTTTCAAGATGACGATTGGCCAAGGAACTTTCTTAATCTCTGGAACAGAAAAGAAAAAAGGAAAAGGAGAAAAAAAAAAAGGACGAGGATGCTTCTTATTGTTGTTAAGCCAGCCACCTTTTAGTACGTGCAATTTATTTAGCACTTTTCCCTTTGCTTAACTGGGAAATGTTACCCTCTCAGCTCATGTGTACAGTAATTTTTTGTTGTTGTTGTTGTTGCTGTTGTGCCAAAGATTTGATGGAGCTTCTACACTGTGTCTTATTTTTGCCTTAATGTTAAATCTTTGAGCCAAAGAAAAGTCAGAGGTGCCATTCAGATGGTGGCAAGCAGGCCAGCAAGCTGTCGGTGACAAATCCAAATTTCTGAGTCCTTCTGTGAGTCGCCGCGTATTTCTCCTGCCTGCACGTCTCCGCCTGCAGCCCTGGAGCCAGTGTTCAGTGTGGGCAAGAACTGGGACAACACCAGATCGTGCTGCAGCGTTCAGGTTTGCTGCTTTCTTTGAGCTACCCCATAATTCTAATTTTGGGCAATTTCCCAATGTTCCTGCCTGTGCAACACATCCACAGGGTAGAAATACTGACACAAAGTGAGAGCTGAAACAGGAGCTATGAATTTTTTTTTTTAATAAATAAATAAAATTAAATAAGCAAAAGCTAAGTGCCATGTAAAGCAAAAAAGGAAATCAGAAGAAAGTTCCGCTAGGCAGAATGAAACGCAGCAAAACAATTCAGCGGGCGTTTCAGGTTTGTGAGGTCGTTTTTTCTGTGGGGTTTTTCAAGCGGTCAGAAACCCGTGTAATGCACAAGCATTTGAATCCTATACTGTACCTTTCACTTCAAATTGAAGTAAAAAAAGCAGAACAGATTGAGAAACATTTGCTTGGAGTAAGCAGACTTTATAGGTAATGCAGTTCATATGCAAGACATCTGCTAATGATGGGGGACAGAGCTCTGTGTGCAAGTAAAAAAAAAAACACCTCCATTTCCAAACCAAGGAGATGAACATATTTTGTTTCCCACTCAAGGGGAAAAGGTTCTTTGCAAGGCCAGAGTCGCATCCTGACTACATCAGCGTAAATCAAGTTCACGGGTGTCTGACTTACTCCAGTCTGAATCTGGCTGGGCATCGCTGGGCGCTGGGGAGGGCGAGGGGCTGGGGCGGGCGAGCATCGGCGGGCGCGGGAGGGGAATAGTCTCCTTTTTGCTGACCTGAATACAAAACTTGAGCTTCTCAGTGCGTGCCCGTTTATTTCCCAAGCTGAGCAATGGGCAGACGACTGCCGAGCCGCGGAGCTGGTATGCAAACCCTGAGCTCACTGGAGCAGGGTCTGGGTCTGGGGTGCCAGGCTGCGCGGCGATGGGCTGCTCGCTGCCAAGTTCCCTAGCCCAGGCGAGGGTGGGTGAGCTCCTGGTGAGGATGCTCGAGAGGTCTTCTACCTGCTTCCTGGGACACACTGGGGACAGCTGTGCCCGAGATCCCTCCCAGGAGCGCATTATACTGCTCCCTCCTTTGCCCTCGCCGCCGGTCATTATTAGCTGCCCAATAAAATATGTTTTTAGATTGTCATTCGTATTTCTTTATTAAAGTGTAGATTTTAACCCTGTCTTTTGTTATATACATTAAAGCCAGCTTTTAGCTTATAACAGGGAGAGGGGCTGCGCTCAGGGACTGCGGGAAACCCTCCAGGGCTGTTTGCACCCATGGCAAAGGGTTGGGTTTGAAGTGCATTTGCTTTCAAGAAGCGGCAGGTAGCTGGACCCCACAGATGCGGCCCAGCCACAGAAAACAGCGAGAGAGAGGGAACCGGAAAGCAGGAGGAAAAAAAACCCCAGCATTACAAGATGACCTAAAGAGGGAACTGCAGGTTTTGTATGGGCCTGTGCTGCACTTTTTCCATCTGGGTTTTGAGTGAGAGCAATGGGGACAGCTTGGGGTTGTCCTCTCCCCGGCACACACAGGCTAAGGAAACACTCCGGGCATTTCTTTCTCTGAGCAGAGTCAAACATTCACGGAGCATTTTTAATTTGAGAAATACCATCGTATTTTAGTCACGAGTTCTGCAGTGGCTCTCAGTTTGTGAGAGTTAATAATTATCAGTGAGGCAAGGTCTGCAGGGAAAGCCAGCGTTACAATACTGCTGATATTCTTTATTTACCTTTTTTTTCCCCCTCTCAGTTCCTGTTGATAGATAAGGAGTTTACTGCAAATACGTAAGCCACAAGCTGAGCGGTATCGTCGGGTTGTGATCGGGGCTTTAGGTCACGCAGTATTCTTTGTCCCCCTGATTAGGGAAACATTAACCCTTGGGATCAAGCTGCTCATTTACAAATTCCCAAATTCACTTTCCTTAAACATTCCCTGCGATTCCCACCCTACCGCTGCTCTCCAGTAAATGTGGGCAGAAAGATAGCCCTTGAAGTTTAAAAAAAAAAAGATTGTTTTGCTTGGTTTAAGTGAGCAAGGCTCTGCAAGCAGCTGCGTGGATGCTTTTTCATCCCAGTGGAAGGTGAGGCGAGGCAAGAGGAGCAGCAATGGCCATCCGTAACGCTGTGCTTCCCAGCCCAGCTCCACCAACCAACTCTGACAGCAACAAAAAGGATAAATTTTTACCAAAAGGTAGCAAACATGTGAGTTTGAACACTGCCATGGAGGTGACACGCTGCTTTCCTGGCTGGGCACGCAGCCGGGGTCAGCCGAGGTACAGAGCCGACCTTGCCTCACTCCTCCCCAGCAAACACACTGAATGATCGCTCTCCTCTGCTGATAACAAGGTAATGTTCGTTATCATGCTGGCAAAGCCAAACAGCCCTCATGGTGGCAGCTCCCCAGGGTCAGCAGAGCCAACACCTTTGCTCCCGGTTGGTGCTGAACCTCAGCTCCATGCCGTGGATGAGATGGCACAGGAGCCCTTCTAACACAGCCCCTGCATAGGATGGTTTGCAGGAGCTCAGCTGACCATGACCCCCTTGGGACAGAGGGGAGATGACCTCCATTAGGAAAAGGGGATGCTGAGAGGCCAGTGGGATTTCTTTGTGTTTTTCCCAGATGCTGGTTGCCGTATTAAACCAGAAAACACACACCAAAAGCACTGCACACCATTGCTGCATCCCCAGCAGCGTGGACAGCAGGTGAGGGAGGGGATTCTGCCCCTCTGCCCCGCTCTGGTGAGACCCCACCGGAGTCCTGCGTCCAGCTCTGGGGCCCTCGGCACAGGACAGACCTGAAGCTGTTGGAGCGGGGCCAGAGGAGGCCCCAGCAATGATCCGAGGGCTGGAACCCCTCTGCTGGGAGGAAAGGCCAGGAGAGCTGGGGCTGTTCAGCCTGGAGTAGGGAAGGCTGCGGGGAGACCTCATTGTGGCCTTTCAGCTCATAAGAAAGATGGGGACAAACAAGGCCTGTTGTAATAGGACAAAGGGTAATGGTTTTAAACTAAAAGAGGGTAGATATAGACTAGATATTTTTCTATGTGTATATACATATATACATATAAAAGAAAATTTTTACAATGAGGGTGGTAAGGCACTCTAACAGGTTGCCAAGAGAAGTTGTGGATGCCCCATTCCTGGAAGTGTTCAAGGCCAGGTTGGACGGGGCTCTTAGCAGCCTGGTCTAGTGGAAGATGTTGCTGTCCATGACAGGAGGGTTGGAACTAGGTGATCTTTAAGGTCCCTTCCAACCCAAACCATTCTATGAATCTATGATTAATGCTCATATGGCATCCACTGCCAGCTGCGGTGGGTGAAGGACATTAGCTTTTCCTCTTATTTCAGATCTAACGATTGCTGAGGGAATTGAGTGACCAAGGAGATATCAAAGGTGAGGACCAAGGTGAGGATCATCTTATGGATGTGGCAACACTGCCAGACTTGCTCAAAGTGTTGCACAGGATTCACAGCAGCAGTCAGCATCTACCTGCTTGTTAAACAAATGTCCTCACACCTGCGAGGTCCTTCTTGCATGAGGAGCCCTGCCTTGCAGAGATACCTCTAAATCCAAACATCGTCAAGTCAGGTTTTATATCAGCTTAAGCTGCCACGGGTTGAAAGTCTGTCTGCAGAGTCTCAAAAATACTGTGTGTAATAATCTGCCCCATAAAGCCAGATTCTTCTTTCTTTCAAGGGTTTTCTGTTGCTTGCAGGCGGTGGGATCAGCAGAGCAGCAGGGGAGTAGTAGGACCTTGCCTACTATTTCTACCCTTGACTGCTGAGCTTGAAGTAGCTTTCAGTATTGGAAGCAGCCCTTGCAGACCAACACAACTGCATTTGCATAACTTTCGTGATGGTCAGGTGAACACCTCCATCTCCTTCAGCCCCACATGAACAGAAATACTCTCACTCAGGCTGGCCCATCAGTATTTCCAAGGCCAGGTAAAATGGCTTTGTCAGGCTGGTACTGGCCCCCGTGGTTCCCATTCATCATTCCTGCTCTAACCGGGATATTTCCATACTGAAACGGGATAGCACAGGCAAAGCAAAGACCTCTGCCCAAACCAAGGTGGCCAAGTGAAGCCAAGTCCTGTCAATAGCTCCCAACCATGTGCCCCTGAGGATATGCATCAGGGAAGACCCCAGGCTATGTAGTTTTCTCCTCATATTGTCAGTTTGAGGTGCTCTGGAGAGGTAGAAAAAATGCCCATTAACCTAGGTCAGGGTCGTTGGCCCGTATCTTGTTGCTGTGGAGAAAGGAGGCTTGACATTGCAAGTCAGAGCTGTCAAAAGTGCTGCTGGGATGCTGCAGACAGAGCCCAGAAAGCGGTTAACCTGTTGGCAAAGGAAACAAATTTCAGCCTAAACCATGCAACAGATATAAACAGGTAGATGTTGAAACAGAAGTCACCACCTGAACTTTTTGATATAGTGGTGTAGGGAAAAAAAGTCCCTGTTGCATCTGCCCTCCACCTACCTGCCCTCCACACCAAGGGCTGAGGTGATGCACCTCAGAGTGCCTGGATGGCAGTGCCTAAATCAACCCATTAACCAACACGCGTCAACCGGAATCACTCATAAACCCATAGGCATCCACCCAAATCATGCATAAAGCCACATGCAAAAGTCAGCTCTGGCCTTGCACCCCTTCTGTGTCCTTAATCCACTCACAGCACTGCCTGATGGATGCCAGCACTAACACATTTTCCCCTACAAGCTACCTCCATTTGGCAGGGAACAGTGGTCACTGTTCAGGGAAGTTTTAAAGTGCCTCAGAGCACTTTTATTACAAATCTTGGGCTGAGCCCAGCTCTTCCAAACTGGAAGGTGAGACACACCATTTTCACTGGTCACCTGGTGACCTGGGGCCCAACTCTGCTTGCTGCTGTGTTTATAGGATTTATTCCCTTCCTCTAGAGCCCTGAGACTTGGAGAACCATCTCACCCCATAACTAACTAGGGGATCCATCATCTAAGCAAGTCAATGTGGATCCCTCTTCCTAGATGGTTGCTTTGATAAATACAATTGTCATATATATGCACACGCACACACACAAAACTATACAGAGAGGGTTTCCACCTTGGTTTTCGGATGTAGTATTTCACGAAGTCTACTGTAGTTCACTGGGAGTTTCCTTTATTCCGGCCCCTGCCCTGTTATATGTCACAGTGGCACCAGTTACACTGCAGCTGTAAGATGTGTATTGTAACTATTAGTAATTGTATTCGCTTACTCCATATAAAAATATCAGCACAGTAACGTGAATGATTTGTGTAATGATATATTTGCTGCTATTAGGACCTAATATGTTATGCCGGTAATTACATACTATGCCCTATGTAATAGGCCTGGAATTGCTGTGTAAATTTTGGGTAATTACAGAAAACTATGTTACAAACAGGTCCCCCTAGACCAAGCTGAGCATTCGCTACCAGGAAATAACCATTATTAAAGACTCTGCAGTAGACAAACTGATAGACTGAAAGCCAAAAGCTGTCTGAATATATAGCAGTAATGATGGGGAAAAAGAAAGAGCATGCAGGTATATTAGGGGGAGAAATAACTAGTGCAGGGCAGCAAGAGAGGTACCAGTCCTGGGGAACATTTCTTCTAACTCTGATTTCAGCAATACTCCAGCAAATACCTGAGGAATGACCAGTGGGTGCAACGTAAGCTCCAAGTAGTGCAAACTCATTCAGATGCAACTGTTTCAGAGGATTTAGAAGCCATGGTCATCGGTAAACCAGAAAGTCCTAACACTTGCATCTAGATTAAAAGTCTGCCAGAGGTCATTACAGCTTAAGGCATAGCCAGGCTTTTCTAAATCGGTGGAAACACTGACATTGATTAAAATTTATCCTCTCCTTCCCAGATCCAAGAGCTTTTCCAGATTTGAACGTACCGTTTTTTTGGTGAAGCTGACTTTCCCCTCCTCACTGCAGTATCTACACATCTTCCATCTAACATCAATAGCAATAGCACAGACCCATGTGAGCGTTTCTCCCAAGGATGGGACATGATGGGAAGAAATGAGATCAGCCATTTTTATGGCTGAGCAAATAGCTACGGGCTTTGAGGGCTTTCTCATGGTCATGAACCTCAGAACAACTTCTGATTATTTTAATTTCACTGCAGCCTTCCAGCTTCATCATCTATGTTGCCAGCTTCTATTAAAGTTCCATTAAAAGGCAATGAAACACAGGGCTTTTTACAATACCCTTGACAGAACAATTTCCCATTCTGGATACAGTAAAAATTTTCAGCCAAAAATACATCTTTTTGGTTAAAAAAAGAAGACAGAGAGAAAGAGAGACAATTTCAAGCAGATCAAAATATTTCATAAAATGTTGTCAGACTGTCTCAGCCAGAAAAAACAATCCAGCAAAGGCTAATTTTCAAATAAAAACATTGATTTTTCCTCTCTGCCTATCATAATTACATTTGTTTCCACTTACTCATGAAAAGCCCTAGATATCAGACAACATTTCATTTTCTGTAGAGCTAATTGTTTTGTTCAGATCAAAACATTTTCCACAACACTTTGCCATTGGTAGATGTTCAGTAATGTAATTTTACTGTTATTATTAATACCTTTTCCTTCAAGGATCCTAACGTCTCTTCACTTTAACTGTAACTAAACTTGGCGACAGAGAGAAGGACAAACCCTGTCCTCAGATATAACCAGGTGATTTCAAGCAAATCCTGACTGAAACAAAATGTGTTATAAAAGGTGTATAGAGTTTAACCCTAAGTTACACATAGAATAAGCTTGCCAAGACACTCTTTTAAAAGTTTTAGTCCACAACATACCGATAACTTATAAAATCTGTGTCTTTTCATATCCATATTGAAATGACAAGTCTGATTTCGGGGCATCCATGCATGTGCTTGATCTTCCTGAAGTTCGCGGGACTTCTCACAGCATTAAGCACACGCAGCTGCTCTGGTGCCCCAGTGACCCAGTGTCAGGGATGGGTTTTGTGCAGTGAAAGCTCATGTAGCTTCAAATATTTGGTAGATGTTAAAACTAAGTTCCTGTCCCCATGAGCATGTTCCGTCTCATTTGGCACATTGCACTAAAAGAGATGAGTAGGGCTGGCCCCCATCCTATGTACGTAAGCATGTGTAAAACATGGGCTTAAGCATAGGGGTCTTTGCAACGAAGCGAAAGACCTCATTGCTCTATCCCTTTCAATGATATGTGTTATAATAGTATACAATTCATGAATTAATTACACCATAAATCACTCCTGGGGTTGCTCTGTGGAGGAAAGCAAGGGAGCTTTTTTGGAAGAAGTCTGAGAGGGCTGAAACTGAGACAAGTTGGCAAGACCCCTGGATAGGCTTGAGCCCCTGACTGAGGAGCCAGTGGAGGAGAGCAGGACTGCATGGTGAGCAGGGCTCCAAGCAGCCAAGGCTGACCCAGGAAGAGCCTTGGTGGACTGAGATCCCCACCTCATTGGTAGCACACGCTTTGGAACAACCACGAGGATGACATGGGTGTTCCTTGCAAGAGCGATGCTTCTTAGGTGAGCTGAATGGAGAGGATCTTGCACAAAAATACTGTACATGAGACCTTCATGAGACATAGGTTTATGAAAGGTAAATGAAGATTGGCAACAAAAACTTTCATTATGGAATTTCCTAACTTCTCCATGATGGAGTTCATAGCCTCAGTGCAGTTTATAGGCATAGACTACCTATGCACTCCAGCACTGACCTGAGTTTCACAGACTGCACGTTTGCACTTCTACTGTTCAAACCTTATTGCGATGACCTCACATAAAAAAGTAATAATCAACCATCAATAATACTTTGGGAATTTGGGGTAAAATACAGGGAAAATGTTCGTTCTTAATAAAACCTGGTGCTGACGGTCAGGAAATTGAACCTTCTGCTAGCACCAGTTACAAGAGCCAAAAACATTGCTGCTGAATGTCTCTGGGGAGCATATGCTTTATATACTGGAAAGACACTCTTCTATATCAAGTCTTTGTAATTGAAGAGACATGGAGAATAAAGGCAGAAATCATAAAGATTTCCTTTTCCTTTGGTAGCTAATCAGCCCAGAGTGTGTTTGTGTACAAGCAGAGTGCTGTCTCCATCCCAGCCTCTCTCCTCCCTGCATGCCCAGGATGCCGTCCTATGTGCAGTTAACTGATGTTTCCTTAATGAATCAAACCATTTGCTGCAGAAATACAAGATGCAAGGCCAATACTTTCAAAAGCTGCCCTTAAAACTCTGCCAGCAATTTAGTGTGGTCGTGTTTCTGAGTGTGAAGATCTTCATGTATGAATGCTTGCACTCAGGATTTATTTGCCTGGACTGCACTCACATCCATGCGAGGAGCGTGACCGTGAACCCAAAGTTTTCCACATGCTATCTGCTAGATGGGGGAAAATGGGTTTAAACGATTAGAAACAGGTAAGGAATGGAAACCTGGTAAGAGTTTGCAGATCCAGGGTAATGTTTAGGGCTATAGAGCAGGGAGGGATTTAGAGGAAAGGAAAATGAAAAAAATGTTATGTTTATGTGAAGCAAACCCAACAGTTTTGCTACATTTACCACAATCTTTCTTTCCTTGCGCTTCACCAAGAGGGTGAGAAGTGCTTTCTTTGCGCATCTTGGGGCACAGCACACGGGAAAAGGTGCACAGATCCAAGAGGTGGTCTCAGACCTGGACAGGGTCTGACCGCATCAATATCATCCAAAATCAAGACTCATTACATATCACCTCGGGGGCTGCCGTGTTAACACAACATGAGACTGCGATCAGGACCTGAACAGGGACCTGGCATTTGGGTGTACTAACCCTCGCTGACCTTGCTGGGGACCCCTAACACACCCCTGCCTCATACCTCATCTGTTATCCGCTCTGCGTAGAAGGTAAGGGCCACAGCTCAACATGAGCAAGATGTTTACAATGTGCATTTTTGACTGATTAGTGACACGAACTGTCTCAGACGTACAGGGCAGGACCACACCATGTTTTGCACACCATAAATGCAAACTAAAAAAGATGCCCCTTGCTCCAGCCCACAAGCAAATCTTCCCCAATTCTGTACCACCACCCCCTCCCACCACCATTTTTAGCCTCTTCTACTTTTAAAGAAATGCTAAACTTAATACAGAAATAAAACCATCAAGAGTCTTGCAGCTTGTATGGAGAAAAGTGTGCTTGTTCAGGAAGCGTGAAATTAAAAGCTCTCGAGCGTGCATTCACCCGGCTCCACACCACGTGTATCTTACCAGCTCTGCAATGGGCTGGGAGCTCACTAATTCGCTCCATGGCCTCATCCTGCAAACATGCACCCCTGCAAGAGAGGCTTACTCATGGAAACACTATGCCTGCATTCCCGTTAGCGAGCGGCTCGGGAGGAACCTTCTCCCCAGGCTGCCCAGGGGTCATGGCTGGCACCGCCGGGAGGGCTCCAGCAGCACAGCAAGCCACCAAGCCTTTGCCAGGAGCATGGGATCCCACATGCTCTGAAGGACACCCTCTGGCCATGCTTGAGGACACACTTGGATGTCTTCTGACAACAAGGACACCAAAATCTTTTTGTGAAATGAAGTGCCTTCAAGCAGCTCTCAACAGGCTCCAGGGACATACCCAGGAGTTTTACTAAAAGCAGCTTCCCTGCCTGTCCATCCCTGTGTTATCAGTTTGCTTTGAGTGTGTTTTCCTTCGGAAAATTCGGAGGTTGTTGTTCCACAGCCCTCTCCAACGGCCTTCAAGTCTCCAGGGCTGGGCATGAGACACACAAAATGGGCGCCTGACAGCTGACTCCCAAATCACGACATTGCCTCGCACGTTTGCAAGGCTGCGTAATGGTCAGTCTCCTACTCCTCAGCTTTACGGGTCAGATGCAATGGGGCAAGCTGGCCTCCAATCCACAGACCACATTTTCTGGGGTAAGACAGGACCACACCGGGTCTAGAAGCTGCATCACCTCCCAGGGCTTCCAGCTCAGACAGTTCCCGTGGAGGTTGTAACCACGTGCTGTGACACACGACCCTCTGTCCCTACCTGTGCACCCTCCCATTCCCTACTGGGAGGCTCAACATGTGTGATCTCACACTTTGGAAGAGAAGAAAGTCAAGGGGCCTACTCTTGTTTCAGACATGGGGTACCAAAATGTTGCTTGCTTGTGTTCAAACCCAACTGGGTTTGTATGGTTTGTCCCCTCTGGGGGAGAAACCACCCTGGGTTTGAGGTTTGTCCCTGCCACGACAGAGGTTGAGATGCACCCCAGGACCTCAGAAAACCCCTGAGGACCACAGCGCCTTTGCAGAACTTTGGGGAGCGCCTGCTGTGACCCCCTCCCATATGGCTACGGCACTATTGGTAACGGTGCACCAACAGGCACGTAATACATTCCAGACTCCTTTGGTTTGATTGACGTATATTTTGACATCTCAGAGAAAACATTTTGCAAGATGCGCATTCAAAGGCTTTTTCAAGCAGAGATGTTGTGGAAAGCCACGTGAGCTCTCCAAGGCACCATCTCTCTCTCTCTCTCTGCCAGCTGCTCCAATGAAAGCTCCCTGTGGAGGCCAGAAGATATAGCAGGGAATAATACATTCCTTTAAATAGCATCCTAGCTGGCTTGAGGAGGCTGTAAACATTTTGACTCACTTATAATTTTCCTGTGGTTCAACCCTCTCTCCTGGAGCAGGCTTCTCAGGGCACCAGGGCCAAGCAAAGGCATGGGAAGCTTTTAAAATGGCATTAGCTAACCCATGACCGTTCAGGGAGTGCTTGTGTTCCTGAGCAATACCGCACGCCACACAATACCTACGCTGTAGTGTGCTGCTTGGACCTTAATTACCCGGAGGTAACTGGCACATGAAGACGCAGCGCGGAGGTCAGCAGAGGAGACCTTGTTCTACCAGAGACTGATCTCAAAGAGATGATCGCTTGAATAACATGTGGCACTGGCCAGAAAATGCTTCCCTAACATCTTCCACGCAACATTTTTTTGTTGGTCCCTAAATTGGTCCCTGAATGTCCTCCTCCTCCTTCGGACCCATGCAACCATCTATAAACCACATCAGTGAAAGAAAACACTTGGGGTCAAGGGAGGAAATAAATTAATTCAGATTAAAAAAAAAAGTGCACAGACCCCTTTTGCAGCACCACCCACAAGCAAATTTTTTGGCACAGCAGCGGGACAGCAAACTGCTGAGCAACAGCAGGAAAACATTTGGGGCTGAGGAGCATTGGGAAACCCTTAAAGCAGCTTTGCTCAAGGAGAAGCTTGAACAGGGGACTGTCTCCTGGATGACTAGAAGGAGCAGCATGAGAGCAATGTTGAGAGGTTTAGACTTTTTATATAGAAAGAGTTATTTAAAATAATTCCCAGTCTCCTGCCCATAGGAAATTTCTAATAAAAACTTAAGATTCAGTGGCAACAGCAGTCTCCAGCCTAAATAAAAAATAAAAAGAGTAAAAACTATTTGGGGGAAAAATATCAAAAGGATTATTTTCTCTGATGAAAGCTGAACTTCTTCCACAAAAAAGTCATTTTGCCACTCCCCAGAAAACCAGAAAAAGTATCAACATTTTTCCATGTGTGATTTTTAACGGTTGCCTCATTGTCTTCAACTTCAATATTCCTTCTGCAGAGCCTCCCAGCCCTGCCCTCGCCTCACGGTGCCCATCAGCTCACCTACAGCTTCTCCAGGATGGGACCGGGTTCTCTCTCATGCAGCTCACAGCACACCCAGTGCTGGCATTTTAATCAGATTATATTACTGATGATTAGGTTACTGATACAGCTGAACGTGTGTGCTACCAGAGCATGTCAAAGGTGCTGGCTTTCTCTTTGATTTAATTTCTCTGCACCACCCTGTGCTTCTTGTCTTGCTCTGCCACTGCTCCAAAATGCATCTACTTCTTATCCCAAAGGTTCAGTGGCACAGAAATAATTGGTAATACTTTTCGACGTCATGAGGCAAATGGTGTCAAACAGGCCTAAAACAAGTGTCCCAAGTTTTACAGGGGCATTTTAGGGAATATCCCTCAATTTTATCAGGTGTTTTCCTTTGTTATGCATCTCTACAAGGGATATTTTTAATCACCCATCTTGGCATGGGTTTATTTGCTGGTCTAAACAATTTGCATTGCATAAGTCTACCAGCAATCCGTTTATCATAGAGTATTCGAAAAAAATTGCATGCTTATGGAAGTCTCAGCAGAAGCAGATCATCTGTTAGACAGGAAGATCTGGTTTCTCTCTTAGCCTTTACTCTGAGAGAACAAGGTTCATTATGTTTGCTTTAAAATGAGAAATTTTGCCCTCTCAGGGGCCAAAATGAGCTTTCCTCACTAATTTCCAGAGTTCGGGAATGGGCTAATTTGCATTGCACCAAATGACTGTCAGGGTTCCTCAGACCTGGGGCACAACTCCGTTTGCTAGAAATTCATCTCCACATGGTATTTCCAGCACAAGGAGAGTCCATCAAAACAGCTTTTCATGGGAGCTGAACTGCTTTCACATCTTCAGCTGCAGCTGTGTGAGAAAGGACTCTCCATTTTAACCACGCTGAAATATTGAGACACTTCTGGTGACACTGAAGACAGGTGGCCTTTCCCCTCTTCCCAAACTGAAATTGCAGCAGCTTTTCACTTTCTCTGTACGATGAGGGTGATGAGACACGGGAACAGGTTGCTCAGAAAGCTGTGGCTGCCCCCTCCCTGGCAGTGTTCAAGGCCAGGTTGGACGGGGCTTTGAGCAAACTGGTCTGGTGGAAGCTGTCCCTGCCCATGGCAGGGGGCTGGACTAGACGAGCTTTGAAGGCCCCTTCCAACCCAAACCATTCTATATTTCTGTGTGATTCTGTAAAACAGCTCTTTGGTAAGCTTGTAAGGAGGGTGTGCACCATGCCCTGTCACCAGCCCAGCACAACGGGGACTGGGGCACTGCCCTTGCGAGAGGACCTACGTCCTGCATGCGCTGCCACCAAAATGATGTCAGCACCAGGCGCGGACCTGCTGCTGCTGGGCTCGCCCTCGCTTGCAGATGTTTGTAGTGACAGCAAACAGGATGCCTGCCTTTGCCTTTCTGCTCTGAGTTTGGCTGCGTCAGAACCCAGATGCAGAGTAATTCCATGTCAGAAAGCCTTCATTCACCCCAAATCTTTCAGTTCTTTCCTCGCCTTTCATATAACTTTCATCCATTTTTTTCTACCTCCATCCCATCGTCACCCATGGGGCAGTTCAGTGGCTTTTTTTCTTTGTGTCCTGCACAAGCAAGGGAATATCAGAATCGATGTATCCAAGAGAAGAAGACTGTTATCCCAGCAAAGGCTAAAGCAAAGACATATTCCTGCTCTGGCCTGGGTTCATACCGTTCTAGCGCATGAGCAAGTTTGTTTAATTTGGGGATTTCCCTATGGCACTGCATTCAGACCCATATTCAGGTCCTGCACCTGGGTCAGGGCAACCCTTGGTATCCGTACAGGCTGGGGGATGAAGGGACTGAGAGCAGCCCTGCCGAGAAGGATTTGGGGGTGCTGGGGGATGCAAAGCTGGTCATGCGCCACCAATGTGCACTCGCAGCCCAGAAGACCAATCATACCCTGGGCTGCATCCCCAGCAGTGTGGGCAGCGGGCGAGGGAGGGGATTCTGCCCCTCTGCTCCACTCTGGTGAGACCCCTTGGGAGTCCTGCGTCCAGCTCTGGAGCCCTCAGCACAGGACAGAGCTGGAGCTGTGGGAGCGGGGCCAGAGGAGGCCCCAGCAATGATCCAAGGGCTGGAACCCCTCTGCTGGGAGG
>Ga0065711_1029079_pt1 | contig 37742 bp, 14 predicted proteins | sample Hoacrofraction12_FD_59098 | JGI IMG/M metagenome (GOLD analysis project Ga0065711, IMG submission 59098) | Hoatzin crop microbial communities from Cojedes, Venezuela - Epithelial fraction 12 v2 (version 2) | ecosystem: Host-associated > Birds > Digestive system > Esophagus > Crop | place...
GGGGGGAAGACACCTGAATTCAGGTGTGCTCATTTTAAGGAGTTTTGTCTTTTTTCATCTGTTTTCTTTTCTTTCCTGATTTATTTCTGCATGAGATTGACTTATTTAATTGATAGCTGAATGCTTTATAAACATTGCAGCTTAATTGAAGTCACAGTCAATTTAACAGGTCAGACTCAGTAAATATTTCATACCTTTACCTATCTTACTCATACAGTATGGTCAATATTACAAATTAAAAAGCCAGGATTCAAACCTCAGAAGCTCAGTTTTAGCATTGCATTTCATCTTAGTAGAAATTTTTTTGAAGTTGTTTACAATAGCTTTACAATGTTTAGAGATAATTTTCCTTTTAAAATCTTATATTAACTGTACTTTTTCTTCCAGACTGTGATCTAGCAAGTAATGACTTCAAGCCTTTGCTACTAAGTAGCTCCACCCAGGAGCAAAAGTTCTTATATTGCACTTACCTTTTGATTTGGTTTTTTTTGGTGTTGAATAATGCAAGTTATTGCTGAAATAACATCTGTTAGAAATTCATATCATTAATGAAGTGCACTTGAAGTGATTCATAATAGATTAGAAGCCATCTGGAGGAAAATAGCTTTAATGCTACATACAGAACTTAATTGGAAAATAATTGTGTTTTGTTTGTCAGTCTTTTGGGATTGACAAAGTTTTTCTCTTTCATATCCCGTCTATGTTCTGATTAAATTATAGGCTTAATATATGACAAATGTTACATAAATGTATATAATACAAATATGGATATAAGAATAGACTTTAAATATAGATAAAATGCAACAGTTGAAAGATACAATTACCTTTGTTTCTAAGCCCAACCTTATGTCAGGTGATTAGTGAAACAGGTTGGATACATTCAGATAAAAGTTAATATTTACAATTATACTTTTTCTTCAGCTTTATTTCAAAATGACAGAGGCTCAATTTGGAAGCACGTGTGACTGTTAAGACTTTTAAAATAATGATACAATAACTGATACCAAGATGATGAACTGTACTTTTTTATTTTTTCTATTTGAAATGCCAAGTTACCTGCAGACTGAGCTAAAAATTTCATGTCTTAGAAGCATTTACATTTTTACTTCTGTATGTTTTTCTAGAACTTGTTTAAGAAACATGGAAAAGTTACGGGCATGTTTTCAATAAAGAGCAAATATGGAAATGGTGTTTGAATGGTCTAGACTAAATTTTGTAGTGATGTTTTTGCATTTGTATTGGTGAATTTTTCACTGTGACTAAAACATAGCTATAAATTCAGTGTATTTGTTATCTGTACTTTAGTACATAATAGTTTTGTGATAAAGAAAAGGTCAGGGCTGAAACATTTAATGGCTGTTGCACACTAAAATATTCATGTTTTTTGCATGATAAGTTACACTGAACATTGATGGAACAGAATTTGTGCACTGCTCTAACAGAAAATAATCGTGCAATGGGATAAATAATACATAGACCAAGTATATCTTTTATTGTTGCTCAATAATTTGTGTTTTGGTTATACTAATTACTGCTTTGCTGGACTAAATTGAAGATTATTACACATTTGTGTGAATATCTAGCTCAGAGTAAAAGTTTGTAGCAAGTCTTGAAGACACAACATCCTCAGTTTGCATTTTCACTGGATAATCGAATTAAATCCAGAGTTTTGGTAAGAGCTCTATCCTAGCAAGCTTGAATATTCACACAGTACTATTTTGGTATAAGTAGTTAGGAAAACAGAGAAATAAAATTCAAACAAAAAAAAAAAGAAATTTGTAAACTGTTCAAGCTGTAACTAAAGGAAAATTTCAGGGAACTGAAACAATGGCAAATACTGAGGAAAGAGAAGAAGAATGTTAGCATATCAAAAAACTACAGCAGTGGAATGTAAATGCATCCTCAACCTATATTATTTGTAATTTATTTTTTCATTCTCCTGTAATGTTAAATCTAGGAGCGTTAAATTGTCCTTTTTACTTTTTTGTATATTAGTGACAGGTAGAGGTGTTTCAGGAGTGTACAGTATTTGGAAAGTCCAGTGATGTTCCATGAAAAGTCTTTTCTTGCATGTGTCTAAAATTACCTACCACAATTATATTAAAAGATTAATATTTTTCCAAGAATCTCATTCTGTTCCTCCTCAAAGTGAAAGGCAGACACACTAAAACTGAAAGGGATTGTACCCCTAGTGCTTTGTAGATGTACCAGTTATTTTCAATGTTATCTAGGTTACTGTGGCTTGTATGCAATAGCTCTTTTATGTATCTCAAAGTAAAGAATATCCTATTCAGTGAAGTGTCAGAATGTTTTTTTTAACACCAGGCAAAGAAAAACAGTATAATATTCCAGGCTTACAAATACATTAACTAATAATTGTTAGTCCAAGGAGTTTGTTTTCTGCAATTTACGTGAATTACATTCATGCTTACTTTATTTCTTCGCAGTACTAACAGCTTGTCTCCAAAGCATAGATACCTTTGGCAAGTATTGGTGTGTGGTACTGAACCAAAAATATTTTAAAACGTGGACACTTATCTGAGGTCACAAGTGCAATGAGTTCTGCCGTTTCCTGGTAACTGTGAAGAATCTAAAGCACTATGGTGTAGCTAGCATTTAAGGAATCTCCAAGGAAGGAAGTAATTGTTAAATAGACCTAAAGAGTGGTTTCAGAACTGTCATAAGTTAATGTTACATGGCTAAGGTATTTTTAATAAAGTAATAATGATTTTTTTTTTCCTGTTTTTTGTGTGATATAGCTTCAATGGCTTTTAGACAACTATGAAACTGCAGAAGGAGTGAGCCTTCCAAGAAGTACCCTTTACAACCATTACTTACGACATTGCCAGGAACACAAGTTGGATCCAGTCAATGCTGCCTCCTTTGGAAAACTCATACGGTCAATCTTCATGGGATTACGGACCAGAAGACTTGGAACTAGGTTTGTGTTAATGAAATCCTGAACTATAATAGAAAAGACAAGTAATAATTGTGAGTAATAATCATGTCAGCTAGTAAAAAAAAAATTAGTAAAACCTATGTTTAAATATTACAGTGGTTCTCTGTTGGTTCTGTCTCAGTTTTATGCTTTTCCAGATGTTAGTATACTTTTACTTCTCCTGTTTTTGACTGTTTATGTTTTTAGATTTTGATAAACACTGCAGATTTTTATCAGTACAAATAAAATGTGCGTGTTGTTTAGAAATTACCAAGAGTTGTGTTTCTCCATAACTAGATAAGTTGTGTTTGTTTGCATTTTATTTTTATTACTCAAGTAGATTGCAAGTTAAAATGCTGGATAACATTTGTTAAAGAGAGTGAATTAATTTCCCAAAGGTGGTAAAATGACACCCGTGTGTCCTCGGTTCAGCCAGGACAGGGTTAATTTTCACTGGAATCCAGGAAGGGAGACAGCCAGGCGGGCTGACCCCACCTGGCCAAACAGAGCCGGGTATTCCATACCGTGTGCCGTCACGCTGGGTGCTGGTGGTGGGGGAGCTGGGCAGCCGGAACTCACTTGTGGCTCGGGAGTGCGCAGCAGCGGGTGGTGAGAGCGGCTCTCGGTGTTCTGCTGTTTTGTTTTGTATATTCCCCTAATCTGTATCGTTGTTGTTCCTGTTCCCTCTGTTTGCTGTTTTGTTAAACTGCCCTTATCCCGACCCACCAGTTTCTGCCTGGTTCTTTCCATTCTCCTCCGCACCGCGGCAGGGGGAGGGGCGGCCATGTGGCACTTTTGTTGCCGGCCGCAGCCAAACCAGAACACCATGTAAAACAGGTATGACAGGAGAGTCAGGCCTGATTTGTGGGTATTATTTTCCAGTCAATGTAAATTGTAAAGTGCATGTAATGCAGATGCATAAAACTAGTGTTGCTTTTCTTTTAATTCTTGCCCTTTCATTAAGGGGGAACTCCAAATATCATTACTATGGGATTCGTGTCAAGCCAGACTCTCCTCTTAATCGACTACAGGAGGACATGCAATATATGGCTATGAGACAACAGCCCATGCAGCAGAAACAGAGGTAAAATGTGAAATGTACACGAGTACTTATGAATATTTCTGGTTCATAAAGCCTGACTTTTCGTTACGTGGAAAAGTTGACGTTCTAATGCAACTTTTGTTCAGCTTCTCTGTTGTGAAAAATGAGTTTGCTAGATATCCAGTTGACATCACTGAAGTTTTAGGTATCAGTCAACATGAAAGAATATTTACCTAGAAATTGTCATAAATTTGCAAAAAGTAATAATCATTAAGTGAGAGATGATATGAGCAGACTCTTCTTAACTATCTTGATTTCCTACCCCACAAGCTGAAGAAAAGCAGCAAGTCCTTGAATTTCAAATTTTGCTATTTTTTTTTATTACTATAGCTTCTTACCTATAAGCTGCTTATAGGAGAGCTTATGGTTAAGTTTAGTTTGGTGTTTATTTCCTCTCCCTGTGAAGAATTAATGTGACTGTAATGGTTTGCCTGTAAGTTAAGTATTTTCCCTCAGCATCTGTTGTTCCTGAGGATCCTGTGAAAGCTGAGACGTATTTGAAAGCAGTGGCATGGTGACCACAAAGGGCTATGCTGATGGTGAAAGAATGTGTGAAAATGCATATGAAAAAGCTATCCCAGAACAGAAAATTTTAGGGAAAAAAAATGGAAATCAGTACCTTTCTTTGAAATTAATTTTTATTTGACTGACATCACTAGTGTCCCATGTTACCCTAAAGTGAAATGTCTAAGATTTGTGATTTCGTTAAACTCATAAGCAGAACAGCAGCATATCAAACAAGATATCTTTTAAAGCTATCACACACAAAAAAATCCAATTCAATGAACAGTTTGGTATAGCGTACTAAGCATATTTTGTGGCCTTGGACACAATTGAGATATGGAAAACACAGCTTCAAACTTCAATGTCAAACACAGATGTGCCTTTAATCTGAAATGGTTTTACTGTCACTTCCAGAAGTAGTTCCAGCACTAAATACATATTAATGGTGAGATATGTGTTCTTAACTATCTTGTGCTGGGCATAAGACTAAAACATAAGATGTCTCACAATATGATCATGTAGGAAATTCTTGTTACAAAAATTGTCACAGGATTGTATGGTAAGAAGAAATGATAGATATTTACAAAATCTCCGAGCAAACTGTTTTTACCCACTCAGGCTCATTCTCTTATAGGTTTCATTCGCTCACACTCAACATCACATTTATGCTGCAGTGGTCTAACTAGAATTGTTTCTATGAAATTGTTTCTGGAGAAATTATGCCAGTTATCTAATCATCATCATCTCTCGTCATCTTCTTCATTCACAATGACACAGTGATTTTGAACTTGCATTATGTGACTCTTAGGAGTAGATACTACTTTGCTTTACTATTTGCTTTATTATTTTGTTTAACACCACGATATGTCTTATGTAGTTTTCTGATTTTCCTTACCTAGGTATGTTTGGAGGCATTTTCTTAACATTATCGTTATGTCAGTTTCTTCCCTGATTATATTTGTATGAAATCACACATACGGCATTGTGTAGCGGTTAGTGCATACCTTTTCTTTAACCTTTCTTTTGTGCATGCACACACATACATGCACAAGCATGCTCCCATTCATACTCATTTCATACCAATCTTAAACTCTGCTGTGACAATCTGTAAAGATACTGATGAAGGATGGGAACTACAAGGCCCTGGATAATTATGCTCAAGAAGTAGCTGTTACATAAAAAATACTGTGCTGTAGTAGAAAAGTTGGTTATGCATTATCTTCAGTTGAGGCTAGCAATAAGACTGAGGAGAACAGGAAAAGGAGAGAAGCGGAAGCCTCTGTCGCCTATCTGCAGTACTGGCTGCAGAAGAGACCACTGTGTTATTATGTCTTAATAATAATGGCTTTGTTATTAAATCCTTAAAAGCAGCTGTCCCAATATACCTTCCTAGATGAAGCTTTATCTCTTTGCTCAGGAGCTTGCGTTACTTATCTTCTTGTCTTTTAAGACAGAAGACAGGCTGATATCTTTACACTCCTGAGATCTTGAAAGATACCCTAGAAACAGAAGCATTGTCACATAGTCATACTGGTGTACAATTCATACAAAATAGTTCTGAGGTTACCTTAGTTCAGGGTACACAGATCTCAGTAAAATATTTTCTGTCTTTCCAATATCCCAGCATCCTAAATAAGTAAAATGCAAAGATGAAGGAGCTGGCCAGACTTTGACAGTTCCACTATGAAAAATATGTTTTGTCTCTGCTCTGCATACCATCAAACATGCTAGCAGTACTGAATAGAGTATAGAAGTTTTCAGAATGAAGATGTTTATCCAACAAAATGTAAGAAATTTTCATTGAAAAGCGGAAAACTGATGAGCCACTATAACTTACTTATTTATACTCACCTAAACCATAAACTGCAAAATTTTCTAATAGAACCAGGGATTTTTAAAGTCCAGTGTGATGATTCCAGAACATTTTTGTCTGACTGGAATATGCTGATTATAATAGTAATTTTAGAAAAAGATGGAACAAGTATATTAAATTATTCCACAGTCTAGCCTGTTCACTTCATTACAGCCATTCTAGCATTCAGCAATGATGAGTTTTGGCCCATTCTTCTCTGTTTGTAACCTTACTTTTTAATTTTAGGATAGTCTTGGGTTGTACAAAATCAAGGTTTATTCCACATTCTTCAAATAAAAAGTATATTTTGCTTGATTAATTTTAATGGAAACTGAGATATGCTTGTGTTTTATAGGCCTCAGAAGGTAGGGTTTTTTGGGGAAAAAACAAATGCTAAATATAAAAATGGCTTGAATTAAAACTTTCAGTGCACAGTTAAAAAAGTGAACTTGTATTTTTGAAGAAAGATTTCTTCCATGTATACAGAACATGCTTAGTATCTAATTTCAATATTTTATCATAGTTTTCCTAGTGTATTGAAGAATTCTAGCAGGATTTATTAAGAGATAATGAAACGACTGAATATTATAATTTGCATGATTAGGGTAACATCACTCTCCAACTTTATTAATATTTCTAGTGTTTCATTTGTCTGTTAAATCAGTGGTAAATTGCAGTCATTGTACTTCTTCTGTGTAGTTATACCAATTCTACAACCTCTATCAGATGCGTCTAATTGGATAAACACTTCTAGTCCTTTTTTGCAAAGACTGTAGACTGAATGTACACTACAGATCATTGTTCTTTGTTTCTTTTTTTGATTTGAGGGTCATGCACCTTTTCTGTTTGCATAACTTGAATATCCTGAATATCCCAAAGTACTCCTGTATGTTCATGCTCAGAGTTTGTCCTGGGCTTGAATTCAAGGGTCTGAGATTCATCAGGCATAAATTTCAGGTGGAAGGTAATGCTGTTAGTTGCTTAGTCTTGGTTGTGATCAGCATGAGCTGTGGCAATACTCTCTGTTCCAATAAGAAGGAAAAACAGAGTAACTACGTATCACAGGTGCTAACAGTCCTATCTTGCAGCTGAGACAGTGTCTTGGTGACAACAACCACAGATCAAGAGACACAGCACACCTTTGAACTGAAGAAATACACAGTTAAAGACTAGTCTTGGCTGGAACATAATAGCTAACACCCTGCCTTTCACATGGGCCTGCTGTATAGCTCAGACTTGCAAGAGAAGGCCTGGCTCGCCTCTGTTGCCCTGCTCCTAGATGTTTTCCAGGGCAGAAAAAACCAAGATGTTTAAATGGTTATACATCCATCAGTTCTGGTCAAACACAGGCCTGACTAACAGCGAATGGACATCAGACAAAGACTGTTAGGAAGAGATAAAGTAATATCCCGCTGAAATGTTATGCCAGATGTATTTGCACACTTTGAGTCTGGCACTAAACAGTTGCCACTTAAAAGTACAATCTTATTAGGAAATCCTTCCCATAAGCATTCTTTGTCAGACCATTAAAGGGAGATGTATCAGAGATGCAATTCCTAAAGTCAAGTTCCATTTTTACCCTGTTTTTGTTTAGCTCTTCATAAACAGAAGCTTGTGGCTCAGAAGCTCAATTAGCTTTATGGCTTAGTCTAGGGAAATTGATACAGATATGCTTGTCTTTTCTTTAGGGCATTCATAACAATGTATGTTTTAAATGCTATTTCCAGAAGTGAACGTCCAGCTTTCCAAGTTAATTTCAAATATATTTTTCAATTCATGCACGTAAAAATGATACCTTTTTGCTTTCATTTATGGGAGCTGAACATTCAGCTACGATTTTCTTTTAATAAATACCTGTATTATTATCTACTGTACATTATAACATTCAGCTATCACATATCTTATTGTTCTAACCATAAATCATTAATCACTATTTCCTGTAGATGTTGTTTACCCTGTGTATTTATTTTATGTAGAAAATAATCTGTTTTCTTGTACTGTTCTCTTTCCTGTATGTATGAAGTTACGTCACAGTTAGACTATGGAAATCAATGAAGTTGTATTCTAAATTAACTGCAAAGAGAGACCAGCATATCATTTAGTGTCATTTCTGAATTACCTGGTTGTGTGTCCGATTTCAGTAGTTTAGGCTTTTTTTTAATTTTCATAGCTTTGCACAAATTGAGAAATGTCTGTTACTAATTAAAGACTTTGCAAACTTTCACTGTGTTTATGCTAACCTCCATAAAATTAAAACGGTGTCCTTTCTGGGTCAGTTTCATTAGAAAGCTCTAATATCCATGTAAGGTCAGTTATTATTTTCTGCTCCCGGTCTCCTAGCACCTAGTGATTTAAAACAAAAGGGTGAAGGATGAAAAAAGGTATAGGTTAGTAGTGAGTAAAATAGGGAAATAGAGTAAAAGCCTGGATAATTTTAAAAAATGTAACTCTTACCAGTTAGGAAATTGTAGCTATATTTTCCATGCACACAAAATGGCTTGAATTTAACTAAAGAATTCTGGAGAGCTGTTTCGATGTCTAAACTGGAAAAGTTCTACTTGTACTTAAAAGACAGCAGATCTAAAATTGTTAACCACTGTCTCCTGAAAAAGAATTTTTGTTTGTTTGTTTGTTTGGTTTCATTTTGCAAATTATTTTTCCAGTGCTGTTGAAACTGGTTAGTTGTCACTCCTCACTCACTCAGTCCTGTGATGAGTTGCCTGTCACAGTGCTGGAATTAAGAATTTTGCCCAGCATATTTTATATAAAGCACAGTGGAGTAAGTAGGTGGATAATCCTGATTCCTAGCACCAAAGCATCAAGTTGGCTTTTATACTTTAATTTTTTTTTTTTTTACATAACAGAAAAACTTAGAGGAGTGTCATTTTTATGTATTCAGTACATTTAGAATCCGATTTCAGCAGATGAAGGGGCAGTAAAATAATGCATTTTGCAGAAAGTAATGGAACTATCTTAAAGTACAGGTTTATATTTACAAATATTTCCAGAATTTGATCTGCCTGGTGTTTATAATGTATAATGAGAGAGAAGTTAAGAATTCTTCCCAGATGAACTGCCTGGATTGCAGGTAGATTTATCAAGTAAGAACAAGCTCAAGCAAAAGAGTTCAGTGCTACTGTGATACCAGAGGATTAAATTTTATTCTTTATTAAAGTTCTTTAGAGTTTATCTATTGTCTTCAACAGGCATAGGATTTTACAGTGGACCATTACAGAAAGTGAAACTTGATATAAATGGCCTAGAGATAGAATAGGTATAGGTGTCTTCTTTTTTTCCCAAGCATTGAAATTCCTAAAGTTACAAAATTATTTGTTAATCAGCCCAAGAGGCTTTCTGTTGAAAAGTGTACTTTCTGTCTGTCTTTTGTTGTTGTATATTTAGACTCATGTCAGGAATGCCTAGAATACTGAACAAATACTTTTCGTGAGAACTTCTTTTGGAAGTACAATCTCAGTAATTACACGAGATAATGTTGGTTTATGTTTACTGGAAACAAAATATTCCCAACTGATAAAACTGCTTCTCAAAGTAATGCATCGAGTGGAATTTCTTGTCACATTTCTGAAGTTAGCATGGAGTTTTACAGCCTGCACAACAACTTCAATTTGAGTGATCATTAAAACACACGTTAGGTAGCTTTGGGGTTTCTCTTATTTTCTCTTCCAGTGGCTACAGTTCTTTTTCAAAAGGGCAGAGCATCCAAGATGGTGCCATTAAGACCTGGGACAGAGTAAATTCTCAGTTGCATTGGAAGTGACAGGCATGGTCTTCAGCCTGTCAGACTGACTGTCAACATTTGACCATCCAAACCAGCATTCCCATTTGTATTGCTGTGACTGTCCTTTCTAAATGATTCTGAGAATTGACTAGTGAAGAGTTTAGGTTTCCAGGTAGCTTTCTCAGGCCTTCTATGCTTATGGAGACAAGTCTGCTGGATTTGAAAAGTCTTTATCCTCAGACAGTAGCGTTGTTTTTTCTGAAGGTAATGAAACATTATTTTTGAATTACATAAATATTGGGAAGTGAAGCTATTTGGAAGGGTAAAGATTGGATTCCTTTTGCTGTAAATTAGCTGGTCTTCTGGTATACTGTTTCTAAGCTAAATTCCACAAGCAATTGGTAGTGGTACTGTAATATCACCTTTATGAATTCTGTAATGCATTGTTAATGCTCTAGCTTCCCTTTGTAATTGTTTCGTCTGTTTCTTATAAAATAAATATAAAAGTGTAAAACCTTTTGTTACTTTTCCTCAAAATTTTATTTTAAGATGGAGGAATTGGAACAAACATAGATTGTATGACTTATTTATGAAGAAGTGAACAGAAAGGATAATTTTGTACTTAATATTTTTGTAGGTATAAGCCTATGCAGAAAGTGGATGGAGTTGCAGATGGCTTCACAGGAAGTGGTCAACAGACAGGCACATCTGTTGAACAAACCGTAATTGCCCAAAGTCAACATCATCAACAGTTTTTAGGTATGAAAGCAGTTTTTATACTGCTGTATAATAAGTAAGATGAACTTTATTGTCACTGTGATTATCAAGTCACACAGAGCAGTTGCTTCTAAAGTTGTCATGCCCTCTTTAAAATTCTTACAACAGAACAAAAAAGGCACTTAAATTACATGTTCTGTGTTGTGAGCTTTATGTAATATTTAATATGCATCATATAAGCATAAAAGGAAAAAAAATGCAAATTCTGTATTTCTGTGATGTATTTAAATCACAATGCAGTTGCTGTGCAAAGTTATATTAAACATACATATTAAAAATTGTGCCATGAAAGTTATTCCCTACATGTGCATTACAGTGCATTTTATTTCATAAAAGTGAGGATAGTGGTGTTGCGTTACTGTTGCAGGTTAGCCATCCACTGGGCTGTTTTGAAAGTGTGGTGTGTAGTGTTGTAAGTGGAAAGAGCCAGATAGTTTCAACTAGAACCCCAAAGTTCGTGTTTAAAAATGTTGACGTTTTGGATTCATTGATCCAGCTAAGCGTGTATTCTCAGTAATGGAAACAAATGGTCATTTAGTTACTTGTTTGTACAGAAAGACTGTTTGGCTGCGTTATTGTAGAAGGTGTAGGCTTATTTGGTTGGGATTTTCAACTACCAAATCATGCGGCCTAATTTCGCTGTCACTGAAATCATTTGGAACATAAGAGTAGCATTAAAATATTTTGAATCTTCCTTTCCAGATACCTTCCAGTCCAGCGTTTTTCTCTATATCAGCTTATCTCTTGGAAACATTTGTGACAAACAGTAAAAGCACACATTTACTCTACTTGAAAGTGTAGTAAATTTAAAATAAAAAATCTATATTGAGTCTACTAAGCCCCATCATACCCGGCTACATAGAATTTCTTCAGTTGAATGAGAAAAAACTGTTCAAGGATTAATCTTTTGTACACTGACATAGATATTTTCCTTCATCCTGTGATATTCTGAGAATGTGTGTGTTAGCTTTTCTGTGTAGGTGTAGTATGTACGTGACATGTTTTTAATGTCTTCAAGTATAATTTATATTTATTTTTGATTAAAAATGCTGGCTGACTTTGTTTACAATTTTAATATACAACAGGTGTGAAAGACTTTTCTCTTGGAACACTGTGACCTTTAGGAATTTATTTCTTTGTACCATCCTTAAACTTTTTGTTAATTATGCTGTAACTGGCACTGTTCACAATAGCTTTCTTTCATTATGTTGTCGTGGAAACAGATGCATCTCGAGTACTTCCAGAGTTTGGAGAAGTTGAAATATCTTCTCTACCAGATGGTACTACCTTTGAGGACATCAAATCACTGCAAAGTCTTTATCGAGAGCACTGTGAGGTATTTTCTATAAACCATTAATTTTTTAAAGTTCATGACTTCTAGTGAAGGTCAGTACAAGACAGTAATGCCAAATATATTGTATTCATGTTAGTGGTATGTGACTTTCCCACAGAATTTTTTGCTTATTGTATTGGAAGGGACGTTAGTAGAAAGATTTCTTGGGAGGGTCCCCTTTACAGGGGAAAAAAGTGAGATATAATAGATACTGAGAATGAAACGTAGTTATGTGTATGTTTTCAGAATGTTAGAGAAACTAGACTTCAGATTGTACATGCAGATCTTTGGTTTAATCAACAGGAAATGTAAATCAGGTTAAATTATAATTTTTTTTAAACATCAAAAGCAGTAACTTTTTTCTCATTTTAAAGACATATTGAGATGTTTAAGCCACATGTGGTATTGAACAATATGTCTTTTAAAATTATTTTTGAAGATGCTTTAAAACATATGCTGAATTATGAATATGAATAAAATGGCAGGTTTCCTTTTTGTTTCCAGTAGCATTAAATATTTTGAGGGGTGAATTCCTCTGATATATTTACATAGGTCATGCTTACTTCTGGAGGATTCCGTGCATGTGCACTTGGTCTTACTCAAGTCTCTGTGCACACCAGTTTATAGTGCTGCATAATTTAGGGATGTCAAAAGTATTAAAACAGATATTATTTATGACTTCAGAAATGTACAATTTGCCTTTACTCTGTTACGTGATGAATGAAAAAAAGCTACAGATGTAGCTGGAGTTGGGAGTGGGGGATAGCTGGATAGAAGATAATATCTACTTCTGTTTTATTTCTCAGGCAATACTGGATGTGGTTGTGAATCTTCAATTCAGCCTGATAGAAAAATTGTGGCAAACTTTCTGGCGCTATTCTCCCTCTGCTCCACCGGATGGCACTACTATTACTGAGCCAAGGTCAGTGAATGTTTCTCTTCGTTTACTGCTTCTCATGATAATACAATACAAGTGTCAAATAAAAAAAACCGTGCTGGTTTTACCTGCAGAGTAGTAATTTTTTTTATATGCTAATTTTTCAAATTAAATTTATGTTGTCTGACATTTTTGTATGGGCTGGATGTATGCCAAAGTGCAGTCTTGAAACGGTCGTGTCATTCATTTTTTAATTTGCTTGAGCAACTACTCATTAGAAGTGTCTTTTCCCAATATTCTATCCAGTTCGTTTAAGATAAAAGGATCATTCATACCTCTGCGTAATTTATGAGCTGTAGCAGAGCTATGGAAGCATTTTTTTAAATCCATTTCCATGTGAGACAACATATAAAGAAGTTCTGTTGAGTGTAGTTGAGACATCTATGACATCTTTATAAAATAATGTATTTTAACACCCACTGCAGATTTTTACCTGCTGTAAATGCATTATCATTTATTTGTTTGCTACATTTTTTCACACCAGCAATCTGAGTGAAATAGAAAGTCGACTTCCAAAAGCAAAGCTGATTACTCTGTGCAAAAATGAGTCTATTCTGAAATGGATGTGTAACTGTGACCATGTGATGTACCAGGCTTTGGTGGAGATTCTCATTCCTGACGTCCTTAGACCTATTCCTAGTAAGTTGAACACCTGAAGCATTTTGTAAGGTTTTTTTATGCATGCATCTGTGTGGTGGTGGTGTGGTGGTCTTGTGCCTCACAGGGCAGCTTTAGGATTAAGTTTGAAAGTTAGGAAAGTATTGTGTATCATTTATCCTTAATTTGTTGTGTAGGAAGTTATGCTGAGAGTTGATGTATGCTTTGTATTTTAAAAGTAACCGAGGATTTTAGTGCAGTTGGAAGATCTTCAAGATACAGTTTCATATTAGAGATACTTCTTTCTCTGTCTGTTGTATTTTCAGATAAAAATGTTTTCCTTTTACCCTGGCTCTCGACTACCTGATAGACATACGTCCTGTTGCCCTAAGCCAGTGTGCACTAATGTCAGTTACATCTGTTCACTTTAAACATTACATATGACTTTGATTAGTCTGGGAAAAAATGTATATGATCTTTGTGATTCCATTTTTGGACAGTTAGTCTTTTATTCCTTATCAGTGGCTGCTGAAATAAATTTTAATGACTGCTAAGGCAATGAAGAATTAACTCAGAATTTTTTAGTTCACTTTATTGTTCCAGTCTGCTGTTCTTTCTGTCATACATCCTGCATGAAAGAGTCGGTAACTGTCCAGTCATTCAGCCATCACCAGGAGTACTGCTTTCTTTTCAAAGTTAATTTTGCCACAATCCATTGCTGCTCCAGCAGTGTATTTTTATGGCTATTTTTGGTAGCAGATGAGTTTATGTGAAGGAAGTTGAACTCCTTTATAACGCGTTTACTGTCTCACCTATGCTGTGCTAAACATTTTAAAGAAATTGTGTTAGCAACCCACTGTAAACTTCACAACATATCTTTTCCATGAAAAAAACAGTAGTCACTTTATAAAGTTAGATTAATATTTTAAAAAAAATTAGGGCTTTAAGTGACTTTGCAGCTAACGAAGCTATTTTGTCATGCTGTGAACACCTCTTCTGCTATAGTGACTCCAGCAGTAATAAGCACTCCATAAGAATATTTGCAGGTGCCACCTTGCAGAAATGTTTTATTGACTTTTTGCTTGTCAGTGAAATAAAATCAGGTTTTAGCAAATTATGTATGATACAAAGAAATTTTGGAACTGGAAATGTATAAAATATGAAGGTCGGCCATTTGCAAAAGCAGTTTTACGTTTTTGTTTTTTTTTTTAAGGAAAGAGTACGTTCTTGGTAGAGATTGGCATAATTTATCTTCTAATCTATGTAGCAGAATAAAGGAAAAATGTTTTCTCAAATACATACAATTATTGACAACCATTACTTGTATAAATTATTTTGCATTGGTTTATATTTGATGTTCTACATTTCTATCTAATGACAATGCAAGTAGGTAGGAAATTAATTGTAGAGTAATATAGTCTATCACAAGCGAATAGGCAATGATAAAAAACCCCACAAATTTAATTACAACATTTAATAGGTTGAATAAAAACTCTATTCCAAAAGCACATTATTTTCTGAATAAAAAGGTGGCGCAGGTTTGGTTTTTCATCAAACCTGCTTTTCGCCTTACTTTTCACTTCCTTCACCTGCAAAGCCTGGCAGTCTCTAAAGAAGTTTTTATATGATAGCTCCTTAGCTTATGGTGTCTTCCTGCCTTCGTAAGATGCACTGGGCATCCTACTAGTACAGGGTTTCAAGAAAGTGGGACACAATAATTTATGATCACAAAATATTGATAACTACGGGCATCAGGTCCTTTCTGTACTATTTCTTTCTTTATAGAGTTATGAGTCATATTTGAATAATTGACACCTACTGTGTTTAACATTCCTGGTTTTGGGATGATTAGCAGACTTCTTGATGCAAACACATCATCTGGTTTCAGGACAAATTCATCCCAAGAGACTTCTGCCTCTGTTTTGTGAACAGTCCAGTGGTTTTCTGCTCAGAAGTCCATTCACTGAGCTACCTTTGGAAGACAGCTAATGTATTTTCTTATTTTTATCTTTAGGACCAGCTAACTAAATGGCTTTTTCTAGTCATCTTTCCTGTAATGATGGTCCATACAAGTTCTCTCTTTGCTGTTAAATATTTTAAATAATACTAGGTTTTTAACTCCTGTTTTGAATTAAAATATCTTCAGCCATTACAAGGGACCAAGAGGAAGGTTTAAAGTTATGCTTAATGGTTGACTGTGACAATAATGGAGCTGGGTGAAGTAGGAAAATTCATCATTTTCTGTGAGAAAATAGCAGTTTATAGGAAAGTTTTGATTCTGTAGAGGAAAGGGGACTGTAAATGCTTCATCAAAGGTATGTTTATGATTTTTTTTCCTGAATAAATGGAAAGATATCAACTGCAGCTGCTGAAAATAGGAAAACATATTAATTTGGTAAATGCTTGAAATAAGCATATTATTTTTTAAGGTTTATCTTTTTTCATGCATAGGTTTTCAGTGTTTTTCTTTTTGAAGAGTCCCACTGTGCTACTTAGCTGTGTGATACATATTACTGGAGTAGAGAAAAAACGACCGTTGAGGAAAAAATTGTTTAGTTTTTAACCTCTATATTACATTTGTAAGCTGAAATGTTTAGCACCCACAGAATGAATGAAGAATTGCTGTGTATAAAAATGCAAAATTCCTTTTCCTAGGAAAAGTGAAATGCTGTCCATCTGAGTCAGGAATAAAGGCCATAATTATCTGATGTCTTTGGCAGTAGACCAGAGCTGTTATGCTTTAGAATGGACTTTTTGCACCTTCATAAGTGGCAGAATGAACAGTAACAAACTTGCCTGTGAATTAGTTTGTCATTAGTGGAGAATTTATGCTAAATGTATTTTCATACCATTTTACACAATTCTAGGCAGACAAAAATTTGAAGTACTGGGAAGACTTGTAAAGTCTTGTTTTTATGAGATTTGCAAGTTAGAGGGTTTTCAGCTAAGAACTCATGCTTTTTAGGTGCTTATCCAAATCAAACTTTCTAGTGGTAACTGCCATTGCAACATCATTTACTGTGTGTCTAGTAACATTTAACTAGCTCAGGCCAGTTACTTTGCACCATACTCATCATGTAATTCTTTGAAAGGGTTTTCTTGTTTTTCTATGCCAGCCAGATGAACTTGAAAGAAGGCTTTGAGGATTTAGGTACTTAAGGTTTTGGTAATGGCTAGATGTGTACTTAAGGATGGAGTATGAGAAAAATTCTGTGTTTCATATGGTATCTCCAAAGCCCATTAGAAATTCTTGATTGTTTTATACAATACCGATGTTTGATTTATCTACTTCAGCTGTTTGTTTTCTTCTGAACTTCAGAATTCCTTTCATTTGCTCCTCTTTCTTCCTAATTAAAGGTCTTTCTTAATGTCTTAGCTGCTTTTCCATATTTATTTGTAAAGGAAATCAGCACTAGAGTGATGCAAATAATTTTGTAATATGTAGTTGAGTGAAAGAGAGTAATAAGCAAATTCAAAGTGAAAAAGCGGTAATATTTTCCTTAAATGTCGAAGTATCATCATACAGTATTTATGTTATTCCTTCCACTTTGCATTTTCTTGTTCTATAGGAAAGAAAATGTGAGTGAATACATAGTTAATTAGTAAGTGCATAGAAATAATTTACAAAGCAGCACAAGTGAGCTAGGTGATTGACAGGATTGAAGAAAAAAGCTTGTTTTTCATGTGGAAACCTCAAGGGGGGAAAAATCTGTTACCATAGAGTGTTCAGCTAATACAGATACTTTGTATGATCAAATGCTGTTCAGCTAAGCATCCAAATGTGTGGTCAGTTATATAAATTACTCATATGGATTCTACTGCTTATCACTGCAAATTTGAAGACATGAAAAAGCTGTCATGAAGAATAAATTTTTTTTGTATTTTAGTACATTTACTTTGCTACTAGAAAGCTGTATTTAAAAAGTGGTCATCAATAATTCAAATGGTAAAAGAGCATTTCTCAAAGACATGTTCTACTGGCATTCATTTCTTACTGTACCATGGTATTCAACCTTATAAACAGAATCCAGTCACTCTTTACTTGGACTGTTTCTTCTCACATGTAGCTAAAATAGTTTGAAAATAACTGTGATTCCTTCTTTGTATTTTTTTCCTCTTCACTTTTGTAGTTGCATTTATTCTCAACTAGTCTTCAGGAATGTGTAGTTTTTTTCTTTTTGTCTCCTTTTTGCAACCATTTGAGTGGATGCTATTATGTGAATGAGCAAGTGGTTGGTATGGGAAAGTGGGGTTTCTACTACTTAGGAGATACAATTTTCTTTTTTCCAGGCCAGTTCCTTGGGAAAATACTTTCTGTCCTCCTCCTTTGAAAAATTAAAACTTACATGATGAGTAGTGCAGGTTGCTGTAAGGGCTTCTTCAATTTCTCTCTAAGTCTCTGTCGGCCACTCAAGCAGTTTGTGGGTGCTATAGTAAAGAAAGAAAAATGCACACAGATTCCACAGCCATTTGAATAATTTCACTTTCTATCAGTGAACCACACTCCTATATTGTGTTTATGGATGTTATCCTTAAACACTGCCTGTTGGATTTTGTTCTTTAAAACTGAAGTAAGGAGCACCATGACATGACTTAAGGTTACTTTGGACTTATTTGAGGAAACTGCAGTATTCCAATAACTGGAATTTTTTCCAGAGTTTTGCTCTTTAAAAGTAGTGCTTAGACGAAATGGAAACTGGAAGTTTGTGATGGAAATTTCCATCACCACCACTGCTGCAATTACTGATGTTGTTCTGTAGAAGTGCCTACAACAATACTGCTGGTCACAAACTTCTTGAAAGATTGTCACGTGAGAAAGTCAAAAGTGCTTATTAAACCAAAACTAAAATCATTACTGCATAATCTATATCTGAATGAGGCATTTTGAACCTAGACTGAACTTGTCTTTCAGTAAGTAAAAGCAGCAGACCTGAATGTTGTGTACAGAAGTACTGAGGATGCAAAACATTTCATGACAGGTACATTGCTTTCTTTTCATTCTGTTTTTATTCTTTAATGCACAGGTGCCTTGACCCAAGCCATTCGCAATTTTGCAAAAAGCCTTGAAGGCTGGCTTTCAAATGCCATGAACAATATTCCACAGAGGATGATACAAACCAAGGTAGACAAAATTGTTGCAGTATTATTCTTGCAATGGCAAACCAAGTGGGCAGTAGTGTCTAAAAAGCCAGTAGCATTTTAACTTTAAGGCTAAATTTCTTGTTTAGCATCAAGCATCAAATAATGAGAGAGAAAGTAACTTAGTTTTGTCAAAAAATTATAAAGATGACATTATTTGATCTGCTACATGGACATAATTCACGTATGAGGACTTACAGAATATTAAAATGAAGGTAAAGACGCAATCTGTAGAATTAATCTACAGATAAAGAGTATAATATTTTTAAATAAATTAATTTCTTCATAGGTTGCCGCTGTAAGTGCCTTTGCCCAGACTCTGCGAAGATACACATCTCTCAATCACCTGGCTCAAGCAGCTCGTGCTGTGCTTCAAAATACTTCTCAAATCAACCAGATGCTCAATGATCTTAACCGTGTTGATTTTGCCAATGTTCAGGTAAAATGTACCTTTAAATAACAGACATTTGAAAAAAAAAAATCATTTCCCTATAACTTTGAACTTTATCATTGCTGTCATTATTCTAACAAGCAAGTGAAGTGAGAACATTTTGCTGATTCATGTATGCAGTGATTCAGTCCAAACGTGAGAGCTTTCACTTTAGTAAAGCAAGAGCTCAGAACTGTTGTCTGTTTCCATTTACTGTACTGAAGTGCACACATTCTTCCAACTTCTATGCAAATGTAGAGCAAATGCATTTCTAGAATGGGTACCATGAATGATGTCTTAGTAATAACATAAATGATATTTTAGAATTATATGTCAGATAGTAGTGCAGCTTCTGAATGTCTCCAAAAGCTACTAAATGCACATTGTTTTTAGTAGAGGCTGTTTTACTATTTCAAGGACAAAACCATTATATACTTTATCTAAGTACCTATGCTTAAATTTACAAGATCTCCTGAGTAACTGGTTAGATTAGTACAGATTACAACTGCTTTTCAGTTAGTTGTAGAATGTAAGTTTATATTTTCACTAAGCTTAATTTCTCCACGTGTTTCTGCTTCTCTGAGGAAATGTATTTTTTTTGCTTTTGCCCGGCAAATTGAAGTGTTCCAGACTACTGGTACTTGAATGTTTGTCTCTTTTCCTTGTGAATGAGTGTTTTAACTTACTTGTTAATAACCTTAACAAAAGTCAATCAAGAGTACTTGACCAAAGATACAGCTTATTAAGTATTGTAATATGTTAACGTGGATACAGAGTGTGTGAATGAGGTATGAACTTAGCACATGACAGCTAGAGTTTCAGGACATGGCTTGCGGTTAGTGAGTCTTCATTTTGTCTCTTTGTTTCTGAATTGACCAGCTAGCGTTATTTAAACTTGGTAACATTGACTGAATTGTGTATTGTTGTATGCAGAATGTGTTTCTCTATTTGCATGCAGTTTATGTTGTACTTTTAAGTAATGTGTAATCTATTGACTGCTTACAGTCAGCAAACAAAACAATCCTTGTTTATATACAAGGATTGTTTTTCTTTTATAAGATCATATAACAGAAATTGTCTTTCAGCTTGACTCCTTCAAAACGAAAGGAACCTTGCACTTGATTTCTTGCCACTTCTTTTATTTCTTTAGACCCCCATTTAACTATTCTTCCTGCTTGCGCTGCCTGTAGTACCAGAAAAAACTGTCAAGTCCCAAGTATTTCAGTAGAAAAATTACAAATTAGGAAAACAGAAGCCTTTTTTGAAAATAAATGTGGAAAACTACAACATACTTGTGTCATTTCCATTGTTGATTCCCATTTCTTTATCTCATGTCTGCTCTTACGTTATGCTTTTCCCATCCGTTTGGTTTCAACACAACTATGATAGACATAAAAATAAAAACTGCTTCTTAGTTTGTCTAGTAAGTCGGCTTTGTCCTTTTCATCCATTGAATTGCTTAATCTTTGAGAAAGAATTACATTCTATGCATTGGCTTATATATTGTTAATTCAAGAATTGCCATGTGCTGTAACAGGAGCAGGCTTCCTGGGTGTGCCAGTGTGATGACAACATGGTTCAGAGACTGGAAACCGATTTCAAGATGACCCTTCAACAGCAGAGCACTCTGGAGCAGTGGGCTGCCTGGCTGGATAATGTAATGATGCAAGCGTTGAAACCGTATGAAGGAAGACCTAGCTTTCCTAAAGCAGCACGGCAATTTCTGTTAAAATGGTCTTTCTACAGGTAGTATTTAGTAGACTTCTAAAACATTCCAACTATTCCATTATTGGTTGAACTGTTCACTGTAGTAAAGCTGACAGATGTAATATCAAGCAGTGGCTCACTAAGTCATGAAAAGCATGGGATATTTTCAGAAAATTATTGTTGTTAACCTTGAACTCAGTGCTACTTGCAGATCAGCAGGGACTTACGTGATCCTTATTTACTTTTTTAAAGGCCATGCACAAATGAATGCAGGTGGAATTTTGTCCTGAGTTAGAAATATAACATGAAATTTTTCAGTTGAATAACTACATAATTACTAAGCCACTATTTTTAGTATTTATTACAACTGTGGAATCTGTTTATTAGATAAGGAAGACAAAGCCTGTTTTTAATGTGTAAAAAGAACATTAAGACAAGCATTCCATGTTAGCTGCTTATTGAAACAGTTATCAGAGTAAACCTCGTTCTTTGAACATGACTTTAGCAAATACTTGCTGAAGGTATCAGAATTTGTCAATACAGTATGTACACACAAGCCTATCTTTTTGTAATTTAAAGTTTCCAAGTTTTAAAATTGTGGCAATTAAAACCTTTGCACTGGCAAGGTGGACACAACAGACAGACACTAGTTAAGCATTAGTTTGTTTAAAATCAAATACTTTTCTTACCACTTCAGTTGTTTGTTTTCCACAAAATTTTCTTTCAAGTTAGGTTTTATACATAGTCAAGTATTGGTAGTTATGCATATATCAAAACAAAGAAGAACTGAAAACAAACCAATCTGGTTATTTCTCATATAAAGTGGTGTCTGATAGTACCTTCAGAGTATGGTTGCCTTTCCTGGACATCTCTTTCTGAAGACATACTGTAAATCAGACATTTGTAGATAACGTTACTTTTGAGAACATTGGTTTTGAGGTGAAATGTCTACATGGATAAGTGTTAAAATGACTATGACATATAATACATAAATATATATATTTTTCTATTTTTGAATAGCTCAATGGTGATTCGAGATTTAACCTTGCGCAGTGCTGCTAGCTTTGGCTCTTTTCATCTGATCCGCTTGCTTTACGATGAATACATGTTTTACTTAGTAGAACATCGTGTTGCTCAGGCAACAGGAGAGACACCTATTGCAGTTATGGGAGAGGTAAGATAATATATAAGAGACTAGATTGATAGATTTAGTGATGAATTTGGGTGTATGTGTTTGCAAATTTTTTAAACGTTTATGTGGAGCTGTAGGATGTTCTGCAATATAACAATAGATGGGGTTACAAATACCCACAACAGTTTTAAACTTGTTTCATTGGTTGGTTGTCAGAGTACTAAAATCACATTGAATTCTAACAACCAATTATTTCCAAATGAGTTTACTCCCTTACAAATCTGCATACAGATTCATGTGGACAGTTTGAAAAATGTGGATCAACATACAACCTTTTCCAGTTTTTGAGAACTGAATATTTTATATGAAAATAGAAAAAAAAACAGGGCAATAGGAAACTTGTTGCTTACATGCATCTGTTTGTATGTATTTGCACACGTTTTGAATTCCCACACAAATGTTAACAGAAGTGAGCTGAGTACCCCCATTGACTTGAGAAGGATGGCTGACATGCAGAATTTTGGCTTGTACAGCACTGTTCATATACATGTAAAAAAAACAGCACAGACTTACATAGAGGTTTGCAACACAGCTGATTTTCATACATGTGTTTTAAAGATTATTGGTTTAAAAAACAGAACAAGAGTCTCAATTCAAAACTGTTTTGTTTTATACTCATCTCTGGCGTCTGGAAGGCAAAGTTTCTCTCATCCCTCTTTTTTCACTAGTTCATCTAACCTTTCATTTTGAGTGGGACGGTGAGGAATGCATGAATTGTCATCAAAGACTTGCACTTCAAAAGTGCTGGAAAACACATATGTTTGAAAATGTGCAGGATAGTTAATGGGACAGATTTGTTGCATTTTTACACTTGGGAGTCACTGTATCATATTCTATGTTACCAATAAATTGCAAGTAATTTTGCAAGTTGATTTGGCATGAGGTATCATTCTTCCCTCAAGATGTATTGGTAGGCTCCTTAGATACTATAAATAGATGCTATACTTTCAAAAAGAACTGGAAATGTCTCAGGTTTGTCAAATGATTTTCTATCATGTGACATGACATGTTTCAGAAAAACTAAGTAACAATGTTTCTGCTTAGTCATCCACCAGTAGTATATTTGCTTAATCTCTGCCTTATATTTGCAGTGAGGTACCACACAAGTGGACAGTTATTACGGTATTGCCGTCTTGACAGACATTGTGTATGTTAGACATGAATGTAGTGCAGGGTCTTCTAAAAAGTTATGTAGGCTGAAGATGGAGATATTATGAGGAAGCAAGTAACCCAAAACTTTTAGAGGTGAGAAGGGCAGAAGTAGTAAATACTCATTAAATGCATGTCTTTTTATGTTTCTGTGTATTCAATGACTGTGGCTGAAATAAATTTAGGAATTCTCAGACCACGGTCTGACAAACACCGTAAGACAGTATAAACTGGTGTTGCAACTGAGAAAAGCATTCTCATTTTTCTCCCTTCCTCATCTCCCAGCTCTGGACACAGGTATTGGCAAAATTCTTCTGAAAAAGACTCGTATCATCTTTTATGGACAGAAATGTATTTATCTAAATAATGTACTCCTTTCATTTGAGATTCATTGATGGTATTTTGCTCTGCCAATTCTTATTTAACAGAAACTTTCAGGGAGGGAAAGGGAGGAAGGTTCTACATCTAGCTTGTGAGCAACTTTTTTTAAAAGGTCTTTTTTTATATCAGTAAATCGTTTACCAGATTGTAAACTCGTTCTCAGCAGTGCCTTTCCTCTACCTTACAGGTAGATTTGCAACACTGTGACACACCTTCATTTTTGTTTCAGTACAATTAAAGTTGTCTCTGGGAAATTTTTAAAAGAGTTTTTTGTTAAAATATTGGCAGGTCAGAATGGATATCTGTCATAATTTATGGCTTTATACAACACAGAAATAGCTCACTTCAAGCAACAAAAGCCCTGACAATGTAATCTTTAAAAAGTTTGTAGTTCCCCATTCTAATTTTTGAGCGTTTACTTAGTGATAATTGTCTTAATAAGCACAAGACTAGGATGGAATGGAAAATGAATTTCTGTACCGTGGATGTGGCTGTAGCCAAGATCATGTGTTTGAATGCTAGCCTCCAACTAGTGGAGCACCGATCTGCTCCATCACAGATACTCGTAAGTTCACATTTGCTTAAGACTGCGTCCATGTTTTTTTTTTCTTTATTTTGCAGTTTGGTGATATAAATGCTGTGTCCCCTGGAAATATGGATAAAGGTAAGCATTTTAATTTGCCCAGTATATAATTCTGTATAAAGCTAGTGTGTCTCTTTGAGCAAAATAAGTCCTTATGTTTTAAAAATACAGTAAAACAGAATTTAGAGCTGTATCATGCTTTAAAGTGCATATATATGTTATATGGATACAATAAGCTATCTGTGTAATATGCAGCATGTAATAATAACCAGAATATTGTAGGTTTGTTTTAAAATAAGAATATATTTTAAAGATGTTTATTACTGACACAAGAAATAGTCCAATTTTTATGCAGAATGTAGTTGTATCTACAGGACAGAGGAGGGTAACAGCTGTGGGAAGACAGGGGCATGCTTATGTATGTTTATCTGTAGTAAATATTTGGCAAAGTGAAGAAGGCAGAATTGCATGCAAATAGTTGTCAGAACTTGTCAGTGAAGAGGACAGAAAGAAATTAGTTCCTTATAACCTCCATGCTATATTTTGACATACATTCTTATACTGACTAGTTGAGTGATTTGGGGTGACTTGACCCCAGATCACTCCGCTAGTGAGTATAAGAACTTATGTCAAAATTAGGGGTTAAGCCACCCCAGATCTCTTCACCTCAGTTTCCCTATCTGTAACTAGAAGTAATAAGTCTTGTGTTCATCATGTCTGAGATGAGAGCCATTTTGTAATATGAAGTTAATATTGTTTGTTAGAGATTGTTTTTGAGATTGCAATTATTTTTTCCACACTCTATCAACAATGCATAACTCAGGTGATCAAAGCTGAGACTCTGTTTACCCATTTGAGATAATAATTGACTTTTTCCATTAAAATTTTAAATTTTCAGTTTGTGCTTTATCAGATTGCTAGTCTTCCCTGTATTTTTGTATTTCAACTATTATTTGCAAAATAGAGGCCCTTGTATTAGATTTTTTTTTTTCCTTTGTGCTAGTTTCATCGTGGTTTTTTTGTGCAGATGAGGGCAGCGAAGTTGAAAGTGAAATAGATGAGGAGCTGGATGAAAATGGAGAGCCACAAGCCAAGAGAGAGAAAACAGAGCTAAACCAGGCGTTCCAGGTGGGCTGCATGCAGCCAGTGCTTGAGAGTGGAGTACAGCAGAACCTCCTCAACCCAATTCATAACGAGCACATTGTTGCAACTACTCAGACTATCAGACAATGCAGTGCTACTGGAAATACATACACTGCAGTCTAATATGAAACCTCCCTCTCCTGACACCCACCCCATTGCATTAGCCCTTTGAGTTTAATATGAAAAAAAATAAAGAGAATAATTCCGAAGGTCGACTGTTGTCAAATTTTAGCTGTGCTGAACATTATTTTATTGGAGTTGTTAAATGGAATGGGTGTATGTATTTTGCCAGATCTGTTTAAAAAAAAAAAAAAGGAGATTTTTTGTAAACAGAACCATTTTACATTGGCCGCTCAATATGAAGAGTTTTCTTAGTATCAAATGCAAGGAAGATTTTTGCAAAGCTTAATGTTAATGTTTTTGTCCTCTTATAATAATTTAAATTTTTCATAGTTTTTTAAAAATATTTTAATGTTAATTATTAGTTAAGATGATGATTTCATATAGATAGGTTTTTAATTAGATGCACTTCTGTGAAATATCAAAAGAACTATTTTCTTTGATTTACACTGGAGGCATACTTATTTGACAGCAGATGTATCAAATTTGTTATAAAAGGTGCTTTCCATTGGACAACGAGAAGACACTATTTTGATAAAATTGTGAGCATTCAGGGGGATTTTTTGTAATAATGCTGGAGGGTTGGGAAGATCTCCTAGTTTTTTCTGTGAGCACGAAGCAAGTTTAAATGACAGAATTGTAACAGAATGTGATAATGTGTACGTCACGAACGTACCTAATTAACTGACCATCATGTAAACAATGCAAGCTTCATTTTAAATCAACAGTTCCAGATATTATTTGCATACCAGTTCCTCTCTTCTGAAGACTACTGATTCTATATGTGGGGCCACTGAACAGGTGTTTTTGGCTGTTGAGTGGTTCTGTAGTTGTTAGAAACTGAAGCTGAGAAAGAAGTGACTTGATTATTATTATTAATTTTAAGTGTATGTGCTACTTATGCTGAACTGGACATACAGGAAAACATTCCATTTGGATGACTTTCTTCTATTCCAGGTCTTTTCCTACTAGTGGTTCAATCTGCTGCTCTTAGAAAAGATGATTTATAGAATGCAAGGAATGTAGCAACCTGCATCATTTTCCTTTCAAAAATATTTCCTTGTTGCTAAAGCGGATTTAAATTTTTACAAAAATTAGATAAGGCAGTGTAACTGGCACACCTCACATGTACTTATTCCCAATTGTGTAGAATTTGAATAGGTGGCTAGATGGACCATTGCCATTTAAGAATGTACATCAGGGATCATTGTACCTCGGCTATTACATGGTGCCTTAAACAGAACTGAAACTAAGACTTAGTACGTTTTGTTATTCTTAACTCTTAAATTAATTCAACAAGGTGTGCCTGTCATTTTCAAATTCCCTAAGAAGTAAGGACAGGTTACATAGCCTTCAAAAGAATAAAAGGATTTTTTTATTATTAAATGATTTTAATAGCCCTCTTAGAATAACAATAAGCCTATTTTTTTCTCGTTTCTAGCTGGATTTCACTTTATTACAAATAAAATTTGCTTGGGAATTTGGAAAGCAAAACTAGCTTTAATACCAACTTCAAATGTCAAAATAGATTGACCATAGTCCCAAGCATGATTATATATTTTCTAAACCCTTACCTACTTCTAATTTTAAAAACTAAAAATAAATAAATGAGCAGGTACATAATGCAGTGCATGTTTTCAATTTCTATATTTTGTGGGGGATCAGCCAGATATTACATTTTAATGGTTAAATAATGACTGTTTATAGAGAACATATTAATTGACATTAAACAACTCAAATTTTTCTTCTTAAACATTTCATTCTGCAGACACATGAATTTGCTACACTAAATAGTGAAATTAAATAAGAGAAAAAGCCAAATAGTGAAGGAGAGCACAAAAAGATCAACTTTACAGAAAAGACTGTGTAAGAAAATTAGGGGTTATTTTGGTTTATCTGGTTGTGTCTGAAAATGACTTTAAAGTCATACATACCAAATGGGAGAAGAGCATGTAAAATTAACAGCATATTTATAGCAAACGAGTTTGTTGCTAGAGTCTTCATATGCTGCAAATACAGCTGCGCATCAACTAAAATGTCCTAACATTATTGGTGTACAAAATTAAATTTTAATTCCTTTACAGAATTGGGAGGTGAACCCATCCTGCTCATTCTAGGTAGGCATAATTCCTACTAATGTCAGTAGATGGCTTTTGCCTCAGTAAAAAGTGAAAGTGAGGTTTTTTTTCATTATTTCTAAACTCATAAATGCACTGAATCTCATTATAGATTTTGTTCTCACATATATCACTCAGTGTGTCCTGATTTTTCCTTAGAAATCAGCACATCTGTACCCTTCACCAAAAATTCTAAAACTAAGCTGTGATAAATATTTACTCCCCTTCATTGTGCATTATAAGATGTTTACAAGTAAAATAAAGTGAAATAATTCAACATTTTTTTTCATTTTCAGCTTTTTTTAATACTGTAGTACTTGTTTCAGTTTTTGTGTTGATGGACCTTTAATGGGTTTTTTTGTTATTGTCCTTTCTTGTTTTAATGTTGGATTTGTTGTTGCTGAGAAAAGAGTACGATTGTAATAGGTAAATCTAGATTGCTAAAAAAGGTGGGACCTGAATATCTTTCATTATTTAGCTCCCCACTCCACTCAGTTATTCACTGTTCACAAAGTGCAAAACACAACCGAACAAAAATCTGAATACAAAAATGGAATGTATTTCATAGCTTCTAAAAACAGTGAGTTATCGAAACGAATTGGAACTATCGTTGGTTCAGAAAACTGAATGGAGTCTGTATTCCTATGTTTAAATTCTAAAGATGCTACCAGATTTTTTTAGAACTGTGTTACTGTAAGCTGTGTTGTACACTTACAGGTTTGGGGATCTTCTGCGTTGTTTTTATATTTACTGAAATTTTAATCAAACACTTAGATAAAACATTTTGCACACTGGCTATTTAATAGTTGGGTTTTAGTAATCATTAAACTACAGAGATACGAATACCTCAGTCTATATTCTATAATGTGTAGCATGCGGTTGCATTGCCACACCAGCTCTGAAGTCTGTTGTTTGTACTCTGGAGAGGTGTAGCATGTATCCACAGGGTAGACATTATGAGAGTTGACGTGGTTTATATCTTTTATGTAATCATGACATGGAATCCAAAATAATTATTTTAGAGACATTTCCCCTGTTATCACAGATAGCACAGTGAACAGTGTGGGGGAATGGGTATTGTTCAAAACACAGGGCCCAATTTTCAAAAGTTTTACATTTATTAAAATTTGTTGGTACATTTTCATCTTTCTCTTGATAAATCAGTTTTAAAGCTTTTTTTTGTTTTGTTTTCAGTTGTTATTTCTGTGTTTTGCTCTTGTACTGTAGCATGCTCTAAGCACCTTCTTTTTAAAAAAGTTCCATAAAAATTTGGAAAATAGACTTTAAATTATTTACTTATAAAATGATGATTTACAGCATTACTACCTTTAGTTCAAAAATAAGAAAATAGGTAACATTCTGTCATTCAGGAATGTATAGGTCTATATACAAATCTAATTTCAAGCGAGGTATTTTTAAATATCTGAACCACTTCTTTTTTTTCACCTTGTTTTCCCTGTGAGAAATGATCTGATATCGTTGTGATTCTCACCAATTGACATCTGCACTGTTTAGAAAACAATTTGTATTAGAGATGCACTGCAATCCAATTTAATTCAGAATGTTTTTACAAAACAAAAGCAACCATTGAGAGCCATAAAAGTGCTGACAAAAAATGGATTTATGAGTAATACAACTATAGAACAATAATTTCAGAATTTAAAACATTCAAGAGAGCAGTATGAATTTCTGAAAATTGGGCCCTTGTCTCTCTAATAGGACATCCTCTGTATATGGTTTAAAACAAATCAATAAATGGAATTCTAGTATCTCTGCTAATTTGTTTAGTGATTTAAGACAAACAATAAAAACTGGAATAGAAATATAAACACACAGTGCTTAGTTCTAATATTAGAAAATTAATTTTATATAATGCCTTGCATTAACCCTTTGAGCATTGTAAGTAACGTGATGGGAACAAAGCTTTTTAGATAATTTAATTAGTCTGTCGAGCATATACTTTGAAATACCTGATAGTGTTGTAGAATTTTTTTTAATGATGTCTAAAGTAAATACTTGCATACTACACGGGAATGGTTTTGTTATAGGAGGCTCAATACATGTAGGCAAAATATTCACTGCCATTGATGTGTACTATGTAATAGAAAACAGTACTTCCTCTTCCTTGTTTTCATAATTGCATAAATTTATAAAGAAAATCAAGCATAAGTTTCTACAGATGTGAAGTTGTCTACTTTAAGATACCTTTAGAAGATAAAGGTTTAAAAACTATATTCAGACTATTTTAAAAATTTCTTGGGGTAGGTTAGTATTGCAATATTCTGGTACCGTAAAAGAATATTTAGGATTAAAAGAAGGCTTAGTGAAGAAGAATAAACTTTGAAGAATATTTGGTATGTTTGCATTGAAATTTTTGGCAGTGTTTTTGATAAACAAGAACAAAAAGTGCATGGTTATATTGAGATTCCTTTTAAAGCTCAGTCACTGCAATCATAACATAGCTAAAGGCTGAAGGTGTTTTATTCATCTGTATCTACAGGGGTACAGTTTGGGTGGCCCTTATAGAATGTCAGAGTTTTAAAAGCAACCAAGAAATTGCACAAGCCTTTTGCCACTTTAAAAAGCCCCTTTGTTCTTACAAACACTGCTTACAAGAACAAGGGAACAAGTGTAATAGCAAGTAGGATTCTTTGAACTTACAGATAGAAACACCACCTTACTAAGTGAGAGTAGAATACATTTTCTACCGGTTTCTTGCAATATCAATCAGTCAGCAAACACCAAGTGCAGCTGTACTTACTTAAGTCTAACTGAGGGCAAAAAAAAAAGGGGGATCTCATTTTAATTTATTTAATGGAATTACGTCAGTAGTATAGTGCAAGTAAGTTGTAAACATTTTTAGTTAATGCAAATTCCTGCAGAATTAATTAACATAAATGCAATACTCAAAGGGTTTTAACAACTTTTTTTATTCATAATTTACTGTAAATGCTTCTGAGTTTGCATGCCTTGATCATTGCTGCTAGTGATTTTATGTGCCAGTAGACCTGAGTTTAATTTACCAGTTTAACTAAGAAATAGTAAAAGCCACTTACAAAGTGACTGCCGAGTGTTTGTTTGAAGTAAAATATGCCTTAGTTTGAAAATTATAATTTTAACTCTTGTTTTATTCTGTTGGGTTTTTTTCCTGTTGGAAAAACAAATTAGCATTTTGGGATTGGAAGCCCTGAGTAGTTAAATATTTGGTAAGAATTGTTTATGTAGATTGCTCATTAAGGCTGAAATTCACTGTAGAAAAGAAGGCCCAGAACAAGCCTATGAGCATCAAATGAGCCTCACTTAAATCTAAATCAGGAAAATGTTCTTTGTATGTTCTTAAGCACTTTCTTGACTATGGTGCAAACATCTTACAGGAGTTTTCAGTTCTGGATGAATTTTACTCTGAAATAATAAAAGTCTTTGTAAGAGGAATTTAGACTTCGGAGGAACAACATCGCATGGATTGGTACTTACGAGGAACTCGGTTCAATTCTTTTTGACTTACTGATACCAGCAAGAGCTTTTTACACAAAGAATACTTAAAGGGTTCCCCAAGTAAAGTTTCCTTCAATGCAGTATTAAAGTGATTGCCTTGTATTTAAACATTAAATATCCATCTTAAAGAAACCCAATTAAGCAACTTAAAATATAATAGGAAAATACCACTTTGTACCAAAGCAAGTTGCCCATCTCCACTCATCTTCACTGAAAATTTGGATTTACAGTTAATAACCAATGAGGCTGTTAAAGAAACTTTGAGTGCCTTTCAAAAACTTGGAAAATTGTGCCTGAGGTGGTAAACTTTAATTAGGTTAATTCTAGAGCTACCAATCAGTAATTTTATCATCACTCAGGGCTTTCTTACCTTCTAGGAGATTTCCTTTGTTGCATTTATTTTATACTGTAATTTTTTTTTAAGTGCCATCATTTAAATTTCACTTAGTAAGTGGCAGATTACATTATTCAGTCCCACAGCACAGAAACATCACAACACTAGGACATATTCAAACTTTTATTTTCCAGTTGACAATATATTATGTAAATGAGGTAAGCAACTTTTTGTAGATTGTATGTGTGAGATAATGTAATGTTCTTTTCCAGTTTTTGGACTACAGTTGAATATACTTTTTAATTATTTAAAGAAGACATCTTTACAGAATAACGTGATGGTTTTTTTGTATAATGTATTTGATTTTGTAAATACGTATTTCCTGATGTGATTTTTGTGAGAAATGCTAAATCTTTTAGTATATCATGTCCTCTCAAAACTGGCAGGAGCTAAATAATAGTTTGTGGGCAATTTGTATTGTGTACTGTACAATAACTGGGGAACTTTTATAATTATAAAAATATATATTAACTTTTAGTGTGTTGTTTAAAAAAATGACTGGAACATACTAAAGACAGTAGGATTTTTCTGAATATTTCAGACTTGAACTCAGGCTAGCTTTCTTGTGTTTTTCAAAACGAAATTGTGTCTTGTCTTTTAAAATCAATAAATTTGTTTTCTTGTTACAAACATATCTGAATTGCTTCAGTTTGTATATAGCCAGATATTTTGGATTGTGGTATTACTGATTTTAAAATTAAAATTATTTGAAGTTAGGCCTTTTAAATAAGACTGCAATTTTTTATTTAGCAGCAACAGAACTAAGTAACGAATGTGTCTCAGACTGCAAAATAAACTAGTATTTTGGTGTGTCAGTTCAATTAAGTAGCTGTTACATTCCCAGTAAATGCGGTTAGTAATATAAATTTCAGTATTAACAGTAATTTCCTATTAGAGATTTAGCTAGTTAACAGCTGTCAGTGAGGGGGCATGCAGACTTTGGCTTCCAGGAATTAGTGGTGTCAGTTCATTACCAGCAGAACTTACTTCTGCAAGTTTTGCTCTAAATATTCTGCAATGTGGTAATAAATTGGATGTTTTGGCAGTTTCACAAAACATAGACAAAGGCCTAATCTTATCAGGTTGTGTATCTTACAGGTCTCTAGTACGTGTTGCAGGCACTGTTTCACATAAAGCAATGCACAATGTTAGTTTAACTGTGGAGGACCCACCGAGTAATAGATACTTGAGTATCAAAATGACGATTAAATTAGAAGAAGATTAGAAGTACTTCACACAAAACTGTGTTCAAGATAGAAGAACTGCATCCTAAATAAAGCTTATTTTTCTCAGGAAGTTCAGCTCTTAAGTTATGGTCCAGTCATAGCCTATCCTTTAACTTCAAATAAAGACCAAAAGCTTAGTAGAGTACAGTACTGGCTCCTGCAATGCATTCTACCAAACAAGACTATAAATTTTCTACACACCAGTGACCAGACACGCTTGTATTTACAGAATACTCCTGACTGGTTTGCTAATCAAGACTAAGATTTAATTTCCTAGCTGGTGCCTTGCTGAGGCTAAATAGGTCTTGCTTAAGCTCACATGCACAAGAAAATCTGTAGAGGGACATCTCCCTCACGAGGGATCTCACACCAAGTGATAGTTGATACAGCCAACAGGCTACATTACTCAGTTCTTTTCCACTGACAGTATTACCAGGAAGACCCTGCAGAATTCAGCCTCTGATGATGATGATATTAATTGAAGTGCAATGATGTTATTAATTAAAGTGCTTTAACTGGTTAACCAATGGAAGTTTAGTTCAGTAGCCCAGAGTACTACGGTCCAGACCTCAAAGCATGAAGCATAGCTGAAATGTAGGAGAAATCTGGAAATACTGGGTACTGTAAGAAAAACAGGAGTGTAAGAAGGGTTGTAAGTGAAGCTTATTGTTACGTAAAATGTCATACAGCCTGCAGCAATTCCGTGTGCATCAGTTTAGTTCTGTATCAAGGTCTATGCCAAAAGCTACCTGAAATATAAACCAGTTATTCTTCCACAAAGACATCTGACCAAGGCAAAGAAGAAACCTTGATCTATTTTTGGCACTGTTAACAGCACACGAGAGAGAGTTTTTTTCTGACTTGATTCTGCTGTCTCATTCCAAATTTTGCTCAGTCCCATTGTGTATGTTCTTCCCCAATACCTGAATACCTAAGCAGTAGGACATTTTTATTCAAAACACAGGACACCCCCTCCTTAACCACAAGGTGTTGCTGCTGACAGTTTATTCTAAGCAATTTTATAAGCAGGGCTGTTGTAGTAAGAATCACTCTGCATATAGACATTTTTCACTGGCACACTGTGCACAAAATCTACTGCTGCTTTTACTATCAGAGTTTAGGGCAGACATCCTAGGCCAGTGCTTACTTAGTAACTAGCAGTTAATAAATCAGACATACTTTCAGAGATCTAGCGCAAAGTGGTATTAAAAAATGCTGCCTCAAGCTGTTCTCTCTTTGCAGCTGAATGTTGCCTTTTCCCGCAATGGAGCCACACTAACAGATGGCGTCCTAGCACAGTTCTGGTTTAGCCATCTTTGCTCAAACTGCTTCTAAATGTGGTCTGTACTAACATCACCACTTCTGGAGATATTTGTTGGTTAGAAAGTCCTGACAACTTGCTGAAAGCACAAGAGTGCTCAGATTCTTCATCTTCTTTCATGAAGCATTACTGGCAGAAGCAAATGTACAATACTTGAGTTGTTAATAGCACAGTTTACGAGAGCTACCGGCAATAGTATTGTGAACAGGAATATCTGAATACTCTTTAGCATGCACTTTAGAAGGAGGGTTAGTGAACTGGTCCTTAGCAGAAGCTGTAATTTGAGGTTGTATTGTCTCCCACCAATACTGAAAGACCGCAGAAACAGCTGGCTGAAACAGCACACTGATTGAAGTTCAACTCACAAAGAATTGTGTAGTTGCAGCACAGGCACTGAATTTACTGGCCCATGTGAGTAACAAAGTGACTTTTGCTCCCCAGGCTCTTCACGGATCTTTCCACTGTCTTCAGGTTCACAGAAGAAAGACTTCTGTCTGGGAACCACCAGTGACCAGCATGATATCAAAGTCGTTTCGAGTTGATAGCATGACATAGCAAGTAGGAAAGCTGTCATTCCTATGTTGCTCAACTGAATCATACTCTCAACTAACTGGTGGATCTCATCTCTGCATGAAAGAGATGTCCCCAAACACTGCTTTTTTTATTGCTCACAGCTGCCTGATGCTATCTGTCACAGTTATTTCAGCAAAACAAATTATTTTGGAAAATCCAAATCAAATTCGTGCTCCTACTACACAAACTGGAATACAGATAGACAAGAAAATGTCTTGTTGTAGCATGTTTCAGCTGACAAAATTGCCAAAATATCTAACAATGTCTATACTGAATAATGTACCAGTGTTAAGCTTTTTTTTATCTTTTTGCTGTTAAAGGGAATTTAATTGATTTTAAATTCCTGAAAGTTTGGGTGGACTTTTCTTTTTTAAAAAATGAGAAAGTGGTCAAGTAGCTAATCCATTGCAGACAGAACTTATCCCAGTATCTGGAAGAGAATGAACTTCTCTCGTTTAACACCACCAGATCACAGAATCACAGAATCCCAGAATAGTAGGGGCTGGAAGGGACCTCTGTGGGTCATCTAGTCCAACCCTCCTGCTGAAGCAGGGATCCTATACGTTTAAACCAACTAAGCAGAATTGTAACTGCAGTTGCTCTTTACTTTAAAAGCAGTGAGGCTCTGCAGACACAGCAGTCTGAAATTCAAACCTAGTTCTGTGTTACAGTACTTGTCACATTCTGAGGTTGGTTTTTGTAATCAGCAGTTCATGTAGCTGGCAAATAGGCAGGGTATGCCTGCAGAATGAATGCTGGTTGATCTGTTCTAGCCTTCAATGTCAAAGGAGAAGCTGAACAATAAGACTTAATAGAATATACTGTTGCACCAGTAGACTTAAATTTGGTTCAGATTTCCACATATAAAATACTTGCTTTAGCAGAGATACCTAAAACTTAGTGTTTATACTATTAGTAAAGAACTCATTGGTAGCAATAATTGCATACCTACTGATACTGCTGCCTTTGTTGATACCCAACGAAAGACAACACTGGATTAAAAATTGTTTTCCTGTTACTTCCGAAGATCAATTTTGAAACAAAAAATGGTGCATTCTACACAATAAAGCATTCACAGTGACGAAGCAGTTTCAGCTGAGCAACATCTTGAATAGCGTTCCCAGTCAAATTTTGCTGGAACTCGCCATATGAGGGATAGTGTAGTACACGGTTTTGAGCAATAACCTTTGAAGTTATCTCCTCAGATTCTTGAATAATACCATCATTTAAAGAGACTGATGGAAATCAGGATAGGAAAATGATCAGAAAGTACAAAAGCAGAACATGTGCATTAAAGGCTAAGACAAACAGTCAAAATTCCCTGTGTCATGTAGTCCCAGATCACACTAGCTGTTATCACTCAAAATTTTACGAATACGGGGAGTTTTTTTTTCAGATACATTGTCTTCTTGTTGGACTTGATAATTAAAATTACTTTATGCCTTGAGAAAATACATTTTCCCTGTATGTTTGGCAAATGGCTGTAAAGCAGAAATTATTTCAGAACTCTTCCCCTCATGTCCACTGCCCCCAAAAGCGCATTTATTTTGTTCAGGAAGTGAAAAAAATTTACTGCTGCAAACCACTCTTGCCACCTTCTTTTTCAGAACACTGCGAATGACAGCAACATCCTGCCTGTTGCTCCATTCTGTTACTGGTGTGCCATGAGGCTCTCACATCTAGGAGAGGCAGAATCTATCTGCGTGACATTTTGCTGCTTATCCACTGGACTTTTACAGCTCTTAGTCTGGCATTTGTCCTATATTTCAGCTAGGTATACATATTTTCTTCTAGGCTTAACAAATGCAGTCTTGCCTTGTATTTATTCAACCTTTCAGTGCAATGATTAATCAGACAGCCCAGAAATGCCCATTCTTTGGCCTAGAGGTTAGTGAAGTGGCTGTGGAGTTGGCTTTGGGTACAACTAATCTACCTGACTGCCGAAGCATACCTAGTGTGCAGTAAGCTGTGCACAGACACCTGATGGCATATGCAGGCAGCCTTATTCCTTCTTCACGCGGGGTTAAATAGCATAAAATTCCTTCACGGAAGAATCAGGAGGGGATACCTCATTTTCACTCTCAGAAGGGGTAATTAAACGCAGGCGGAGAACTGCGCTATCGCAGTGAGAGCATTGTGTTGTCTTTACGGACAAACCGTCCCAGTCATCAGCACAAACACAGGTTCAGCAACATGCACGCCACTTCAGTACATTTTGTGGCTTCAGTGGCTCAGAGGAACATGTGTCTGTGTAGCTGGGAGATTGTAGAAGACGACGGACCTTTTCACACCAGCGGGGTGGGTACATTCACCTCCTTTCTAGCCAGCCATACAGGAAAGCCCAAGTCACCATTTGGGTCTAGAGAACGTCACTGACATACGTATTGCAATAACATCTGGAAGCTCAATGAGCTGAGGCCCATTTGAACTTTATACGCTACTTTTAAACTCGGAGCACTTCTCAGATGTTCACCGATTAACCTTCACAGTGTCTCTCTGGCATGGGGCCATACAAACAAAAGTAACCGGCTGGTTTTGGCTTGGAGCCCTGAGGCGGCGGGGCTGAGGCCGCGGCCTGCCTCAGGCAGGGCTGGCAGGAGGAGGCGGGAGCGTTGCCGGCAGGGAGGGCCGGCGGGACCGCGGCCGCTGCCGCTGCGGTGCGGCGTGAAGCTGCCGGTCGCCAGGGAGGAGCCGCCGGCGGGGCTGCAGCCCGCCAGCCCCAGCCAGAAAGCCCCGCAGCTTGCGATGCAGCCGCGGGAGGGGGACGCGGACGTGACCGCGACGGACGGTGAAGTACCGAGCCCCCCGCCGCGGGGTGCGCCCGGGACTCCCGCTTTCCCCGTCCGCCGGGGAGCGGCTGGTCCCGGAGAGGCCGGGGCGCTTCTTCGCGTTGACGGCTCGGGGGGAAGGAGGCCCCGCGTCCCGCCGGGCTGTCGGCCGCGACACGGCCGCCGCCTTCCCTCAGCGCCGCCGGCAGCCTGGCGGCCAGGTGC